>Ga0172379_10003027_pt1 | contig 27865 bp, 27 predicted proteins | sample GrowelOW334metaG_FD_119756 | JGI IMG/M metagenome (GOLD analysis project Ga0172379, IMG submission 119756) | Groundwater microbial communities from an aquifer near a municipal landfill in Southern Ontario, Canada - Groundwater well OW334 metaG | ecosystem: Environmental > Aquatic > Deep...
AATCAGTCTGTATTAACTCGATCATTACTTCTCTGCTCTTCAACAACGCGCCGAGTGATTTGCGCCTAATGCTTGTCGATCCGAAAAGGGTCGAGCTGATTGGCTACAACGATATTCCACACTTGTTGACACCAGTCGTTGTTGATGTCGACAAGACTGTTTCGGCGCTGAAATGGACTGTCTGGGAGATGGAGCGTCGCTACAAGATGTTTTCTGATCTGGGTAAACGTAATATCAGCGCTTACAATGAATCGCCTGGTCCTGATGGTAAGCTGCCATTTATCGTCATTGTTATCGACGAATTAGCTGATCTGATGGCGACTTCCTCGAAAGAGGTCGAAGGTTCGATCGTTCGTATCGCCCAGATGGCGCGGGCGACTGGCATCCACCTGATCGTCGCGACGCAACGACCATCGGTCGATGTCCTAACTGGTCTGATCAAGGCAAATATCAATTCACGTATTGCTTTTGCCACAGCCAGCCAAGTCGATTCTCGGACGATTCTTGATATGTCTGGCAGTGAAAAATTACTTGGCAACGGAGATATGCTTTTCATGGCGGCTGGTGTCAAACCACGTCGTGTTCAGGGTTGTTTTGTTTCTGACTCAGAGATCGATGATTTAGTTAAGTTTTTGAAGGATGAGTCAGAACCACAATACGAAGAGTCGATTTTATCGTTCGGCAAATCCGCTCATGGTGGTGTCAGTGGTGGCAATGGTTCGGGCGATGATGATTTGTACGGCGAAGCACTTGATCTTGTTGTTTCCTCCGGCAAAGCTTCAGCCTCACTACTTCAACGCCGATTGAAGGTCGGTTATGCCAGAGCTGCTCGACTCCTTGATATTCTCGAGGATAACGGTGTGATCGGTCCGGCTGATGGCGCCAAGCCACGAGACATTTTAGTCTCGGGCGGGTTTTCTGACTATAGTGGAGGCGGGGGCGAGGAATATGGCGAAGATAATTTTCGTGGCGACGAGAACAAACACTATTAATTTACAATTTTACAATCAATTTTCAATTGTTTGAAAATTGAAAATTGAAAATTGTTAAATTTTTTAAAAGTATGGTCAACGGTTTCAAAAAAAGAAAAATTGCAAGCGAGAAACCACTAGGAGAATTTTTGAAGTCTGTTCGTGTAGGAAAAGAACTGTCGATTTGCGACAGTGAAGCCGCGTGCAAGGTCAAAGCAAAATATCTCGAGGATTTGGAAGCTGGCAATTGGCAATCATTGCCATCCTTTGCGTATACGCGAGGCTTTGTTCTTGCATATGCCAAATGTCTCGGTCTGGATCGCAAAGAAATCGAAAAAAAGTTCGAACACGAGTACGGTTTTATTAATTTTCAAGCGGGTAAAAATCTGAGCTATCAGAAAGCGCTTAGTGAAAAGAAAGTCTTGATAACACCAAAAGTTGCTGCCTATACCACCTTCAGTGTGTTTTTGATTGCGATGTTTGCTTACATCGCTTTTCAAGTCGCTGGATTTGCTGGTGCACCAGTCTTGCAGTTGATGAATCCGTCAAATAATTCGATTGTCGAATCAGACTCGGTCAATGTTCGCGGCTTGGCCGAAAATGGTGACTATCTGACGATTAACAATGAGGCTGTGCCAGTCACGACTGACGGTCATTTTTCTACCAACTTAAAGCTCCAACGTGGCCTCAATGTGATCAAGGTTCAAGCTTCAAATAGAGCCGAAAAAGAAACAAGCCAGGTTATCACGATCGAGTACAAACCGAGGACTGCACTCATTGATTCAAATTTAAATCAATAAGAATTTAGAATTTTTCAATTTTGCAATTTTTAAACAATTATAAATTCTAAATTTCTAATTGAAAATTGATTGTAAAATTGAAAATTGAAAATAGTTAAATTTTAATCATCCGAAAGGATATTATGTCCAAAAAATCTAACGATGATGCTGGAAAAATTTCCACGGTACAATCTGGGAAGAGTGAAGCGCTTCAGTCGGCTTTGAGCTCGATTGAAAAACAGTTTGGCAAGGGTGCGATCATGACGATGAGCCAAAACTCGACGATGAAAGTCGATGCGGTCTCGACTGGCTCGTTTTCTCTTGACCTTGCTCTTGGTATCGGCGGTTTGCCGCGTGGACGCGTTATTGAAATCTATGGTCCGGAATCTTCTGGTAAGACGACACTGGCCATTCATTCTATTGCTGAGGCTCAGAAGCTCGGTGGAAATGCTGCCTTTATTGATGCAGAGCATGCCTTTGATCCTGAATATGCCCAGAAAATCGGTGTTGATCTCGACAATTTGTTGATTTCACAGCCGGACAATGGTGAGCAGGCTCTGGAAATTTGCGAGACGCTTGTACGATCAAACGCACTTGACGTTATCGTCGTTGACTCGGTCGCGGCGCTGGTGCCAAGAGCAGAGATCGAGGGTGAGATGGGTGATTCGATGATGGGTGTTCAAGCCAGATTGATGTCTCAGGCTCTGCGCAAACTAACTGGCGCTGTCTCAAAATCAAAAACTATTCTGATTTTTATCAACCAGATCCGGATGAAGATCGGTGTCATGTTTGGCAACCCGGAGACAACGACTGGTGGAAATGCTCTCAAGTTTTATTCCTCTGTTCGTCTCGATATTCGTCGCAAAGCTGCTCTGAAACATGGAGACGACATCGTCGGTAATGCGACCACGGTCAAAGTCGTCAAAAACAAAGTCGCGCCACCGTTTAAAGTGGCTGAATTTGATATTTTCTACGGACAGGGCATCGACTATGCCGGTGAGATCATCAATCTTGGTGTCACCCACGAGGTAATCGAAAAAGCCGGCTCGTGGCTATCGTATGGTGGCGAAAAACTTGGCCAGGGCAAAGAAGGCGCACGGGAATTTTTGAAGAAAAACAAGAAAATTGCCGAAGAAATAAAAGCAAAAATTCTTGAAAAAATTCAGAAAGACAAAGACGTAGCCGAAGCAGAAAATAGTGCAGAATAAAATTTATTTGAAAGGACAATATGGCTATAGGAGAAATGACCGGTAACAATTTGGAACAAGAAGCCAGTAGAGATTTAACTAGCGAGTTTCAAAGTGTTCTTACGTTGGAACCAGATCAACTCAAAAAAATGAGGTACTCGATCGGGAAAGGTGATACTGAAAAGTTGCCCGATGATGAAATTGTTAGACGATATATTGAGTATGCCGGTGGAACCACGATAGACCCAAACGGGAAGATAGACGAAGAACGACAAAAATCGGTCGCTATCGGCTCGGCACTTGCCTTCAAAAAGTCTAGGGACGAGGTTGGCTTGCAGAGAGCGGTCCATCAGATTAAGGATTTATTTGGTGCAGACACTGAAGAAGATTGCAAGAAAGCTCTTGAAGAGATTGAAAACAACGAAGGTGACAATGTTTAAACCTGGTATTTATAAACATTTTAAAGGCGGCAAAGTAGAGGCATTATTTGTTGCTCATCATAGCGAAACTCTCGAAGAGTTAGTCGTTTATAAAGCACTTTATGAGTGTCGTAATTTTGGGCTTGGTTCATATTGGGTTCGACCGCTTAAAATGTTTACAGAAGAAGTCGAAGTTGATGGTAAGAAAATTCCGCGGTTTAAATATATTGGAAAAGATGAAAAAGAAACCGCTTGAATTGTTCCTCTCCTTTATAAGGAGAGGTCAGGTGAGGTTACAATGACAATTTTATTTAATAAAACAGAAACCAAAAATTTTAGAAAATTCTTAAGAAAAAATTCTCCGACGCCAGAAAGCATTGTGTGGTCAAAATTGAAAAATCGCCAGCTAGAGAATACAAAATGGCGGAGACAATACAGTGTCGGAGATTACATAATCGATTTTTATTGCCCAGAAAAAAAGCTAGCGATCGAGATTGATGGCGATAGCCACTACCACAGGAAAGCAATCATTCAAGACAAGGAAAGAGAAAAATATATCAAATCATTCGGGATTAAGTTTCTGAGATTTACAAATGATCAGGTGATGAGGAATTTAGATGGGATTTTGAATAGAATTACAGAAAATTTAACCTCACCCCTGCCTCTCCTTGAAAAGGAGAGGAGCCAATGAAGAAAAAACCGCTTGAATATGCTCTGTATTTACTCGAATTACGCGATCGAACCGAGGGCGAAATCCGCGACAAGATGCGTATGAAAAAGTATGAACAGAGTGAGATTGAGGCGACAATCAAATTTTTAACGGAAAAAGATTTTATCAATGACGAGCGGTTTGTTAGAAATTTAATTCGTAACAACGAGGAATTCGGCACAAAAGGAAAATATAAAATCAGACAGAAATTGATTCAATTGCGAGTTGCACCGGAGTTGATCGAAGCATCATTGAGCGGGATTAATTCGGATTCCGAATTAATTCGCGCGACTGAGTTGGCTAAAAACTGGTTAACGAAACAAAAAACAATTCTGCCGGAGAAACGATATGAAAAACTGGGGAGATACTTGGTCAGCCGAGGCTTCGAATGGGAAATTGTTAAGGAAGCGATGGAAAAAACGTTGAAAAATTAACCTAATTATTCTAATTCCTGCCTGCCGGCAGGCAGGTCTAATTAACCTAAACAAATACCAATATCCAATATCCAATGACCAAAACTTAGAAATTGGGATTTGGGATTTATTTAGAAATTAGGTCAATTAGAACAATTAGAAATTACAAATTAGGAGGAAAATATGTCAAAGGCAAAAGCTCCACTTATAATGTGGTTCAAGGATATTCGCAAAGAAGATATTGCGCTCGTCGGAGGTAAAGGCGCCAATCTTGGCGAACTTGTCAACGCTGGTATCCCAGTGCCAAACGGTTTTTGCGTCACGGCCCAGGCGTATTATTATTTTCTCGAAAAGACCGGCATCAAGGCAAAGTTAGAAAAAGACCTAAAAGGCTTAAACGCCGATGACAATAAGAAACTAAATGCCGTCGCAAAGGAAATAAAGCGAACAATTGTTAATGCTAAGATGCCAGAAGACTTGGTCAAGCAGATCAAGGATGCATATCACAAGCTTGGTGGTTTTCCGGTAGCTGTCCGCTCATCTGCGACAGCAGAGGACCTGCCAGATGCTTCTTTTGCCGGTCAGCAAACGACATATCTAAATGTGACGACTCCGGATGATGTCGTCAAATCAGTCAAAAATTGTTTCGCCTCACTTTTTGAAGCCAGGGCAATCTATTATCGTGTTGTGCAAAAGTATGATCATCTCAAGGTTGGTTTGTCAGCACCGGTTCAAAACCTGATCAACTCCGATGTCGCCGGCATTCTTTTCACTCAGGATCCAGTCGAGGAAAATCCTGATCATCTAATTATCGAAGCTGGCTGGGGATTGGGTGAGGCAATAGTACTTGGTGAAGTAACTCCAGACAGGTATGTCATTGACAAAAAGAACTTATCGATAGTAAGCAAAGAGATCAACAAACAAACATGGAAGATTGCCAAGAAGGGAAATCACGGTGATCAACACATGTCAGTGCCGAAGAGCAAACAAAAGGCTCAGAAAATTTCTGATGAGACTATTTTGAAACTCGCAGAAATAGGTTTGAAAATCGAAAAACATTACGGCAAACCGCAAGACACGGAGTGGGCGATCGAGGACGGGAAAATTTACTTCGTTCAATCACGACCGATTACCACGCTTGGGAAGAAAAAGGCTGACCAGGTAAAAAATGCCGATAGTGCTGCTGAAACCGCGGCTGACGAAAGTAAAGCAGAGGTGATTTTGAAGGGTGCTGCCGCATCACTTGGTGTTGCGTATGGCCCAGTCAAGATAATTCACAAACCAACCGAAATTGACAAAATTAATGACGGTGATGTTTTGGTGACAGAGATGACAACACCGGATTTTGTTCCAGCGATGAGAAAAGCTCGAGCGATTGTGACTGACACCGGCGGTCGAACTTGTCACGCAGCAATTGTTTCACGAGAACTAGGCATCCCCTGTGTCGTCGGGACCGGGACCGCAACACATGTATTGAAAAATGGACAAGTCATCACTGTTGATGGTGCTAAGGGTCTGGTTTTCAAAGGAAAAATACAAAGCAAAAGCCAGTCAGCCAGTCAGCTAGTCAGCCAGTCAGCCGGTTCCGGCTCGCAAATTTCCGAAGAAATTCCGGTTACTGGCACCAAAGTTTATGTCAATCTAGGTGAACCAAGCTTGGCTGAAGAAGTGGCGAAATTGCCAGTCGATGGCGTTGGATTGCTTCGGGCCGAATTTATGGTCGCCAGTCTCGGTGAACACCCCAAGGCGATGGTTGCGGCTGGCCATGGCGAAAAGTATGTCGATGCTCTTGTCGAGGGCCTGAAAACTATTGCCGGTGCCTTTAATCCACGGCCGGTCGTCTATCGCGCGACTGATTTCAAAACAAATGAATACCGCGGTCTCAAAGGTGGAGATAAATATGAGCCGGTCGAGGATAATCCGATGATCGGTTATCGAGGCGCTTCACGCTATATCGCTGATCCGGAGATGTTTGCCTACGAACTGAAGGCGATCAAAAAGGTTCGCGAAGAACTTGATCTGAAAAATCTCCACATAATGGTGCCGTTTGTTCGCACCGTCGACGAGATGAAGAAATGTACGGAATTGATCAAAGCCGGCGGCTTGACACAAGGTCCTGACTTCAAGATTTTGATGATGTGTGAAATCCCTGCCAACGTCATCTTGCTTGAAAAATTTATTGCTTTGGGCATCGACGGTGTCTCGATCGGTTCGAACGATCTGACTCAGTTGACCCTTGGCGTTGATCGTGACAATCAGACATTGGCGGAGACATTTGATGAACGAAACGAAGCCGTGACGATGTCGATCGAATACGTCATCAAGACCTGTCGTCGGCTAAATGTTACCTGTTCGATTTGTGGCCAAGCCCCGAGTACTTATCCGGAAATCACTGAGATGATGGTGCGAGCCGGCACGACCTCAGTTTCCGTCACTCCGGATGTTGCCATCTCGACCAAAAAACTCATCGCTTCGGTGGAAAGAAGATTGCTTTTATCAAAAATTATTGACCGATAAAGTTAAATTAATATAAAAAAGGAAAGACTATGAAAAAACTAGAAAGATTCGGCGACGGACCGCGCAAGCCCGATCCTGTTCGGGATGCGATGTATGAATGGAATCTGGCTGGACAACGAAAGAGATTTCATGAAGATAAATTTTATCGTGGAGTCGAAGGAGAAGATCAAGAAAAATTTAATCAGGAAAAGGCCTCTGCAGCAGCAAAATTCTGGGCAGATTGTTTGTACAAGGGTGGTCATCCGGCCCCATCAGACTTACCAGCAGATGTAAGGGCCGGGATAGATCGTCATACTGATATTGCTGCTACAGAGATGCCAATTGATGTCAATAAGATTCGGGCTTTTGAATCTGCTTTAGCAGAAATTATTTTGGATCAAATGGTAAATGGGGAAAGCGATGATCCTAGTTTCGCGAATATTGTAAAAATTATTATGGACTACGAACCAGATGATCTTTTAATTCAAGCTGCTGATCAGAGTGGAATAAGCTTTCCACAATTACGATTATATTTGCCTTTTAAAACAATCGTCGAAATAAGGCCGGGCATGGTTGCGGTCACGCGCGAAGGCACAAATAGAACAGAACTTTATAGGGCTACTGCTTCCAATCCTGATCTCCAAGCGGAATTTGAGAGAGAGGATACTCGACTCCGAGAGGAGGCTAGCAAGTCCGAGGCTCATTTCAATGAAGTTTGTGCGGAGCAGGAAGGACAGGAGGGCGGCGGGCCACGACTTTCTTAGACTGATGATAGTTAACAACAAAAGCCGGCACGACATCAGTTTCTGTCACGCCTGATGTTGCCATTTCTACCAAAAATTGATTGCCTCAGTGGAAAGAAAATTGCTGTTGAATAAGGTTATTGATCGATAATATTGTACTCAACTCTATTGTTATTAAAATCATATTCGGCTACAATCAAGGCGTTGAATTTTATGCTCCTGTCCTGCCCTTGGGGTACATCAAAAGGAGCTCAACATAAAATCAAGGGCCCCAACTATTCAATCTTGGGCTTGCCCTCTAGCTTGCCGAAGGGTCGAAATGAATAGTCTTACCAACTAGCATCTTTGGAGACTCATGGACAACAAAGAGTTCAACAAGGCATTTGATGAAACTGTGAAGAAGAGAATGCTTGAGGAACCAGACATTTGGTGGAAGCCACGAAGATCGCATTGGGATGAATGGGGCTCGCCGGTGGGATTGTCGCTCGGCTGGGCAATCTTCATCGTTCCACTCGGACTTTTCCTCTACCTTTTGCATCTTGCCGGGATCTTGGGCTAGACACAAAATAAAATCACCTTGTCAGATGGCAGGGTGATTTTATTTTGTAGCGGTTATACTATTTTAATGTCATATAATAAATACCCCTCATGTACTGGCCAAAGAACATAAACCAAGCGTCATCGATCTTTGCCAACATTTTTACCACCCATTAGTTGTTTGCTTTTGGATTGTGCTTTTCCGGCATCTCGTTCAGAAAATAATCATAGATCTCGGTAACCTTTTTGTTAAATTTAATCTTTGACCATGCATAACTCCGCGCATCTTTTTTACTGGTTTTACGAGGATAATCAATTTTTTTGGAGATCGAGTATTGCATCGGATAAGCAACCCGATCGAGCCCCTTTGTTATTTTGGCCTCTATGGTTTCACCATCCTCATACTCTTTCCACAAATCATAAAATTCTTTTTCTAGGTCAGGAGGCAATAATCCAAAAAGCTTTTTAGCAGAGATCTCTTCGTTGGCAGATTTTACTTGCCTTTCTTTTTTTGTTGTGTGCCAGTCGTCACCGGTATATATTTCAACCAGATCATGAATCAGAGCTAATTTAATCGCTTTTCCGATATTAAATTTTATACCAAGCTCATCTTTAAAACATATAATCATCATAGCCAGATGCCACGAGTGTTGCGCGTCGTCCTCGCGGGTTTTGCCGTCAGAGAGATAGAGTTTGCGCCACACCAGCTTGGCTTTCTCAATCTCTTTGATAAAATCAATGATTTTTTGTGTTCGCTTGTCGAGCATAATATTGCCTAAAATTTCAGCTTTCCAAAATCATGAAGATGGATTCTTTTAATCATTATTTTGAGAGCAGCGATTTCATCTGTTTGGCAATTAGATTTGTCGCATAAACCGGATTGAGCCGATAAAGCAGATTCATCATCCTGGAGTCTTTGCCGGTGAAAATTTGCGGCTTATTTTGTTCAATGCCGGCAACAATTATCTCGGCTGCTTTTTTGGCTGTCAGGGTTGGGAAGTTCTGTTTTTTGGATTTGCTATCTGACTGTCCCGGTATCGCCACGCCGGAATTCTTGGAAATGTTGGTAGCCGTAGCTCCGGGGAAGACAACAGATATATGGACGTTGGTGTCGGCCATCTCGGCATACAGTCCTTCGGTCAGGAGTTTCACCGCCGCTTTTGATGCGCCATAGATACTTTGTCCCGGTACCGGTAAAAATCCGCCCATGCTGGAAACATTGACGACATAAGCCTCCGATCTTTTCAGCAAAAGTGGCAAAAAGGCTTTTGTCATATAGAGCGTGCCAAAGAAATTGACATTCATCACTCTGTCTATCGCGTCATAGTCGAGATCACTGACTTTGACAAACGGCTGGATGATCCCGGCATCGTTGATAACGGCATCGACATGATCGTGACTTTTGACAATTTCGTCGGGCAATTTCCCGACCGCTTCTTTGTCGGCGATATTGAGAACGTGAGTTGAGAGATGGTTGCTTTTATTGCCGACATCTTTTGTCAGTGTTTCCAGTGCATCTTTGTTCAGATCAATTCCTGCAACCTCCGCTCCCTTGCCAAGTAAAGTCAGGACTATTGCCTTGCCGATGCCACTTCCAGCACCAGTAACTACGAAAACCTTATCCTTCACTTCCATCTCTCCTCCTTTTTATGCTAATCTCAATTGAATAATAGCTTTAAAACTGCTAAAATTCAATCGTTCGGAGAGGTCGCATAGTGGCCTAGTGCGCACGCTTGGAAAGCGTGTGTGCCCGCAAGGGTACCCAGGGTTCGAATCCCTGTCTCTCCGCCAGAAATATAAGGAGACAAATGATTAAATGTGAATTTGAAAACGGAAACAGCGCAAGTCTGCGTCATGCGGTCGTGGATTGCTTGATCCTGGATGATGATAAAATTTTGCTTGGCAGAAGAAACAAAAAACTGCTCGAACAGGGCAAATGGAGTCTTGCTGGCGGATATGTGGAGCGTGATGAAACTTTGGAAGAAGCGGCCCAAAGGGAAATTTTGGAAGAGACGGGCTATGAAGTGAGTGATCTGAAGCTTTTGCGAATTATTGACAATCCAGATCGTCCAGCCGAGGATCGTCAAAATATTGCCTTTGTCTATACTTGTCGGGCCGGCAAAAAAGTTGGAGAAGCTGACTGGGAATCAGACGAGCAAAAGTGGTTTAGCCTGGATAGCCTTCCGCCAAAAGAGGAAGTTGCGTTTGATCACTTTGATATATTGAACTCTATTTAAAACAAATGTCGTTTACTTAAATGTATAAACTACTCAAAATCGTCAAATTCCGGGTTGTAAAAGATTTAAAAAAACGGAGTTCCAAATGAAAACGATTTTAGTTGATGCTGTGGATGGATTCGTAGTCGAGGAAGATGGTAAGTTTCAAATTTTTCTAGAAATGCGCGACCTTTTGGAAACCTTTTCAAATCCAAAAATCATTCTCACTGGTGCAAGCGATGAACAGTTCAAGGAGTTTGGCTTGGATAAAATGCCGTATGAAGTTTTCACACTGAAGCACGATCCGGATAAAACTGATCCGAAATATTTCAAAACAATGCTCGAACATTTTGGTCTAGCTACAGACAATGTAGTATACTTCGAGCACAATAAAAATGCAGTCAAAAGTGCGGAATCGGTTGGAATCAAAACCCTTTACTATGATCCGGAGAAAAAAGATTTAGACAAATTAAAGAAATTTTTAGCTGAAAATCTGTAATTATGTCTGTTAAAATCACCTATTTCGTTCACGGGACGACGACGGATAATGAAGTCGGCGTTGCTTCTGGTTGGAGCGATGTCGATCTGTCGGATATGGGCGTTCAGCAGTCGAAGGATTTGCCGAAATTAAACACCGAAAAATTCGATGTTGTTTTTTGCTCTGACTTGAAACGCGCAGTTCATTCAGCCGAGTTGTCGTTCAAAGATAAATTTCCGATCATTCAAGATGCCAGGTTGCGGGAGTGCAATTATGGCGATCTAAATGGCAAAAATAGTAAAATTGTTGAAGAGCGGGAAATTGATGCCATCGCAAATGGTTTTCCAAACGGCGAAAGCTACCAAGATGTCGAGAAAAGAATGCGTGATTTTCTCGAAGAAGTTAAGAAAAAGTATGACGGCAAGCATATAGCAATAGTTGCTCACAAGGGTCCGCAACTTGCACTCGATGTTATTCTTGGAGGCATGACTTGGTTGGAGGCTTTTGATAAAGATTGGCGCAAGTTTGGTAAGTGGCAACCTGGCTGGGAATATAATTTGGAGTAAACATGAGTCAAGACTCAGACTATTGGAAAAACAAATGGACAAATCGTGGCCCAGAGCCAGCAAGTAACTTTGCCAGGCGTGTTTTTAAAATAATTAATAACGCCAATTTTCACTCGGTGCTAGACGTCGGTTGCGGACATGGTCGGGACTCCATCTATTTTTTCAAAAAAGGGCTGGAAGTCACGGCGACTGATATTTCGGAGAGTGGAATTAAGAAGTTAAAAAAGCGAGAGGGAAAGATAAATTATCTTTTATCTGATTTACGAGACCTAGATTTTCCGAAGAACTCATTTGATGTAATTTATGCTCACTTGTCACTTCATTATTTCGACGATGAATCGACGGACAGAATCTTCAATAATCTATACAAAATTTTGAAAAAAGGTGGCCTTATTTTTGTCAAATGTAAATCGACTGATGACGTAGTATTTGGTAAAGGAGAAAAGGTCGGTGAAAATATGTATAAATATGAGCACGTCAGGCATTTTTTTACTAAGGAATATATGACGGAAAAACTACAGAAATTTGATATCCTCAGATTGAGGAAAACATCGTCCGTCTATCGTTCGTATAAATCTTCCTTTATAGAGGCTGAAGCGACGAAAAAATAATGGAAAAAAATATCGAGAAAAATTTAATTGCGCCGTGTGGGATGAATTGCGGAGTTTGTCGAGCGCATTTGCGGGATAAGAGTGAAAAAAACTATTGCTCCGGATGCAAAAGCGGTGCGGTCTATAAATATTGTCAAGAGTGCATAATTCGAAACTGTCTGGAGAGAAAAGGGGACTTTTGCGATTGTGATTATCTGCCTTGCGAGAGATTGAAACATTTGGATAAGCGTTATCGTACCAAGTACGACATGAGCATGATTGACAACCTTGACGAGATCAAAGAAAACAGCATTGGTTTTTTTATCGAAAAACAAAACAAAAAATACATCTCAGAAAAAGGTACTTTTTGCGTCCACGATAAGAAATATCACTAGTTGGAGAACCACTATCTATTTTGGTGCTCCACAACTTCTAAAGTGTTGAGTCTGAGCAGTAAGTTGATTAACCGTGCAATATTGTCCTCATCCTCTGGGGCATAGTCAGAGGCGGATTCTAGAACACTTTCTTGTTTTAGTTGAGACGCTGCATCATACAATCTACCAACGCCATAGTATATCTGTGCTATTAAAATGCCAATAAAAAATTCCTGTCTTTTTGCTTCTGGCGTAAGTGTTGCAGGAGGATCAGGGACACCCTCATCTCTATCAGATCTATTGAACTTGATACCCAAATAGTTGCTAGAGTTGATCCTGGAAAGTGCTTTGTACGCCTTTTTCTCAGCTTGTTTTCTGAGACCGAGATTATCTATCTTGTTTGCAATCTCCTCAAAGAGTTCATCTATGTTCTGTTTCAGTTTTTCTGAACTCATTTGTTCAATGTCATCAACCACACCTTCATGCTCGAGTCCACCTATAACCATACTCACCCCCTGACAAAATTAATTTTGCTTCATTTTTCTCATTTTAACACTATTTCAACCAATTTTGTCAAAAGATTTGCTACTTGGTGGTATAATATAAACAGACCAGTATTCAATATTAATTTTTCATATACTATATGTTATCTAGTTTTTTTATCGCTTTTCGCGAGGGTCTTGAGGTCGCTCTGATCCTCGGCGTCGTTCTGATCAATCTATCTCAGCTAAAGAGAAAAGAACTCAATCAATCTCTTTATCTCGGGGTGTTGACCGGTCTTGCTCTAGTTGCCATGGTCGGAGTCGTTGGTTTCGATGAAGCCAGTTTTCTATCGCAAAATAGCGAGGTTTTCAGTGGCACGATGTTGTTGCTTGCAGCGGCGATGATCGCATATTTTATTGCTTGGGTTAGCACGGAGACGATCCATCTCGGCAAACAGGTGAGGACAAGTCTTGGCTCCGAGCTGAGTAAATATAGTCTGGCTATTCTCGGTTTCGTGACGGTCTTTCGCGATGGTCTGGAACTGATCGTTTTCAATCTCGCCAAAAACAGCGTTGGTCTGGGCAATTTTGCTGCCGGAACATTTCTTGGAATCATAACTGCCGTTGCTCTGACATACGTTGTCTTCAGGGGCAGCTTGAAATTAAATATTAATCTGATCTTCAAAATACTGGGTTATGTCCTCATTTACTTTGGCGCGGAAATGTTTGCGGAGGGGGTCATAGCGCTGATTTCAAAAGGTGATGAAGCGTACGAAACAGCCTTACTGATTTTGTACGCTGTTCCAGTACTCTACATCTTTATCCGCAAAGATCTTGCGAAATTGACTTATAAACACACCTCATAAACACAATTTATAGAGCACTAAGTTTCTCGGCCGAAGATTGTATTTGGAGCCATTTTGTGATTACATTAAGGGGCATTGAAGCTCATATTTTTAGACGAGATTGAAAAATGACACCAAAATACTCAATAATTATCCCAGCCTACAACGAAGCGGAGTCACTGCCGGAACTCTGGCGGCAGATAAAAAAGGTGATGGGTGAAATCGACTCAAATTTCGAGGCGATTTTTGTTGATGATGGCAGTCGTGATGGTACAGCCGAAGTTTTAAAAAAATTGGCTGCCACCAACAAAGAGATTCAAAATATTCGTTTTCTGAAAAACAGCGGCAAGGCCGCGGCGCTGCAAGCCGGTTTTCGAAAGGCTGAGGGCGACTTCATCGTCACGATGGATGCCGACCTGCAGGATGATCCGGCGGAAATTCCCAACTTGAAGAAAAAAATTGATGAAGGCCACGACTTAGTCAGTGGTTACAAGAAAAATCGTCATGATCCGATTCACAAGACATTACCGTCTCACTTTTTCAACTTTACGGTTCGTCGAGTGTCTGGTTTGAAACTGCACGATATAAACTGCGGTCTGAAAATGTATCGCCACGACGTTGTCAAAAGTCTCAATGTTTACGGCGAACTCTACCGTTTCATCCCGATTTTGGCCGCAAGCAATGGCTACCGAGTCGGTGAAATCGCGGTCAATCATCGCCCGCGCAAATTCGGTGTCAGCAAGTACGGTTTTAGCCGTTTCTTGCGTGGTTTTCTTGATCTCTTCACTGTTATTTTTTTGACCAAATTTATCAAGCGCCCGCTCCATTTATTCGGTTCGATTGGCCTATTTTTCCTGGGCGTTGGCATCATCGTCAGCGGCTGGATGGCGTATATTCATACTTTCTTACATCAGAGTGTTGGCGATCGACCACTCTTTCTTTTCGGCATTTTGTTTGTAATTGCCGGTGTCCAATTGATCGCTACCGGCTTGATCGGCGAACTGGTCACTCATTATTACCATCTCCTAGCCGGCAATGGCAGTAAAACAGAGTAACTAAAAAATCGGAAAATTTTATTCGCTAACCAAAATTTTGACAGCGCTCTCAAAGCCGCATGCGCTTGCAAACTGTCAAAATTTTGGTTAGCTCATATTCTTCCGTCCGACGTGATAGTCCAATTACTGTCAAATAATAAATGAAAAAAAAAGCAGATAAAAAGATGCTTTGGAAAATCGTCCGGTGGCTACTCGAAGTTGCCGTTATCATTCTCGCTGCTTTTTATATCGGTCGAGAAATTGTCGAAAACAAAGCGGTGGTTATCGACCATCTCTATGATCTAAACTGGGGACTTCTTGCTCTGGCTTGGCTGACTTATATCGGCTATTTTCTGACGCGGTCATTGGCTTGGCGACAAATAATGTCGGATTTGGGAGTTTCGCTTCCACTGGCGAGGGCTTCCCGCATCTGGTTTTTATCCGAGTTTAGTCGCTATATTCCAGGTAATGTCTGGTCTTTTCTCGGCCGAGTTTATCTTGCGGAGAAGGCCGGCGTAGCTAAGAAAATTACAGCGGCAAGTCTGGCGATCGAAATGATTTTTCTCGTCGGTAGTACGACTGTTTTTGTCGCATTATATTTTTTGCTCCTACCATATCACGCTGCTGCGGCTTATCGCTGGCTCTTCTTGTTGGCGATCCCGACTGTCATACTTTTGCTTACGCCAAAGGTTCTTCGAAACATTATCAATAAGTTGCTTAAACTAATGAAAAAAGAGCCGATCAAGTTTAAGTTCTCAAGCGCTAAATTATTGATCGTTTTAATATTATTCACTCTTGCCTGGGCTTTTTACGGATTTGGTTCCTACCTGACGATGGCGGCAGTCGTCGGTGTCGGTCAATTTTCCATTTGGTGGCTTGCCTCTACCTTCATCGTCGCTTGGCTGATCGGATATATCAGTATTGTCACCCCGATGGGTCTGGGTGTTCGTGAAGGCGCAGTCGTTGCCGCCCTTTCGCCATTAATTTCCGATGGTTTGGCCGGACTTGTAGCTGTTATTACTCGAATTTGGCTAATGATTAGCGAGCTAAGCGTACTGGTGCTATTTGTCATTTATAAACTTATTAGAAGGACAGTTTACAAAAAAGCAGACAAGGACAAATTAAAATAATCAAAACTACTCAAGAATTAATACACAAAAATATCGTCGATCGACGATATTTTTGTGTATTTGAGATTAAAACTAATCGCAAAACAGCATTATTACATTCGATATTATTACATTCGATGTCAGCTCTGTTTTTTGTCGCAAGTTATTTCAATTTGCAGATGAAAACACCCGGAGTAATTTGTTTTTGTTCGGAACAAGTTTTCATAAAAGAATATTGTTCCGAAACATCAAGAGCTGTCGCGCCGATGATGCCCCAGCCGGCGGTTCCCGGTTTCCAGTGATCCAGCGTTTTGTAACTGTTTTTCCCAAGATAATAATCAATCGCGTGGTTGCTGTCCCAAGAGTAATCGATATACACGTTTTGCAATTTGTTTTCCTTCACATAATTGACAATTTGTCTCAGGTCTTGCCCCCAGTCAAGATTAGAGTCGGCGGCGACTTTGTATCCATTGTAGGATCCACCGGCAAACTTATTGAAATAGCTGAGATAATACGGATAGCTCAGAGCGAAAGTAATACCTAGCCAGACTAAAAGTGCGCCAGAGAACCAAAGTATTTTTTTTGTCATCAAAGTTGAAGTGTAGCCAGTCACGAGGTAGAGCAGTGGGAAAAATGGCAGAATGTGGCGGATACCGAGATTGGCTTTACTGGTCATCGCCGCGAGAAGAAAAACTGTTGCGCCGATGACGAAACTCAAAGTCAGCCAGTTTCTTGGCTTTTTTTTGCATACAAAATACAGACCCAAACAGACGAGAATTAAGCTAGGGACAGGTGTCTTGACCAAAATGATAAAGGGAAAATAATACCACCACCCTTTCGTCGAGACTTCACCGAGAAGAAAAGATTTATGGCCGGAGCCGACATGATTGAAAACCATGAAAAGTCCTTTGGCATAATCACCAGGCAACAGATCAATGACTGGTCGCCAAAAACTATATACTTTATCCTTTATTTTCGGAGTTAGTATGCCGATGCCGTCAGTGCTTCCATCGTGAGAGGCAGCATACGAGCTCTCCATCGACCAGGATGTCGATGCTGGTGCGATCCGAGCATGAAAACCGTAGCCGGCCCAGAGCAATATCCACGTTAAAAATAAGACAACGATAATATTTGGCCAAAGTGCCTGCCAATAACCCAATTTTTTTCCGCTCTGTAACCATGCTATGACAAGCAAGATAAAAAGCGCTGGCAGGACAATTATCGCTGTGAATTTCAAAAGAAGCGCGAGGCCGAGGGAGAGACCGAGCCAAATTGCGCCTTTACGGCTCGGTTTGACAAAAAATTTCCAGCCGGCATAGATTGCCAGTAGATAACCGAGTGCAGCCGGCAGATCGGTATTAATTAAATGTCCATGACCGGTCACGGCCGGATCAAAGACATAAAGCAAAGTGGCGACTAGTGCAGCAATGCCGCCCCACTCGCGCCAAGCAATCAGTAAAATTGCTAAGCCGAGCAAAAATGTCAGAACGACCGCAGGGAATCGACCCCAAAAGAGGAGTTGATCGGCATCATTGCCGGCTTCGTAGAGGATCATTTCGCCGTATTGACGATCTTCCGACCAGGAATCATAGAAGAAATTGTCTGATCGATCCCAAAGTTTATCCATCTCCGGCGTGATCTTCGGATGAAGCGGCAAGATGGCCAGACCAGCCAAAACTTTTGTCAGCGGCGGATGCTCGGGGTTGAAACGCCAGTCACCAGTCATGATGTAGGTGTAGCCGGCAGCGAGGTGATCGCCTTCATCGGTCGTCTGGGTGTCAATCTTGGCGAGATGAAGCTGAAATACAAACTGCAAAATCAGCGCAACAAAAGCCAGTACAAGAAGAATTTTTTTATTCATATTTAGTAATTATTTTCTAGATTATCCAAATCTTAGCATTTTAAGCTTCACCTCGTCAAAAATCAGAATCATACTTCATTATGAATTAGAGAGAGACATCTGCAAGACAAGACAGTTCGAGCCTCCGATTACGGCATGTCCGTGTCGGACATAATCGAAGGCTCGCAGGTTGTCACCCCGGGCTCTTGTCCTAGGGTCGGTTTGGTACTCGGGCAGTAGCAAGCCCGAGTCGGGGATGCTTATGTTCCTCTGTCAGGCAACTAATGATGATTCGACCGCCTTGATCCTGGCAGCGCGAACAACCAACTGCCGCTCGTCGCCTCTCAGTCACCGGATCAAGACATCTTCCGATTGCGCCTTGATAGATACATTCGCCTCTGGTGAGTATGACGACGATGATCGTGTAGACGAGCTCCTGAGCTGTCACGACTCGATCGAGAGCTTTGCCGTGGACACCGTCTGGTTCGATCAACTTGAGTTGGTCGTTCAGACTCAAGCCGAAAGAATCGTTGAGGGGTTCTTTGGAAATGAGTTGCCACCGGCGCCGGGCAGCCCCCATCTGGTACGGATACTCAGCAAACGGCAGACCGGCGTACCAGTCTTGCGTTGGAAAGCGAAGCAGCTTTCGCGGAGTTTGCCCGCGTCCTTCTTGCTCCCGACTCATCTGCAGGAAGTTGCCTTGTAGCAACCGACGGAACTCATCGATCGATACTCCGAGGTCTGGAACAAGGATATGAGTTGCTGCCAAATCCTCGAGAGTTTTTTCTGAAAACGGGACTCTGTTGAAATGTCTGAGACTGTCATGTGGCAGTTTTTCCCGGAGGCACGAGCCAGTCTCTTCTGGAGTGATGAAGCTCTCACCCAATATCGCCTGGGCGACACCGATGTTAGCCGATGTCGAGGACGTAGTCACCATCAATCTTCCTCCTTGAGCGTGGTGATGCTCGAGAAATAACTTACCTTTTCAGGCAAGCAGATTGCAGACCAAAAAATAGGCTTGCAATCTGCTTGTCTTAAAATATCAAGAAGTCCGGTTTAGATTAATTTCGCGCCAGCACGATCTACCAAAGTTCATGCTAGCAAATTATTCTGATAAATGACTGATTGGATTGCCATAGCCAATCCGTGTTTTTTTCTGCTAGAATAAGTTTAGGTCAATGTAAATCGAAAGGAATAAATGGAACAAGGAAAAAGGAAAGTCGCAATTTTATTTGGCGGTCGCTCTGCTGAACACGAAGTTTCATTGCAATCAGCGAAAAATGTTTATGACGCGATCGACAGGGAAAAATTCGAGCCAATTTTGATCGGCATCGACAAGAATGGAAAATGGCTACTAAATGACGGCGCTAAATTTCTGTTGCATGCCGAAGATCCGAAATTGATTAAATTAAATCAAGACGGTGAATCAGTCGCCCTGATACCTGCGAACAATGGTGAAATTACTAATCTCGACAATTCCACCCGTCAGAAAATCGATGTCGTTTTCCCGATACTTCATGGTCCGTTTGGTGAAGACGGCACAGTGCAAGGATTATTAAAACTGGCCAATTTACCATTTGTCGGTCCAAGTGTTCTCGGCTCGGCCGTCGGTATGGACAAGGATGTGATGAAACGCTTACTCCGAGACGCTGGCCTACCAATTGGCAAATTTATATCGGTCAAATCGACTGACGAAATACCAACTTACTCAGAAGTTCAATCAAAATTGGGCGCTCCATTTTTCGTCAAACCGGCCAATATGGGCTCGTCTGTCGGTATCGCCAAAGTCCACAACGAAAGTGAATATTTGGTCGCAGTAGAGGACGCGTTTAATTATGACGTCAAAATCATCATCGAAGAAAATATTCTCGGTCGGGAAATTGAGTGTGCGGTTTTGGGCAATTCCGAGCCAAAAGCCTCAGTCCCCGGTGAGATCAAGCCGACTCATGAATTTTATTCGTATGAGGCTAAATATATCGATGAAAACGGTGCAGTAGCAGAAATTCCGGCAAAAATTTCTAAAGAAGCAACGGAAAAAATTCAACAATTAGCTATCAAAACATTTCAGGTACTCGAGTGCGAGGGTTGCAGCCGAGTTGACTTCTTTCTCAAGGAAGATGGCGAAGCCGTTATAAACGAAATAAACACGATCCCCGGATTTACCAAAATTTCAATGTATCCGAAACTCTGGGAAGCAAGCGGAATTTCTTATACCGAATTGATAAGCCGATTGATTGACTTGGCAATTGAACGATTTAAGGCAGAACAAAAAATCAAAACTGATTATTTAAATTGAAATATGAAAAAGTATGATTACACAAACTCCGATGTTCGGACATGGTTGGAAATTGATAAAAAAAGACTGAATCATAATTACAATGAATTTCGGGGAATAATCGGTAAAAATTGTCGACTGATGGCGGTGGTCAAATCAAATGCTTACGGTCATGGTTTGATTGATTATTCGAAAGCGCTCGATAAATTTGGCGTTGATTGGTTTGGCGTCGATTCATTTGTTGAAGTAATCAAATTAAGAAAAGCAGGCATCCAAAAACCAATTCTGGTTTTGGGCTATACCTTGCCAAATAACTTTTTGGAAGCGGCAAAACTAAATATTAGTTTGACGGTTTCGAGTTTGGAGCAGGTACAAAAATTGAAGAAGATCCCGCATCAAGTGCGGGATGACACCAACATTAAGACGCACCTCAAGATTGATACAGGGATGCATCGCCAAGGATTTCAACTGGATGAATTACCGGAGGTGTTAAAAGTAATTAAAAATACGAAAAATATTGAGATTGAGGGCGTTTACTCGCATTTCGCTGATGTCGAATCGCCAAAATGTACAAATGCAAAAAATCAATTAGAAAAATTCGAAAAAGCAAATCAAATCATCAGATCGATTCGCGATACCCACCTCCACCTACGAGGTGGCGGTGATGGGTTAATCAGACATATGGCGGCTACGGCGGGAACGATCGCGTTGTCAAAGAGTCATTTTGACATGGTTCGAGTCGGCATCGGGCTGATGGGATTGTGGCCGTCAGAGAGTATCGAAAAAACATACTCAAATAAAATCAAGCTTCAGCCGATAATGTCATGGAAGACAATCATCGCTGAAATAAAAAGTGTGAAAAAGTATGAAAAAATCGGTTACGGTTTTACTGAGACATTGAAACGTGATTCGAAGATTGCGATTCTACCAATTGGCTATTGGCACGGATATCGGCGAGCATTATCGAGCAAAGGATTTGTTTTAATTCACGGAACTCGGTGCAAAGTGCTTGGGCGGGTGGCAATGGATATGACTGTCGTCGATGTGACGGAATTGAAATCGGTCTGCGTCGGTGATACGGTTACATTGATCGGACGTGATTTAAATGAAGAAATCACAGTCGAAGAAATGGCGGGTCTTGCCGGATCATACAAGTATGAAATAATCACAACAATCAATCCGCTAATACAAAAAATCTATAGGTAACCACGAAAGACGAAAACATACGAAAATACGAAAAATCGGAGGTTGTAAAATGAAAAATAAGATTGCGAAACTGTTGATCGGATTTTCTGTCTTGGCTGTTTTACTATTGTCTTCGTCAGGAGTTGAAGCGCGGGATGTCAGTCAAATCACCGATTGGTATATCAAGGATTTTCAGAGTGATATTGTGGTAAACAAGGATTCATCGCTTGATATCACGGAAAAGATTGTTGCTGACTGTGGCGATCTGACGGACAAGCATGGAATCTTTCGAATATTGCCGACTTATTATCAAAAAACAGCTTCAGAAAAGGTTTATACTCCGATAACTCTGAAATCAATCACTGACTTTGATGGTAATCAGATTAGTTATTCATCCAGCAGAAGTAGTGGTAGTTTGACCTGGAAGATTGGTGATGCCAGTAAAACTGTTCACGGCGAGAACAATTACAAAATCATCTATCATGTTGAAAATGCGATGCGATTTGGCAATAAGAAATTTGATGAATTTTATTGGAATCTAAATGGTAACTTCTGGCAGATTGAGACGGATCATTTCTTGGCGACAGTTCATTTTCCGGTCGAGCCACTGAGTAAAACGATCGATCTTTACAGCGGTTCTTTTGGAGAAAAAGATCAGGGCCTGGCGAGCTATAGCTGGATAGACAATAAAACATTGACGGTCGAATCAAAACAAACGCTTCTAGCCGGCGAGGGTATCACAGTCTCAGCCACTTTTGCAAAAGATTTTTTTGTGCCATATGCACCGACTTTTTTTGAAAAATATGGTCAGCTTCTTTGGCTTCTACTTCCTCTTCTGACTTATTATTTTTGTCTGAGGCTATGGCGAAAATATGGTCGCGACCCCAAATTGCACAAAGCCGAGATGGTCCAATATCAGCCACCGGAAGATATCGGACCGGTTGAGAGTGCGATGTTGTTGACAAATTCCAGTTTTAGTAACAATTTTATTTCTGCGGGGATAATCAATCTCGCGGTTAAAGGCGTGATCAAGATCAAAGAGATTCCCAAAAAAGGAATCTTCGGACAAAAAGATTTTGAGATTACCTTTTTGAAAGACAACCTAGAAGAAACAAAAACACTTTCAGCAACCGAAGTTACTCTTGCTACAGAATTAAAAAAGCACGCGAGAGGCAATGTACTCAAAATCAACTCGATTAAAAATAAATTTTACACTTCGATCCCCCAAATCGTTCAAAGCGGTAAGGATTTTCTATTTCAAAAAAAATATTTAAGCGAGAAAAGTTTTCGCAAACGAACAATCATGATTGTTTTATGGGTATTTTCTATCATTGCTACTATCGGTGTGTCGATCTTTCTAGTTACCCAATATTTCATGACGGTGAATTTTGCGATGGCAATTATCGCTTTGATTCTAAACGACATTGTTTTACTGATTTTTGTTTTTCTGATGCCGAGTCAAACTGTCGCTGGTGCCGAGAAGATCTGGGAGATAAAGGGGTTTAAACTTTTTATGACCAAAGCCGAAAAATATCGCGCACCCTTTCATGAAAAAGAGGGTTTATTCGAAAAATATCTACCCTACGCGATGATCTTTGGCGTGACGAAGATGTGGGTCGAAAATATGAAAAAAATTTATGGTGAAAATTATTTCAACACTTACCACCCGATTTGGTATTACGGTTACGTCGGTAATTTTGACGCCGACACTTTTTCGAGCTCAATCACGGATTTGTCAAATTCGATGGCCAGCACGCTAGCCTCATCACCATCATCATCCGGTTCGGGTGGAGGTGGATTCTCAGGTGGTGGCGGAGGTGGAGGCGGCGGAGGTGGCTGGTAAGGTGACCAAATAACCACTAAATACGAAAATTTACTAAACTACGAAAAACGAAAAAATGACAGACTTAATTTATCCGGAACTATCATATAAAATTGTTGGTCTGGCTTTTGAAGTTTTCAAAGAATTAGGTGAAGGACTTAGAGAAAAAGTCTATTGTGATGCGTTTGAATTGCTTTTAAAACGAGAGATGATACCATATCAACGGGAGATCTATCACAAGATTGAATTCGAGGGCAAAAAAATAGCGGTCAATTATTTTGATTTTCTGGTAGATAAGAAGATTATACTTGAGTTTAAATGTGGAAACAAATCTTATTATCAAGCATTTAATCAATTAAAGAACTATTTGAAATTGTCCGATCTAAAACTCGGTATAATTCTTCGTTTTTCTGGAACAGGTGTTGAAGCAAAACGAATCATAAATTCATATTAGCTAATAATTTTGTAGTTTTGTAAATTTTCGTATTTAGCGGTTGCTATGACTGATCAAGTACAGGAAATTAAGGATCACAATGATATTGTCGAGATTGTCGGCGGGTATTTGACGTTGAAAAAAGCCGGGGTGAATTACAAGGCAAATTGTCCCTTTCATTCTGAAAAATCACCTTCTTTTATGGTCAATCCCGAGCGTCAAAGTTTCAAATGCTTTGGCTGTTTTCCTGCAGGTCAACTAATTCAAACCGCAGATGGCTTGAAGGAGATTCAGGAAATTAAAAAAGGAGATCTTCTTTTTACAGATAAAGGCAGATTGAGGCACATTGATATTGTTTTTGAGAGAGACTACAGTGGTGATTTGTTGGAAATTACTCCCAGAATGATTGTGACTCCGATTAAAATCACAGGCGATCATAATGTTTTTGTCATCAAGACAAAAAACTGTAAACAAAAAAGTCGTTCCAACCGCATTTGTCAAAAAAACTGTAAACAAAATTGTCCTGATAAATACTTTCTTGATTATAAGATCGAGAAAGTCAAAGCCAGAAAACTACAGGAAAATGATATCTTACTATATCCAATCAAAGAATTTGATAGGGAACAAACCAATAAAATTAATCTTGTTGATTTTTCAGGAGCACAATTTAAAAGAGGGCTGAAACCAAGAGATTTTCCGATCGAACTTTTAGTTGATAAAGATTTTGCCAGATTAGCCGGATTTTATATTGCTGAGGGGAGCAGCCATCGAGCATATGTGAGATTCAGTTTCGGAAATGATGAATTAAATTTTGCAAATGAGGTTGTCAAACTAATTGAAAAGATATTCTGTCTGCAATCATCTATTCATCATCGTGCAAATAATAAAAACGGGATCGAGGTCACTTGCTGCAATTCTATGTTGGCGAGGATATTTGAAAATATCTTTGGCAAAGGAGCAGAAAACAAACAGATTCCCAGTTTTTTCTTTACTAGAGAAAACCGTATTAAGTCAGCACTTGTCAACGCAATTTTTGATGGAGATGGAACAACGATTAAAAATTCAAAAAAAGGAAATACTGGCAGAAAATCCATCCGAACAATTTCCCTCGAGCTGGCACACCAACTCAAAGATTTATTACTCAGTCTTGGCGAGAGACCGTCAGTTGGATCGAGGAAGGGGTATGTTTCACCAGCCGGCATACATCATAAGATAAGTTATGACATTAGTTGGCGTGAAAATAATAAGACCCATTTTAGCGATTTTATTGAAGAAAAAGGTGTTAGATACTGGTTGTTGCCTATTCGAAAAATAGTGAACCAGGTATTTACAGGAAAAGTTTATAACTTTAACATTGAGGAGGATCACTCTTATCTGACACAAAGTTTCGCCGTTTCAAATTGTGGTGAAGGTGGCGATGTTATCACCTTTGTCGAAAAGATGGAGGGGCTCGACTTTTACAATGCACTAAAATTGCTCGCAGAAAAGGCCGGCGTCACTCTGAAATCAAACTCAATCCAGCATGGTGCCAATACTCACTCCGCCGACAAAAAAACCAGATTATTTGAAATAAATGAATGGGCGGCCAAAGTTTACAACAAACTTTTGACCGATCATCCGAAGGCTGAGGCGGCCAGAAAATATTTGGAAAAGCGGGGACTGAGTTCTGAAACGATTCGAAATTTCAACATTGGCTACGCTCCGGATTCATGGGATTTTATCCTTCGCTTCCTTATTTCGAAAAAGTATACCGAGGCGGAAGCGGTCGAAGCTGGCGTGGCGATCAAAAGTGAGAGGGGTAAAATTTATGATCGTTTTCGTGGTCGGATCATGTTTCCGATCAATAATTCGATGGGCACGACTGTCGCTTTCACTGCCAGAATTTTAGAAGTTGCGGGTAAAGACGAAACCGGTGCAAAATATTTAAATTCCTCTGAATCAGCCATCTATACAAAAGGTAAAGTCATTTATGGTCTCGATCGTGCCAAAATGGCGATAAAAGATGCTGATCTAGCGATCATGGTCGAAGGAAATATGGATGTCATCGCCTGTCATCAGGCTGGATTTGCCAATGTCGTTGCTACCTCTGGTACAGCCCTGACTTTGGATCAGCTCAAAATTTTATCACGTTATGCTTCGACCATCGCATTTTGTTTTGATACTGACATCGCCGGACAAACAGCGATGAAGCGGGCTGTTCGGATCGCTCTTGCGAACGATATCTCGACAAAAATAATTACGACAGCCCCCTTTAAAGATGCTGACGAAGCAATCACAGCTGATCCAAAAAACTGGATCAAAATGGTCGAGGGGGCTAAGCCCTCACTTGAATATTGGATCAATCAACTTGTGGCACAGAAGGACAAGCTTGATGTCGATACCAAGAAAAAAATAGCCAAAGAAATTTTACCGGTGATAAAGATAATCGCTTCTGAAATTGAAAAAGAACACTATCTCAAATATTTAGCGGATGTTCTTTCTGTTTCAGAACAATCGCTTGTCGATGCACTGGACAAAGCAAAAGCTGACGCTGATTTTTCGCGACGTGGTCAAGCAAATAAACTTCCGCAAACCGAACCAAAGAGATTGAGCCGAGCCGAGAAGATTCTTGGATTTGTCTGGGCTGAGCCAGAGCTAGTCAAAATGATTTCCCCTGGAATAATAAAATTTCCAGATAAGTACGAGCCATTATCACAGCAACTAAAGACCGGCAAAATAGAACGTGACAAACTTTCTCCAGAACTTGCCGCCGATCTTGATGGCTTGGCGATGTCGGCACTCAAAGATTTAGATTCAAATGATCCAGAAATTGTCGAGACCGAGCTCAACTATCTGGTCGGACGGATAAAATTGGATGAGCGGGAGCAGATAAAAGCAGACTTTGCTCACCGGATCTCGCAAGCCGAGGAGTCAGGCGACAAAGAAGCTGCCAAAAAGCTCCTTAGGGAGTTCTCTGACTTGATAAAGTAAGGCAAAATTGATACAATACAGACTAGCAATAACCAAGATACAAGACACCCCACTTCGCCCTGTCGGGCTACGAGGGGCAAGCAAACATCAAAAATAACCAATAACCAATAACCAATAACCAAAGCTTGAATATTGAATATTGAATATTGTTTGTTTCTTAGTGTTTGCATAAATTTTTCTCTATAAATTATGGCTACCTTTGGATTGTGGGACATCCCAATCTGCGGATAGCCGAAAGGAAGCGGATGGCAAAGAAAATTTTTGTACCGAAGATAGAGGAAGCGCTCGAGTTTACGCCAGCAGTAAATGATCTCTTGAGAAAAGGCCGTGCTCACGGCTATGTTGCCATGCAGGAAATGCTTCAATCAATTCCGGAACCAGAGGAAGATATCCCGGAACTCGACCAAATTTTTGATTACATGTATCGTAAAGGAGTTGAGTTCAAGGAGGAAGTGGAGAAAACAGGCGGTCTGATTGCCAATATTTTACAGTCGAGGAAAGAGACGAGCTTGATCGACGACCTCGGTCTGGGCGATATTTCTGATGATTCAGTCCGAATGTATCTACGTGAAATCGGTAAAATTCCACTTCTTACTGGCGATGAAGAAGTCAAGTTGGCGAAAAAGGCGGAAAAAGGTGATGTCTGGGCAAAGAAAAGATTGGCCGAGTCAAACCTGCGTCTCGTCGTTTCTATCGCCAAGAAATACATTGGCCGTGGTTTATCTTTACTTGACCTTATTCAAGAAGGCAATACTGGGCTGATGCGAGCGGTCGAGAAATTTGACTATCGCAAAGGTTTTAAATTCTCAACTTATGCTACTTGGTGGATTCGCCAGGCGATCACCCGAGCGATCGCTGACCAGGCCAGAACTATTCGTATTCCCGTCCATATGATCGAGACAATCAACAAATTGATTCGGGCTCAGCGTCAACTAGTTCAGGATCTCGGTCGCGAACCAACCCCAGAAGAAATCGCTCAGGAGATGGGGCTCGAAGTTGACAAGGTTGAACATATTATCAAAATATCACAGGAAACAGTTTCACTTGAAGCGCCGGTTGGTGAAGAAGACGATTCACGACTTGGCGATTTTATCGAAGATACCAAACATATTTCGCCGGAAGAACAGACTTCCCAGACATTACTGAAAGACAAAATTCAGGAATTTCTTGATGGACTTCAGCCACGCGAGCAAAAAATTCTCAAAATGCGTTTTGGTCTGGAAAATGGTCGCACTCACACCCTCGAAGAGGTTGGCCAGGAATTTGGCGTCACTCGTGAGCGCATCCGCCAGATCGAAGCTAAGGCTCTCTCAAAACTAAAAAAAGCCGAGAGATCTATTGATTTGGAAGAATCCCTACAAGGCTAACGCCTTGAAATTTCTAAATCTTAAT
>Ga0172379_10003028_pt1 | contig 27861 bp, 30 predicted proteins | sample GrowelOW334metaG_FD_119756 | JGI IMG/M metagenome (GOLD analysis project Ga0172379, IMG submission 119756) | Groundwater microbial communities from an aquifer near a municipal landfill in Southern Ontario, Canada - Groundwater well OW334 metaG | ecosystem: Environmental > Aquatic > Deep...
CGTACCGCCCGCCGCGGCGATCGCCTCCCAATCGGCGATTTGTGCATCAGAAATAGGGAGTGGGGCAGGAGCGGCTGGAGCAGTCCCTGGGTATTTCGTACCCGTAACACTGCAGCCGGAGATGGTCTGGTAGGACGCTGTCCCTCCCACCGAACAGCTGGAGAGTGAGTACGCCCATGCATTCCCTTGGACCGTCACGCCCGTAAGCGAGGTCGCGATACCCGTCACGTACATCATGAAATCAAGGTCGCCCGTAATGCTGCTCCACGAAGGGCTCGGCGCGTTCCAATTGCTGCTTGATTTGGCGGCACCGCGCGAATAGCCGCTGTTAGTATCAAGACCCCACGTGAAATAGTTCGCCGAGCTAACTGCGGAAGCGACAGCGATGACCCAGTAGGTCTGGTCTGTAGTCACGGACGGCGTGCTCGCGAGCGTCACGTCAGCGAAGCTGTACGTGCCCGTCACAATAGCAGCCGGGATAGTGCCACTTGCGAGCACGGTCGTAGATGGCTTGCCGGCATTGTCGGTCACTATCTTTATCGTGAGGTCGCCAGGACTGCCGGTCTTCTTCAGGTTCAAAGTCAGCCTCGCAAGCGACGCACTCACTGACGGCTTGACTGCTTGCGCGACGCCGGCGTGCGCCGAAGTGTCTCCCACCTTAAAGCCGCTGTTCTGCACCGTCCATTGTTGGTCAGCGACAGGGTCTACGCCTACCGCGACGGTCGCGTCTCCGGTTATCGTGCCGCTTCCAGTAATATCCCCATTGGAGAATACGTTCCCTGTGACGGTGGAGTTATTACTCAGGGAGACGCCTCCTTCTCCTATCTGCACGCCGTATCGGAATGACACGACGGAGGAGTTAATGCCGACCGTTACCTGTATCTCCTTCGTCGCGGTCGGGTTCGTGCTGTTTGGTACATATCCTATGGCGGTTAGACGTTTCGTATTGCCGTCTATGGTCGCCATGGAGACAGAGAACATGCCGTTGCCGAGCGTCGTGTCAGACTCGCCCGAATAGTTGACAGTGTGATTGAGCTCGTAGACCGCCTTGTCTATGCCGGCCTCCGCAAGCGCTCGTGCCTGCGCCGATGCGAGCGAGAACCTCTCCGACTGCACGGCGCTCCCGAAGTAATTAAAGAAGCTCGTCGTGACGGCCATAACGATAGCACTCACGATAAGCGAGAACACGAGTATGGAACCTTTGTCGGATGGGCGGGGAAGAATCATAGATTTCGTAAGTATATATGCTCGCGCAGATGCAGTTGTGTAAGCGTGCCGCGCACCGTGGCGGTCGTGGTGGCGTCCACCGTCACGCTCGCTACCGATGCGAAGCTCGCATTGTCGTAGGTAAAGGCGAGCGCATCAAGACTATTGGTAAGCATTTTCGTCCCACCGACGCGCGTACTGCTCGGTGCCATATCGGTAATACGGTACGCCTGTGTGCCAGCAGCATACACACCAACATAGTCGTACGTGCTCGGTATGACCGCACCGGAGGCGTCTAAAGAGGGGAGTTCAAATATGACTGTGGTCGTGCCTGAGGTATACCCGACCCCTGAAAAGGTGTGTGCTGCGACGACCTGCGTGGCCTGCAGGCCGGCTTCGCGCACCGCCTGCACAATACCCGTTCCGTCTAGCGCAACGCGAATAGACGATTTCTGCAGGTCTATAACACGCCCATACACTATATAGAGCTGCGTAACCGCGAAAAGGAGCACCGCGAAAAGCGCTGTGGTGATAAGCACCTCTATGAGCGTAAACCCAGAGACGTCTCTCTGGTGATTCTCTCGTGTAGTAGGGAGCGCTTTTCCCATATTAGAGACCACCTGTCTTCGTGATGAGCGTCGTGAGCGAGACGACGCGCGTCGTCCCGTCGGAGGCCCGCCACGAGACACCCGCTGCTGCCTTCGTCGTCTCCGCATTCCACACCGACAGACTCGTGCTGGCTTGCCCTTGCGGGAGCGTGGCGAGCGCTGGGTCGGAGAACGAACCTTCGGCGGGGAGGGAACTGTAGCCAAGCGCTCGCAGCTCATCAAGCTTACTGTCTGCGATGTGGAATGCCACGTTCTCATACGTGGCATCGCGCGTCGTCTTAATAGCCCCGACCACGAGTGTCGCGAAGGCGACGGTGAGGCTCACGATGAAAAGCGAGACGAGCATCTCAACCAGAGAGAATCCGCGACGAGCCGATACGACATGCATATGAGAAGTATAGCAAGCCTGCTCGCGTGCGTATTTGCTATACTTCTCACATGCTCGTCATCGCCAACTGGAAAGCCTATGTAGAGGATTTCGCAAAGGCGAAAGAGCTTCTCGCTGCGAGCAAGAAAGCGTCGCGCAGGAGCTCTTGCGATATCGTGCTCGCGCCGCCCGCACCGTTTCTAAGCGCACTCGCGCTTGGCAACAAGTCTGCAGTCGCATTCTCGGCACAGGACGTGTCGTATACCGAGGGCGGTGCGAAAACAGGCGAGACAACCGCGCTCATGTACCAGACCGCAGGGGCTACCTACGCAATCATCGGTCACTCGGAGCGCCGCGAAGCAGGAGACACCGACGCCATCGTGGCAAAGAAGCTTTCCCACGCGCTTGCGCACGGGCTCACACCTATCCTGTGCGTCGGCGAGCGCGAGCGCGACAGCGACGGCCGCTATCTCTCCTTCGTGCGCGAACAGATCACCGCAGCGTGCGCACCGTTTACCACGAAAGAGCGCGCGCAGATCATCGTCGCGTATGAGCCGTTATGGGCTATCGGCAAAACCGCTGACCACGCGATCGGGCCAAACGACCTCGCTGAGATGGTGCTCTATGTACGCAAAGTACTTTCGGAACTTCTGTCAGGAAAAAACGCACGGCATTCACTCGTGCTCTACGGAGGTTCAGTTGAGCCGACAAACGTACGCGAACTCGCACACGCGTCGCAGGTGGACGGATTCCTCGTCGGACATGATTCGGCGATACGAGAAGATTTCGTGAAGCTCATCAAGGAGCTCTCCTGAGTCATGCGCACTGTTCGCGACATACCGATTTTCAAAAATATACCGATACTCGTGCGGACCGCGATGAATGTGCCGATTGAGAAAGGGATCGTAGCAAACGACTATCGTCTGCGGCGCGCACTGCCCACCATACGCTTCCTGTCTGAACGCGGGGCGAAGGTCGTACTTATAAGCCACATCGGCGAGCAGGGCACAGAGACGCTTGCGCCGGTCGCCCAAGCCCTCGGCAAGCTCATACCGCGCGTCTCGTTCTGCTCGGAGAGCGTGGGGAAGGTGGCTCGTGACGCAGTCCGCAATCTCGCGCCAGGGGAGATACTCGTACTTGAGAACCTGCGCCGCCACCGAGGCGAACGCATGAACGAAGAACCTTTTGCGCACGAGCTCGCGGCGCTTGCCGATGTCTTCGTACAAGATTCTTTTGATACGTGCCACCGAGCACATGCGTCTATCGTTAGCGTACCGAAACTGCTCCCGTCGTATGCGGGACTCCTGCTTGAAGAAGAGGTGGCGGCGCTCCAAGCGGCGCTCGTGCCAAAAAGCCCCTCGCTTGCCGTTATCGGCGGCATGAAGTTCAGCACGAAAGAAGCGGTGCTCGCGACACTCCTCACCAAATACGACAAGCTGTTTGTCGGGGGCGCGCTCGCAAACGATTTCCTCAAGGCATCGGGGCACCCTGTGGGGAAGTCGCTCGTCGGAGACCGTGGCGACGGCACGCTCCAAGCGATGCTGCATGATCCCAAACTACTCCTGCCGATGGACCTAGTCGTCGCTCCCGCACACACAGTCGGTACGCCGCTCGCGCGCGCGAGCTCCCGTGTAGTACACACCGACCAAGTACGCGCCGACGAGATCATAGTGGATCACGGACCGGCAACCGAAGCTCTGCTTGCAGAGCTCTCCCGACAATCTAAGACGATTCTCTGGAACGGGCCGCTCGGCAATTATGAAAACGGCTTTACTGACGCGACTGACGGTTTCGCTCGCGCTGTAGCAGGCTCCGGCGCACGCTCGGTCGTGGGTGGAGGAGACACAGTAGCGGCGGTAGAGAGTCTCGGCCTCGCACCGAAGTTCTCGTTCGTCTCTACCGGCGGCGGTGCGATGCTTGATTTCCTCGCGAAAGGCACGCTCCCCGGCATTGAGGCGCTCGGTTAACTCCCAAGTTTCTTGTTCTCTCGCGAACGTATACAATGCTTGCTACATGTTCCCGCTCCACGAACCGCTTAGTGAGACCACCCGTGAGGCACTCGCACACTACGACGACCTGACTGCGGCGCTACTCGCACGCCGCGGCGTCGTAACGAAAGAAGAGGCAGAGCGATTTCTCAATCCCTCATACGACCTGCACCTCCACGACCCATTCCTGATGACCGATATGCAGAAAGCCGCGCGACGACTCGCAGATGCGATACTGGCGAAAGAAAAAATCGCCGTATGGAGCGACTATGATTGTGACGGTATACCAGGGGGCGTGCTCCTGCACGACTTCCTGAAAAAAGCGGGGGCAGATTTTGAAAACTATATTCCGCATCGGCACGACGAAGGGTACGGCATGAACACCGACGGCATAGAAAAACTCGCAAAGAATGGCGTGCGGCTGATCGTCACCGTAGACTCCGGCATCACCGATACCGAGCCGGTCGCACGCGCGAACGAACTCGGTATGGAAGTCATCGTTACCGATCATCACCTGCCCGCGAAGATATTACCCGACGCGTTTGCAATCCTGAATCCGAATGCGCGACCCGATGAGACGTATCCCTATAAGAGTCTCTGCGGCTCCGGCGTCGCGTGGAAGCTTGTCTGTGCGACACTCGCGACAGAACCGAGTCTCCGCGAGCGCGTGCCGGAAGGGTGGGAGAAATGGCTCTTGGATATGGTGGGACTCGCGACTATCGCCGACATGGTCCCACTCACGGGCGAGAACAGGCTACTCGCTACCTACGGACTCCTCGTCATGCGCAAGTCGCCGAGGATTGGGCTCCAGAAACTCTGTCGCGGTATGCGCACCGACCAGCGCACGATTACCGAAGACGATGTCGGTTTCATGATCGCGCCGCGCGTGAACGCGGCGAGCCGTATGGGCGACGCGCGCGAGGCGTTCCGCCTCTTCACCACGACCGACGAAGACCTAGCTGACGAGCTCGCGAAGAAACTAGAGAAGGCAAACCGACAGCGAAAGGCGGAGGCGGGAGCGATAACGCGCGCAGTACACGCGCGGCTCAAGGAGCGTGGCGAGGTGCGCAGTGTGATAGCACTCGGCGATCCAGAGTGGCGCCCTGCACTCCTTGGTCTCGTTGCAAATACGATTGCAGACGAGTACGAGCGCCCCGTGTTCCTCTGGGGGAGAGAAGGGAACATGCGACTCAAGGGCTCTATGCGAAGCGGCGGCCCCACGCACGCGCTTGAACTCATGCGTGCGGCCGTGGATACATTTGAAGATTTCGGTGGGCACGCGGCCGCAGGTGGTTTCACTGTGCTTGATGACGCGATCTTCTTCTTAGAGGACCGACTGGTACTTGCCCTGCGTAGCCTTGGCGAAGTAGGGGAGGCGCATGCGCGATTGGAGGCGAGAGAGGAGGACTCTCTCGCGAACCATGCCGACGCAGTGATCACTCCTGAAGAAGCGACGCTCGCCTTCTTGAAAAAGATAGAGAAGCTCGCACCCTTCGGCATGGAAAATCCGAAGCCTGTGTTTCTGCTCCGCGAGATTTCTATACGCGAGATTTCACGCTTCGGGAAAGCACAGGAGCATTTGAAGTTGCAAGTGGAGACAAACGAAGGGAGAGGGAGTGTGGATGCGGTGACCTTCTTCGTGAAGGGCGCGATCGCGCGAACAGCAGAAGCACTCACGAAGGGCAGCCGCGCAAACTTGCTCGCCCACCTAGAGCGCGACACCTTCTCGCGCGGCACCCCCGTCCGCCTGCGACTTATTGATATTCGGCTCACGTAGAAACCCATTTCGAAACATACCAGCGAGCTGGCGGGCAGGAAAAAGGATGTTGAATTGGCCTAGCGGCCGGAGCGCATCCTTTTTCTTGTCTGCCGGCGAGCGGGTTTTGAAATGGGTTTCGGGTTATAGTAAGCCGCATGCATTTCACCATTCATGCTGACGGCGGCTCAAGGGGGAACCCAGGGCCCGCGGGCGCGGGCGCGGTAGTGCGCGACAACTTGGGCAACATAGTCGCGAGTGTCTCCGAGTACCTTGGCGTCCGCACGAACAACTACGCCGAATACGAGGCGGTCATAGAAGCACTCAAAAGAGTGCACGGACTCGCAAAAGGGAAGCTCGCCGATACGAGCGTGATGGTGAAGATGGACAGCGAGCTCGTGGTGAAGCAGATGAACGGCGTCTACAAAATCAAGCACCCTGACATGCAGGCACAGGCCGCACGACTCAAAGAACTGGCTGCACCCTTTGGCCTCATCTCTTTCGCACACGTATTCCGCGAGGAGAACAGCGACGCCGACGCCCTCGCCAACGAAGCGATGGATAGGGGCACTTAATATATGACCAACGCTCAAATATACATCAGCTCCATCGCAGGATTCCTTGAGCTGATGGTGTACGTGCTGATCATCCGGTCAATGCGGAGAGGGGTCACGAAACCGAACCTCGCGGGGTGGGTCTTATACACCGTCGCGATGGGCATGGTCGCCGCGAGCAGTATCGCGCTCGGCGCATGGCAGGTGCTGTACCTCGTGTCCGCGTACTTGATCGGGCAGGTGACTATCATCGCACTCTCTTTCAGAACAGGGTACTTCGCCTTTTCAAAGTTTGACTACGCCTGCATAGCTCTCTCACTCTTAGGACTCTTGCTGTGGATACAAACAACCGATCCGCTGTATGCCCTCGTTCTGAATATTGCCGTAGATGCGCTTGGCACGTTAGCTATCGCAAGAAAGGTATATCTGCACCAAGAGACAGAAGACCGCCTCGCGTGGACACTCGCCTCTGGTGTCGCCATCCTCAATCTCTTCGCAGTCACATCGTTCGACATACGTAACGCTCTCTTCCCGATCTATATCGTATTTGCGAATGTGCTAATCGCCGTTCTTAGCTTCCGGCGTAACAGAGACGAGTAACGATATGAAAAAATCTATTCTCATCACAGGAGTTTCGGGTGCAGGGAAATCCTCCCTCAATATAAAGTTGAACGAGACGGGATACACGTCCTACGATATGGAAGAAATACCGGGTTTATTTTCTATGCTCGACAGGAGGACGGGGAAACCTTTTACGGATTACGACCATGCCGACCTTGCGAAGGTAACCTCCTTAGATTGGGTCTGTGATACGGAAAAGCTGGATGCTCTTATAAAAAATGAAACTTCGCCCTTAGCCTTCTACTGCGGCAATGCTTCTGATATGGAAACCATCCTTCCTTTCTTTGATTCTGTAGTCCTGCTCAAGATCGGCCCAGAGGCGACACGACATCGTCTGACCACACGTACGAGCAACGAGTTCGGCAGAACGTCTCATATTCAGGATTGGATTATGACTTGGAAAGATCAGTGGGATGAAGAAATGGAAAAGAAGGGCGCAGTAGTGATTGATGCACACCAGAGCCTAGATCAAATCGCCAAAGAAGTGGTCGAGAAAGTGGCCGGCGCCGATACCCTCGCCAACGAAGCGATGGACCGTGGTTCAAATATTTGAACAGCTACTTATGAATTTAGAACAAAATCCCTTAGCGGCGTTTAAAAAATTTGGTGAGGCGGTGGCACATTTCTATATACCCGCAACAATTATAATTTACTCATCGGGCTTCCTGATGTGGAATTATTATCTTTCAAGTTTCAGTTTCTTCGAGTGGAATTTGATCCAGAGTCGCTATATATCTGCAGGTCTATTAATCTGGCTCCCTATTAGTCTTGCTGCGGGAGTGTATGTAATAACTCTTAGCAGGATCTCAGATGAGAAGGTGAAGTTAACAATCAGTTCCATTTTTGGAGTACTTGTCGGCGTATGGTTCGCATTGATAAGTATCTTCTTCCAAAATATTCCTCAGTATTACGGGGGAGCTAAACCAATCCCAGTGTCGATAATCGGAACTCAAGACCAAATCCATTTCTTTGAGAATTTTAATATCCTCGGAGCTAAAAATGGAGATAATGACAGTGTCCAAACATATCCCGTGTGCTTAATTTATCAGAATGGCCAAGATGCCCTCTTTGTTAATGCCAGCGGCTTTAATGCTAGCAGCACCAATAAAAATACAGGTACGAATTTCAACGTTCGAGCACTCGTCATTAATCATTCACAATTCATTGGCTTTCAAAGTGTTTTTGGCGATTATGGGGACACTCAATGTGCCGTTGCACATATGTTATCCAGCGGTCGTTCCGATCAGATCGGAAAATAAACTACAACTAGTATTTACCTGCCGTAAACAATTCGTACTGTTAGGATAATGCAATGGGCTTTCTTGTCGCCATCGTATCGGGATTTGCGAGTGGGGTAGGGGTGAGGTCGATATTTAGTTTCGGATGGGAACCGATTGTTTTCGTACTGATACTCGCGGCGCTATGCGCCGCGTTTGCTTTTCTGAAACCGCGCCTTGTGTACTCACTTGGCGCGGTGTTTTTCTTATTCGTCGCACTCGGAATGGTACGTGCAGTGGTCGCAGACACACCTGCACCAGATGCATTCCTGCGCGACCTGCGGCACCGAGTATCATACGAGGCCGTCGTCATGGGCGACCCCGACGTGCGCGAGAAGAGTCAGCGCATCGCGCTTGAGGTGCAGGGTACGGGCATGCTCGCGGTGATGCCGCTCTCGGCCGACGTACGTGTCGGCGACAAGGTGCGTGTGTACGGAACACTCTCTCTGCCCGAAGCGTTTGAGACCGACGGCGGGCGCACCTTCCGCTACGACAAATACCTGCAGGCGCGCGGTATCCGCTTCCTCATTTCATTCGGCTCTATATATACGACAGAGCCGGCACCGTGGTACTCAGTACCGGCCGCACTCGCGCGGGTGAAGCACTCATTCCTAGACGGGCTCAGTCGTGCACTGCCGCAGCCCGACTCTGCACTTGCGGGTGGCATCGTCATTGGCGGGAAGGAGGGGCTCGGCACCGAGCTCAAGGAGGCGTTCACGCGCTCAGGGCTCGTGCAGATAATCGTGCTCTCAGGGTACAACGTGATGATAGTGGCCGAGTGGGTGATGATTTTCCTCGCGCTCTTCGCGCTCCCGCGCCGGCTCCGCTACTTCGCCGGCGGGGCAGGACTTCTCTTATTCGTCGGTATCGCCGGCATCTCCTCTACGGCCGTGCGCGCGGCTATCATGGCGATCATCGCGCTCTATGCTCGCGCGACTGGGCGCTCGTACGCTGCGAGCCGCGCGCTCCTCTTCGCGGTTCTCCTCATGCTCGTGTGGAACCCGCTCTACCTCGTCTTTGACCCCGGCTTTGGTCTCTCGGTCGCAGCGACCGCAGGTATCATATGGCTCGCGCCACTCATTGAGGCGCGCCTTACTCGTCTGCGACCATTCTGGAGAAACGCCGTAGCGACAACTCTCGCGGCGCAAATTGCCGTGCTTCCACTTCTGCTCTACAACATCGGACTCTTCTCACTCGTCGCTCTGCCGGCGAACCTGCTCGTGAACCCTCTCGTACCACTTGCGATGGCTTCTGCTGCTATCGCGGGAGTGGTCGGTATGACGGCAGGGTATCTCTTCCCGATTATCGCCACCATCGCGGGGTATCCAGCTTATATCCTCACGCGCTATTTCATACTCGTTGCAGAAAAGAGCTCTGCGCTCCCATACGCGGGGTTCACGCTTGAGCACTTTCCGTTTGTATTCGTACTCGCCGCGTACGCGGCACTCATTTATGTAGTTACTTCAAAACGCTTCTCCACGACGCCCCAGTTGATGTTGGCGAAGAAGGCATCAATATAATTCTTCTTCTCCGCTGGTACGTAGTCCACCATATACGCGTGTTCCCAGAGATCCAGTGCGAGGATGACTGGGAGGCCAGCGAGTGTCCCTAGCTCGTGGTCGTTTACAAAGACTGTGTGGAGCGTGTCTGCAGAAGGGTCAGCGTACACGACGACCCAACCGATACCGCGGCTCCCCGCCACTTCGCGTATATGTGCCTCCAGCCCTTGGTCTTCATATTTGCGAGAGACCGCCTGCTCAAGTGCACTTCCTGGCGTGGGCGGAATCGGGCCACCTTCAAACTGCGAGAAGTAGTGTTCGTGCATGCGCATACCGTCAAATTCAAAGCCGAAGCGACGACGCAGTTCTGCGATGATATACGCGTTGCCGTCAGCATCTGACGACTTGAGCACAGCGATTTTCTCCATGATGAGATTCACGTGCTTCACATACCCCTCATAGAGCGCGAGATGCACGGCAACCTGCTTTTCTGAGATCCCTGCAAGAGTAGGGAGGTTGAACGTCTTTGCGGTGTAGGTCATAGAGTTAAAATGTATCACACCTAGGGAGTCCTCCTCCAACAAGGACGCCGCCTTGGGAGGCGGCGTTGAAAAGGGTCGTGACGCTAATTGGTGGTCGTGAGGGCTTGGAACTGTTGTGCCAAGCCGACGAACTTGGAAGCGTCTCCGTCTCGCATGGCGGGCATCTCGGCTGAGCGAGCGACCGGCATGAGGGCGAGGATAAATCCGCCCCAGAGGATCTGGCGCATAGAGCCGCCCCAGTTGATCTGCCGCCCATACACGGGATGCAGTACTTTCGGGCTCCTCAGGATCAGGTAGGGATAGGACTCCTCCTCAACCCATCCCACGGCGTCAACCTGTACCACTGCGGTCCCTACGTCTTCCCGTGCGAACCCTTGGAAGTGGAGGAGGGCCTTTGAGCCCAACTTGTAGAGTTCCAAGAATTCCGCCACGGCAGGCGCGATGTAGAAGCCGAAGCGGTGGCTCGCAATCTCGTGGAGGGCCCGCTCATCGGTCGTCAGGGGCGGCCATTGCCTTATGAGGCGCTGCTCCGGCCTGAGGTTGCACAGGACGGCACTGTCTTCTGCCGACAAAGCGATGAGGTTCTGGGGAACCTGCGCGAAGAATCTGGGGATTTCTAGTGCTGGCATGGTCGTGTCTCCTTGCGAGGGGTATCGGTGGCAGGAATAGGAAAGAATCTGTCGCAACCTTACTGCGTAGAGGATGAGTGTCAAGCTACCGCGAGACAACAAAGGAAAAGCGCTCCCTTGGGAGCGCTTTTCCACCGAGAAAGGGATCTAGATAATCCCTGCTTTCTTGAGTGCTGCGAAGGCACCGTTCTTCTTGATGGTCTTCAGGCCTTTCATAGAGAGGTCCACCACGACAGTCTTCGCGAGCTCCGGCACGTAAATGCGGCGCTTCTGGAGGTTCGCCTTCCGGCGCACCGAACCTGTCGGGTTGAATTGCGTCGCGCGGACGCGGTTGGAGTACCGCCCGCCAACTTGCGTGCTCTTACCGGTGATTTCGCAGGCTCGTGCCATAGTGGAAGCATGGTACCATTGAGTCTCTAAACGAGCAACATGACCGCCTTTCTCTCTTTCGTCGTCCTCATACTCTCGGTTATAGCCCACGAAGTAGCCCACGGCTACGCCGCCGATTCGCTTGACGACCCGACCGCGCGTCTCGCCGGCCGGCTGACCCTAAACCCCCTCCCGCACATAGATCTCATGGGCTCTATCATCATCCCTGCATTCCTTATGTTCTCTGGGTCTTCTATTCTTTTCGGTTGGGCGAAACCTGTCCCTTATAATCCTTACAACCTAAGCAACAAGCGGTGGGGGGAGACGTTGGTCGCACTCGCCGGCAGCGCGACGAACCTCACGCTCGCGCTTATATTCGGACTCACTGTCCGTTTCGGTGGGACAGCTTTTGACGCGACGGCACTCTCACTCGCAGCGACGATCGCATTTGTAAACCTCTTCCTCGGACTCTTCAACCTCATACCGTTCCCGCCCTTAGACGGGTTTACGGCGCTGCGCGCGGCGCTCCCGTGGCATCTTGCACAGGGTATGAACCGTTTTGAGCAGCAGATCCGCTCTATGGGCATCATCTCGCTCATACTCTTCCTCTTCCTCTTCTCCTATCTCTTTGTCACCCCGTTCTTCCATTTCGTCGTCTGGCTGTTCGGCGTTATAACCGGCATCGTATAAAAAGAAGAGAGGTACCACCTCTCTTCTCCAAGTCAGTCGTCCCTCTGCCACTCTGGCCCGTGTATACACGGAAACGGATGCCAGTGCTGTTGGGTGCCTCCGTGCCCATGCGGGCCTTGATTTTGCTCCTCAGTCTGAGGACAAAGCGACTGGCAGCACTCAAAGAAGACCAGCTCTGCGCCCTGTCCTTGCAGTGATGAATCGGATTCGCTTGCGGCTATCCCCATGATCTCTCCTCCTGCGAAATGAAGCGGTGTTCTGCTCTGGCAAATAGTATACAACTGCAAATTGCAAACGCTCTACTGCTATACTGTATAACAATGGAGTACCAAGTGCCTCAGTTTATAGACGTTGAAGACAAGATTATCGGGCCGCTGACCCTGAAGCAGTTCATCTACCTCGCGGGTTCGGCAGGGCTCTGTATCGTTTTCTTCGCCTACCTCTCGTTCGTCTTTGCGCTTCTGTTTTCGCTCCCTGTCGCCGGATTCGGTGCGGCACTCGCTTTCTATAAGATAAACGGCAAGCCGTTCATAGACGTGCTTGAGGCGGGGTTCAACTACTACGTCCACGAGAAACTACTCCTCTGGCGGCAGAGCGAGCCGAACGAACACGCGGAGAGTACCGCTACGACAGAGGGGAAGCCGGTCGTACTGCCAGAGCGTGGTGCGCCGCGACTTACGCGCGGGAAGCTCTCTGAGCTCGCGTGGTCGCTTGACGTGAAGCCGACGCCGCCAGTGGAGAAGCAATAAACCAACCATGGAACCGACTAAAGCAGGGCAGACACAACAGTTCGTACCGGTAAAAGAGATCCGGAACGGCGTCATCATATTGAAAGACGGCGGTTATCGGGGCATCCTTATCTGCTCCGCGATCAACTTCGGCCTCAAGTCAGCCGACGAACAGCACGCCATCACGCTCGGATTCCAGAACTTCCTCAACACCCTAGATTTCTCCATCCAAATCGTTGTCCATTCGCGGCGGATGGACCTACGCCCGTATATCGCACTTCTTGAGGGCAAGGCGACGGAACAGAAGACCGAGCTCATGCGTATCCAGCTCCGCGAGTACGTGGAGTTCGTCCGCTCATTCACCGACCAAGCGAACATCATGACCAAATCGTTCTACGTCGTGGTGTCATACGCACCGGCAGTCACCGCGGCGAGCGCGACAAGTTTCTTGCGGCGTGACACTGCCGCTGAAAAAACCGCCGCGGGAGAGACCTCCTTTGAAGAGAACAGCGCTCAGCTGGAACAGCGTATGTCGCTCGTGGCAGGAGGGCTTGCTGGTACGGGCGTACGCGCCGTACCCCTCGGCACTGAAGAGGAGATAGAGCTCTTCTATCGCTCGTTTAACCCAGGGGAACTGGAAAACCCTATCCGCCTTTCTGCATAATCCTATGGCACTCCTTGATTTCCTTAGCCGCAAGAATAAAGAAGCAGAGACTCCGGCGATAACGCCGGTTCTCCCGCGCGATATATATAAACAGAGCTCGCTTGACCTCGTAGACACTATCGCGCCCACCGCACTGCGCATCGGCTCTCGCGAAATAGAGCTCGGCGAGAAATTCGTACGCACCTTCTACACCGTCTCATACCCACGCTTCCTCTCTGATAGCTGGTTCTCGCCGATCATCAATCTGGACAAGATGCTAGACGTATCTATCTTCATCCACCCCATAGAGACCGAGCAAGCGCTCCGCGGTTTCCAGAAGAAAGTAGCTGAGGTACAGAGCCAGATAAACGAACGAGAGTCCCACGGGCTAGTGCGCGACCCGCTTCTAGACACTGCGTACCAAGATCTGGAAACGCTGCGCGACAGCCTGCAGCAAGCGCAGGAAAAGCTCTTTGATGTGGGGCTCTATCTCGCGCTCTACGGTGATACGAAAGAGGAGATTAATAAAACCGAGGGTGACATCCGCGGCATTCTTGATTCAAAACTGGTGTATACGAAACCGGCCCTCTTCCAGCAGGAGCAGGGGTTCCGTTCGTGCTTGCCCCTCGGCTCCGACGAGCTCCTCGTCAACTCCAAGCTGAACTCGGCGCCGCTCTCCTCCATCTTCCCGTTCGTATCGTTTGACCTCACAAGCGACCGCGGCATACTCTACGGCATCAACCGACACAACTCTTCGCTTGTCTTGTTTGACCGCTTCTCACTTGAGAACTACAACTCGGTCATCTTCGCGAAATCCGGTTCGGGCAAGAGCTATGCGACTAAGCTGGAGATACTGCGTTCGCTCATGTTTGGTACGGACGTCATCGTGATTGACCCTGAGCGCGAGTACGAGCAGCTTGCAGAAGCGACCGGCGGCCGCTCGTTCAACATCTCGCTATCCTCAGAAAACCACATTAACCCGTTTGACCTGCCGCCGGTGAAAGAGGACGAGGAGCCGCGGGACATCCTCCGTTCCAACATCATCTCGCTCGTCGGACTCTTCCGCATCATGCTCGGCGGCCTCACACCAGAGGAAGACGCGATCGTGGACCGCGCAATCAGCGAGACGTACGCGCTTAAGGACATCACGGGTGAGAGCGACTTCACCGGCGCCGAGCCGCCGCTCCTCTCCGACTTTGAACAGGTGCTGACCGGTATGGAGGGAAGCGAGTCTCTGATTGAACGCCTGTCTAAATACACGCGCGGCACATGGTCGGGGTTCATGAACCAGCCGACCAACATAGACTTGAAACAACAATTCGCTGTGTTCTCGGTACGCGACATGGAGGACGAACTCAAGCCGATCGCCATGTACATCATCACGCACTATATATGGAACGAGGTGCGGCACGACATGAAGAAGCGGCTCCTTATCATTGACGAGGCGTGGTGGATGATGAAGAGCGACGACACCGCGTCGTTCCTCTACTCGCTTGCGAAGCGCGGGCGCAAATACTATCTCGGCGTCTGCACCATCACACAGGACGTGGAGGACTTCCTGAAGAGCCCATACGGTCGTCCGATCCTCACGAACTCGTCGCTCCAGCTCCTCCTGAAGCAGTCGCCCACAACGATTGATGTGCTCCAAAAGACATTCAACCTCACCGATGAAGAGAAATATCTCCTTCTTGAAGCTGGTGTAGGGGAGGGGCTCTTCTTCGCGGGTCTGAAGCACGTCGCTATCAAGATAGTGGCAAGCTACACCGAAGACCAGATCATTACCTCCGACCCGTCGCAACTTATCGCGATAAAACAGGAGAAAGCTCGGCATGCCGAAGAACAGAAATAACCCGCCGCGACGCGCCGCGCGTAGCAAGCCGCCTGAAACGATGACGTGGGGGAAGGCGGCCCCCGTCCTCGTCGTCGCCGGCATCTTTGACCTCATACGCATCTTCTTTGAAATGCTTTGGTTCTTCGGGCCGGCCCTTGTCGGGCTGTACTGCGCCGACAAGGTGGGCGACGTCGCAGTTGTGGGGAAGGCGCTTATCGCCGCTTGTACGTACGGGGCGACGACCGTAGGTGTTGTCGGTGCGCCCGCGATTGAGGCATTCGGCGTCATTATGGCGATTGCCGTAGGGTTCTTCGGCTGGCTCTTCATCGGCTTCCTTCTCGTCATAAAAAATCCGCGTATTTTCCAAAAGAATGCCGGCAACATCGCATGGTTTGCAGGAGGCCTTCTCGTAAGCGAGGTGCCGTTTGTTGGCGTACTTCCTGCGCTCACCGGCACGCTGCTGCGGCTCTACGCTGTCCAGATCAAACAAGAGGGGGCGGCGTTAAAGCAGTACGAAAAAGAACAGGTGGCGCACGAACTAGCAGAGCGTAAACGACAGGCCGCCGAGCTGCTGCAGATGCAACAGCGACAACAACTGGCGGCGAACGAAGAGGCGGCGAGTAATGTCATACCGTTTCCTTCACAAGAGGCAGCGCCCGACGAGGAGGAAATCCCCGATGAAATACGGAAGGCGGCGTAATCACACCCCACAGGCGGTATACTAGAGTCATGCGTTTCAACGTCTTAGCTCTGTCGGCGCTTCTCCTCTTCTTGCCGTCTTTCGCAGGCGCTCAAGCGCTTGACGGTTCCACCGGCGATCTCGGTGACGCCTTCACTATCTCGGTGACCCCACAGTATCCGACACCCTACAGCCAAGCGACGCTTTCGTTCCTCTCTACGTCGCTGGATCTTGCGAATGCAACCATGACAGTTTCCGTCGGCGGCAAACGAACCTACGCAGGAAGTGTGCAGCCGGTGAACGTCGCTTTGGGAAGGGCGGGGAGCGTCGCAAATGTGACGGTAACGGTAACTTCTGCCGGTGCGGTCTACAGTAAAAACGTAACCATACAGGCGCAGGACGTATCGCTCGTCGCTGAGCCAATGTCATCGTCGCACGCACTCTATCAAGGGAAGCCGCTGGTGCCGGTTGAGGGTGGTACCCGTATCGTTACGGTAGCGAACATACGAGATGCAGGAGGAAAGATCGTGAGCCCTGACTCACTCTCCTACACGTGGACCGTTGACGGGACCCTTATCGCTAACTCGTCGGGTATAGGGAAGGGGACGATCATCGTCGCCTCACCACTCAAGTATCGCGGGCGGACGGTATCGGTAGACGTAAAGAGCCAAGACGGTGCTCTCGTCGGCGGTGCAGAGATCTCGCTCTCGGTCACTGAGCCGACAGTCCGTGTGTACGTGAACGACCCCTTGCTTGGCATACGCTTTGATCATGCCCTCACCGACACCTATGCAATCCGCGGTGCAGAAGCGAGCCTCTACGCCGTACCCTTCTCCATGCCGCTTGTCGGCGGCGCACCAACTGTTCAGTGGTTTCTAAACGGTACGGCAGCACAGACCGGCAACACGCTCACTCTGCGTCCTGCGGGAACAGGGGAAGGGAGAGCCTCGCTCTCGCTTACCGCCACCACGAACACTGCGGCAGTTGCGAGCACGAATCTCTCGCTATCCTTTGGTGCCAAACCAAGCTCTAACTTCTTCGGTCTATGAACTTCCTGAATAACCAAGCTCCATCTACGCCCTCCAAGACTGCATCGCAGGACCATCTCCGCCTCATGTCTGGTGGGACGAGAAAAATACTCGTCGTGGTCTTCTTCGCGCTCGTCGGTTTCGCGACGCATGCACTGGCACAGGGGTTCGTGCCGCTCGCTCCTATCCCAAACCTGACCGAAGGAGCGGTGGCCAACTCAAAGAATCTTGCGAATTTCCTAAACAATCTCTACAAATACCTCATCGGCCTTGCTGCCACGCTCGCTGTCATACAGATCATGTGGGCGGGCTTTGAAATAGCAGTCAACAAGGAAGACGTGAGCAAGATAACCGACAGCAAGGGGAAAATCTACAATGCCCTCCTCGGACTCATTCTCGTGCTCTCGCCGGTACTTGTCTTCTCTATCATCAACCCGAACATACTGAACCTCTCGCTTAAGCTCCCCGAACTGGATACGAAGTCCGCGACAGCGCCTACCACAGGAGGTGGGGCAGCAGCTCAAAACGATACGACTGGTTGTTCGGTGACAGGCACTGCGGGCATCTTACAGTTCGCGACGTGTCCTTCGGGGACAGCCGCACAAGAGTGGGGACAGAAAAATTGCACGAAGGGAATCCTATCCGCAATTACCGCCGTAACAAAAAATCCAGACGGAACGATAGCCTCTTCTCGGCTCAGCTGTACGCAGTCCAACATATTTGAATTCATAGACGTACACACTGGAACGTCTCTCCCTCCCAACCAGTTGCGGCCCCTTGCTGTAGCGTCAAATGCACGAATCAACGGGTCTAGCACGCTGTATCAGACAAACGGCGTTGACGCGATCCAGTATGCCAACATTTGTCGTAGTGTTGGGGGGAAGACATGTATTAGCAACGCCCCTTCGCTCACGTTCTCACACGCTTGTGATCCTATGCCGCAGACAGCACTGCCCGCAGCCGCTCCTTCCCCTGCAAAGTGCTACACAGAGACGTTGACCTGCGAAGACGCGTCTGTGGCTAACCCGTACTGCGTGAGCAGCCCAAGCTGGACGCCCTTCCAATAGATATGCGCCGCACCCTCACTCTCGCCGCTATAGCACTCGTCGTTCTCGGCCTTCTGGTCGCCGCGTATTTCTACTTCTTCACCGGTACTGCCACCGTGACCGTCGCTCCGGAAGCGGGTGGGACGCTCCCGCTCGCGGGCCAGCAGACCGGAGGCGCAGGAACCACCCAGACCGAAACACCCGCTGGCACGGTTACCAGTGTCCCCGTTGTCGTCTCATCCCGTCTGGTACAGATAAGCGCCGGACCAGTCGCACTTGGAGCAGCGGTCGTAGATGCTAAGGCGAAAGACGCGAGCACAACGCCGGAAACTTCCATAAACTTCATTGAGCGAGTAAGCGGCAATGTCTTTACCTATCTCGTGCGAGCTAAGACTCTAACCCGTGTAAATAACAAAACGATCCCCGGCATACAATCTGCATCGTGGTTGCCAAATGGCTCGCTCGCTTTTGTTCGCTACCTCTCCGGCAACAATTTCTCCACCATCAACACCTATGCGCTCGCCGCGACAAGCACCAACGGATTCTTCCTCTCACAAAATCTCGCTGGCATTGACGTCTCTGCCACCGGCATACTCACCACTACTTCAGGCGTGAACGGCTCGGTGATTTCACTCGTGCGCACCGACGGCACCCGCCCGACAACGGTCTTCACGACGCCGCTTGCCTCTCTGCGCGCTTCCTTTGCAGGCAAGAATCAATATCTCGCTTTCACGAAGCCGTCAGCCTCGCTCTCAGGCGACGCGTTTCTGGTAGATGGGGCAGGGCATTTCTCCCGCATCTCTGGACCTCATAACGGGCTTGTCGCGCTCGCGAGCCCCTCAGGGAAGCTTCTCCTCGTGAGCTACGTTGCGGGTGGCGCGATGCACCTAGAGCTCGTAGAGACGACCACAGGGAACGTGGTGCCACTTCCTATCGCAACTATCGCAGACAAGTGTGTCTGGGCCGCTGACGATTCCAACATATACTGCGGTGTTCCGGTCACCGTGGACCCTTCTTCCGCGTATCCTGACGATTGGTATCAGGGTGTGGTCCATTTCTCCGACCGCATATGGAAAATACACGTGGTCGGACGCTACGCCCAGCTTGTTCTTGATTTCTCACAGGCAGACAAAGGAGACTTGGACGCCGAATCGCTTGCGGTAAATCCTGCACAGACCGTGCTTGTCTTCACCAACAAGAACGACGGCTCACTCTGGAGTTTCTCGCTCTAAGCCGCCTGCTCTTCACGCTCAAGGACGCGGCGCATATGCCACTCCTGCACTGAACCGGCGATGTTCGTCGCTATGAAATAGAGGGCAACCGCTCCGGATGTCGTGTACGAGATGGTCGCTATGAGGAAAGGGAACACATACTTGAGTTGCATGCCGATGACTTTCTGGAAATCGTTTTGCATGCCGCTCCCCGAAGGCTTCATTGTGCCTGAAAGCGCCATGTGCGCCTGCACGAACTGCGTTATACCGGCGAGCGCCGCGAGCAGAACACTCTTGCTTGCGACCGAAATAAGCCCCAAGAACTCAAGCGATGCGGTCTGGGGGACCGGCGTAAGTGCGTAGAGCCGAGTCAAGTTGATAGCAGGGAACGGTTCGTAGTAGAACACCCAGTAGAGTGCGAGAAGTATCGGGATCTGGATGAACGCCATGAGGAGACTCGCAAACGGATTTACTTCCGCCTCTTTGTAGAGCGCGAGTGTCTCCAGCGCTTCCTTCTCCTTGTCACCCTTGTGCGTCTCTTTCAACGCCTTAATCTTCGGCTCAAGGACTTTCATCGCCCGCTGGGTGCGTGCCGCGGCAAGAGAGAAGGGGAGCAAGATGATACGGATGACGATCGTGAGCAAGATGACCGCGATACCGACGTCGGACCCTGGCACGAGCGCGACGAGCGCGACGAGCGCATTGTAGATCGGATTATAAAAAACGGTGTGGAAGAAAGCTGATATCACAAATGGGATGTTAGGTGTGTATAGAAGCGATAAGTTTACCGAGTTCCGTCTGAATGTCTTCGTAGTGTACACTACCCGACACTGCGCGCGGAAAGACTATCATGGCTGGTGGGAGTGCATGTTCGCGCATAACCTCCATTATCTGGCGTTTCAGGCGATGTCGGGCGGCCGAAAGGCGGAGAACCTTCTTCGGTATGACCACGGCGTACCCAGACACTCCCTGCGGCACGACGACCATAAAATGAGGAGAGGAGAACCGTTTCCCCGTCTTCAGCGCCGTGGGGAACTCCGAGCGAGGAAGCCTTTGGCGACGTGAGAGCACGATACTAGGAGACGGAGAGGCTTGCGCGCCCTACGCGGCGGCGTTTCTGGACGATTTTACGCCCTGACGCGGTTTTGGAGCGCGAAAGGAACCCGTGGGTGGTTGCCCGCTTCTTCTTTTTCGGTTGATATGTTCTTTTCGTTGCCATGACGTACTGAAATTAGGTTGTACACATGATATTAACAGTTTCCCCGCGAAACGCCAGTGTGCGGCAGATTGTGAATCGGCGTATACTCCTTGAGAATATGGATAAGAGCAATCCGAAAGAACTCTGGGAACACGTCCTGACGCAGGTGGAGCTCTCTATTTCTCCCGCCAATTTCAACACATGGTTTCGGAACAGCTTCATCGTAAAGATAGGTGAGGATGGTGTGGTGCATGTCGGCGTGCCGAGCCAATTTTTCAAAGACTGGTATTTGAAGAAATTTCACACACTCCTCTTGAAGATAGTGCGCGACGTCTCGTACGAGTTCCGCAATATTGAATACACGATAGTGAAAGACGAGCACCGGAAGATCCCGAAAGAAACTAAGAATACCCGCGGGGCGATTGAGCTGCCGCTTGAGGAGTTCTATATAAATAAGAGCGACAACCTGAATCCGCGCTACACCTTTGATACCTTCGTCATCGGATCGTTCAATAACCTCGCCTACGCCGCTTCACAGGCAGTCCTCGCACGTCCGGGTATCACCTATAACCCGCTCTTTATCTACGGCGACACTGGGCGCGGCAAGACGCACCTCATCCAATCCATCGGCAATCAGTACAAGAAGCAATACCCTGGGAGGAAGGTGTACTACCTCACCTCAGAAAAATTCGTTGTTGATTACACCGACTCAGTGCAGGCAGGAACCGCAAACCGCTTTAAGGATAAGTACCGACAGTACGACCTCCTCATCATGGACGATGTGCAATTCCTCTCCAAGAAAGGAAAGACTGAGGAGGAGCTCTTCCACCTTTTCAACACGCTGCACGATACGAACAAACAGATCATCTTCTCGTCTGATCGTGCTCCCGTCGCTATCCCCGACATCGCTGATCGCCTCAAGGGCCGCCTCGCGAGTGGTATGACTATTGATATCGGAGAGCCCGACCCAGAATCAAGGATGGCTATTGTGCAGAAGAAAGCCGCGTTACACGGGGTCATACTTTCGGATGAGGTTATTGAGTACGTCGCCACAACACTCTCTGGCTCTATACGAGAGTTGGAAGGGATGGTGAACAGCATCGTCTGCCATGCGCAGGTAAAAGGCACTGCGCCAGATATCGCGGAGGTGCGACAGTCGCTCCGTTCTTTCACCCGCCCGCAGAAGAGTATCTCGGTTAAGAATGTTGTAGATAAAGTCGCCGAGTTCTACGGTATAGACGAGGAGAGTATTTACGAGAAGACCCGCCGAAGGGAAGTGGTGCGGCCGCGGCAGATAATCATGTATCTCTTGCGCGAGGACTTCAATATTTCCTACCCGACCATAGGGGCGAAGCTTGGCGGCCGCGATCATACGACGGTTATCCACTCCTGTGAGAAGATAAAGAGAGAAGTGCTTGTGGATAACGACCTTGGGAAGGAGATCCAAGATATTCGTACCCTACTTGTATGACCCTTATGCGATACTTATTCACAGAATATGTCCGCCAGCAGTCCTCTGGCGATCAGCAATTCCCTAGCTTTTTTGTGTTATCAACATTACCAACACCCCTAATAGAGACTGTATGAATATTTCAATTGAAAAAAAGGAATTCTCTGAGGCTGTGCATATTGTGTCTCGATTCGCAGAAAGGAAGAGTGCAACACTCCCCGCACTCTCCTCAGTACTTATTATTGCCAGTGCAGACGGTATCAAGCTGCGCGCAACAAATCTGGAAACAGGGATTGATCTGAAACTTCCAGGGTCAGTGCAACACGAAGGGGTTGTTGCTATTCCCGCAGTCATTTTGCAGCAGCTCGCCAGCTCCTTAAGTAAGGAAGGGAAGGTCACTCTTGAACATACGGGCGATATTGTTACCGTCGCGAGTGGGAATGGAAAGAGTTCTATAAAAACCGTGCCCTATGACGATTTCCCCTCCATCCCATTTCCGGAGAATCCAAAGAACCGTATCGTCCTCCCCGGAATTCTCCTTAAGAATTTGTTTACCGCGGTTGCGTCCTGTGCCTCAGCGTCGGTCGTGCGCCCGGAGCTTGCAAGCATTTATATCACAATAGAGGGTGGCGTTTTGACTGCTGTTGCGACCGACTCGTTCCGCTTGGCAGAAAAGAAAGTGCCGCTCTCAAATAACGGCACCCAAGGGAAGTTCCTTATTCCTGCGAAGAATGCTCTAGATATCGCGCAAGCACTACCGGACAACGAGATCATCATGTCGTTTGACGAGCACCAGTGCGCATTTGTCGGTGATATGGGTATGTTGGTCTCTCGTCTCACAAACGCCGTGTATCCTGATTATCGGCAGATAGTCCCGAAGGAGTCGGTGGTAGAAGCGATACTGCTCCGCAAAGATTTTGAGAATGCCCTAAAAGGAACGACGATATTCTCTGACGCATTCCAAAAAGTTCGTGTGAGCTTTGATCCGAAGAAGAACACCTTCTCATTTTTCGCTAAAAACTCCGACATCGGCGAGTCTTCGGAAGACATTCCCGCGCGAGTGTCTGGTAGCGCGCTTGATCTATCGTTCAATCACCGATATCTCTCGGCAGTGCTCTCACTCACGAATGCTGAGAGCCTCTCGCTTACGGCTGCGGGCATCGGTCGCCCTCTCATTATTAAGGGAGTTGGAGATACCTCCCTCATGTACCTTGTCTCTCCGATGAATCAGTAGGTACTAGGGCATTGAGACGACCGGCACGAAGATCTCAGGGTTATTCATGAAGAAGTAAGGATGTGAGGCTTGCCACGCGCTGATGCCGTACTCCCAGTATGCGTACTGTGCGTCGCGCGAGGAATTCGTAGCGTAACTGCGCGGGTCGTTCTTGTCGGTCCAATAGAGGAGTGAATGGGGAACGATCGCCCCAGAGGCGTCCGGTACGCGCCAGTTCCCTTGGAGCATAGGCGGTACGGAAGAAGGGATAGGACTTGGCTCACCGAAGTATGTCTTTGGATACTTAGACAGCGCGTATGCCATAGCCTCATGCCACATTGGTGCTGCGATGAAGCCGGCTACCGACTTCACCATCGGAGAGTTGTCGTTGTTGCCGGCCCAGACGCCGATAGCGACAGACGGGCTGTATCCGACAACCCATGCGTCGCGCGTGTCGTCGGTCGTACCGGTCTTTACCGCCACATCATACCCAGGGAAGGAGAGTGGGGAATCAAGCGGATATTCCGGCAGTCTCGCCTGTGCGTCGGAGAGCATTGCTGAGATGTCGTGCGCGGTATTTTCTGGTAACACCTGCGCTGGAGCCGGCGCGTACTGCGCGAGGATATTGCCGCGCGAGTCGCTCACCTCTAAGAGGCCTACCGGAGGGTTCCTCACCCCGTCATTTGCAAATACCGAATAGGCACTCGTAAGGTCTAGGAGGCGCACCTCGCCGCCTCCGAGCACGATGGTAAGGCCGTACTGGGAGAGGTCGCCGAGGGTCACGAGCCCCATAGATTTTGCGAAGTTGATGACGTTGGTAACGCCGGCAAGGTACAGCACCTTGATAGCAGGAATGTTGATGGATTGGGCGAGCGCCGACTCAAAGGTCATGGGGCCGCGGAAGTTCCCGTCGTAGTTCTCCGGCGCATAGCAAGGAGACTCACTATTCGTGACTTCTGAGGGGCGGCATGCGGTGGAGAACTGTGTGGGGACGTCAAAGACGACGGTGTCGCGAGTGTATCCGCGCATCAGTGCGACAGAGTACGCGAACGGCTTCATAGTGGAGCCGGGTTGTCGGAGTGCGAGTGTGGCGTTGTATTGACCGTCTATAGCAGTGTCAAAGAAGTCTCGCGAACCGACCATAGCGAGTATTTGTCCTGTCGTCGGATCTATAGCGACGAGCGAGGCGTTTGATGCTTTAAACTTGGTCACATTCTCAAGTGCGTAGCGGTTTACGATGGACTCAGCTTTTACTTGTAGGTCAGCGTCAAGAGTCGTCGTGACCTTGAGTCCTGTGGTGAGCGCCTTCGTGCCGTAGGTGGTTTCAAGCTGGTTCAGTATGAAGAAAACGAAGTGTGGCGCGATGATTGAGTTGCGAGCTGTTGTTGAGAAAGAAACTTGTTCCGCTTTCGCCGCTTCGTAAGCCCTGTCATCTATAAATCCGAGCGTACGCATACGTTCAAGCACGACGTTTTTGCGAGCATCAAGCTGGTCTTTATGCGAGCCGTAGGGCGAGTAATACGACGGTGCTTGGGTCATCGCGGCGAGGTATGCCGCCTGGGCGGGTGACAAGTCACGCGCGGGCACACCGAAGTAGGCTTCCGAGGCGGCCTCAATGCCGTAGAGGGTACCGCCGTAGGGGATGTTGTTTAGATACGCCTCAAGTATCTGGTCCTTGGAATAGATCTGCTCAAGCTTCAAGGCAAGCATCCATTCGTGTATCTTGCGGGTGACACTCTTCTCGTTAGTAAGGAGCGTGTTTTTCACGACCTGCTGCGTGATCGTGGAGCCGCCCTGTGCGAGAGCGCCGCCAAGCGCGTCCACGATCATCGCGCGTATGATAGATGTGATGCGGATACCGCCGTGCTCATAGAAGCTTGAGTCTTCTATCGCGATAGTCGCCTGTATGGCGTTCGGCGAGATCTCTTTGAGCGTCACGATGTCGCGTTTCGCGTCGCGGTTGTAGTCGTACAGCAGGACCTGCCCCGTGCGATCGTAAATCTTCGTAGACTGGTCAACTTGGCGGTTCGCGAATGAGCTGATGTCTGGCACTGGGGCAACAGTGACCGCCACGAGGATAGCTCCGACAACGATGAACACAATGCCCGCGAGTACGAGCGCCGACGCGATGAGCGTATGCCGAGAGAGAATAAAACGAGACCGCATGGTGCGTATGCTAGCACAAACGGTCCTGCCTCTTGGCAGGACCGTTTGTGCGGGCCGGGGCAGGCTACTTAGTAGTCGGTCTCAGGAGCTTCAAAATCACTCTCTTCTTCGTCGCCCTCATCATCACCGTGCTCGTCGTCCACAAAAAGGTCATGTTCAAACAGATCTTCTTCTTCGTTCATACAGATGCGTTACTGCGTTAAGAGTTAATCCCTTATAAAAGAGGGACCGCTCTATTTGAGCAAAAATTATATTTTATGCAAGGGTTTTTGTGCCGCGGTGTGGATTATCTCCGTGTGACACCCATAGCGAGCGCGGTAATGCCGACGGCGATCGCGTCTAATTCGTCGTCTAAACGATTTTTCTTGGCAGGGAGGGAGAGTAGTCGGGGGATCATGTCGGCTATCGCTTTCTTGCTCGCGCCGCCGTAGCCGGTTACCGCGAGCTTCACTTGCTGGGGAGAGCACTCAATAACAGGGAGATGGGCGCCACCAGCTGCCGCAAGGACGGTGCCGCGCGCCTCAGCTACGCCGAGAGCGGTCTTCTTATTGATACTGAAGAAGAGCGTCTCAATGCCAAGTGCGTCGGGTGCGTAGGTGGCAATCGCTTCTGACACCGCGTCGGACACTTCTGCGAGACGTGCCTCGGCACTACCTTTTTCGGGCAGGATGCAATCGCTCCAGAGAAGCGTCGGTCGCGAAGGGTTGCCCTCAACGACGGCGATGCCGAGACGGTCGTATCCTGGGTCAATCGCCAGTATTCTCATCACTCGTGCTCTCGTATCCGCGGGCGTTGGTAAATACCTGCTGGACATCTTCGTGCTCATCAAGCGTTTCAAGGAGCGCTGTAAGCTTCTCCTCGTCCGTACCGGAGATTTCGGTCAGTGGTTCGTTCGGGACATAGGCGTTGCCGACTTTCGTAAATGCCCAGCTCGCGGCCCCAGGGGGCGATACCTCAAGACCCTGCTTAGAGAAGAGGTGCTTTATCTCTGGCGTAGTGCGGTTCTTGTTGTCGGTAAGGGCATCAATGATGATAGCGACGCCGGCGGGACCGTATGCCTCGTAGACGACCTGCTCAAGATTGCCGGAATCCTTTGAAGCGCCCTTGGTGATTGCGCGTTCAATATTTTCTTTCGGCATATTCTCTGCCTTCGCACGAGCGATAGCGGTAGCAAGTCCTGGCGCGGTGAGGATACCGTTCGCCTTCTTAGATTCCATAGCGATAAGGCGCGCGTAGCGCGAGAAGACGCGGCTTCGTGCCGCATCAGTGACGCCCTTCTGCCGCTTGATCTGAGACCATTTACTGTGTCCTGACATAGAGACACTATAGCAAAATACGGAGATTTTAAAAAAGTCAGGTTGCGAGGTACGCTCGGCTCTTCGCGGTAAGCATGCGGCCGCGGGGGGAACGCTCTATGAAGCCAAGACGGAGCAGGTAAGGCTCGTAGACACTCTCTATAGTGTCGGGGTCTTCGTGGAGCGCAGCCGCAAGCGCACGCACGCCTGCTGGCCCGCCGTGGAAGCTCTCGCGGAGCGTCTCCAAATAGCGACGGTCGTCCTTTGTAAGGCCGAGCGGGTCTATGCCGAAGAGCGCGCAGGCGTCTGCACACAGTTCCGCCGAAAGCGGACGCTCATGCACCTCTGAGAAGTCGCGCACGCGCTTCAGAAGTGCGTTCGCAACTCGCGGGGTCGCACGGCTGCGTGCTGCGATGCTCTCTATAACCTCATCTGGCGCAGCGAGACCGAGTAGTTGCGCTGAGCGGTGGAGAATGTCGCGCAAGTCGTCGTCACTATAGAAATCTAGCTGGTAGGTACCACCGCCGAAACGCGAACGCAGTGGTCCTGAAAGTTCTGCGACGCGCGTCGTCGCGCCGACGAGGGTGAAGGGCGGGAGCGCAAGTTCTACGGTACGCGCTGAGGGGCCCTTGCCGAGGATGATATCAAGGTGGCCCGACTCAAGGGCGGGGTAGAGGAGCTCCTCTATCTTGTGTGAGAGACGGTGTATCTCGTCAATGAAGAGCACCGTGTTCGGTTCAAGGTTGGTCAGTATCGCCGCGAGATCGCCCGCCCGCTCAATAGCGACACCAGAAGTACTCTTGAGGGGTGAGCCGAGTGTTGTGGCGACGAGGTAGGCGAGCGTCGTCTTACCCACCCCTGGCGGACCGTAGAAGAGGAGGTGTTCGGGCATACTCCCGCGCTTCTTTGCCGCGTCAATAGAAACACGCACATTCGCTTTTATCTGTTTCTGACCTACGTATTCGTCCCAGTGTGAGGGGCGAAGTGCCGCGTCAAGCTCGGCGGGGACAAGCGGAGAGGTCGGAAGCGGGGTTGACATAAAAATGGGATGATGCTAGCATTCTAGCATAGTTTTCAGGCCGCAACTTGTGCCATAGGAACGGCAAAAGTTGCGGCATAAGTGTTCCCTTAATCCTGTTCATCATCCTCTAGGCAAGGCTTGACGGCTTCGGGCGTTTCCCCAAGGACTTTCTGGTTCAGTACTTCGGTATTGTCGCTGGGAATCTCCTCAGGTGTCTCGTCCACCCAGCATTTATGCTGGTTTTGC
>Ga0172379_10003029_pt1 | contig 27858 bp, 23 predicted proteins | sample GrowelOW334metaG_FD_119756 | JGI IMG/M metagenome (GOLD analysis project Ga0172379, IMG submission 119756) | Groundwater microbial communities from an aquifer near a municipal landfill in Southern Ontario, Canada - Groundwater well OW334 metaG | ecosystem: Environmental > Aquatic > Deep...
GCCGCATTCTTGAAAAATTGTAGTTTAAATAAAACGTTGTAAAGATACGATAATTCACGAGGCATAAGTAGTTAAAGATGTTGCCTTACAGCGATCCTATAACGCAGCAAGTCCCGGCTTATATAAAAGGTTCAATTTCTCGCATCGAATATTATTTCATTGTGACTGTTCGCCGTATCATTTTCCGTGAATCGCATCGTCGGCCATAAGTTTGGCGTAGACCGTGGCGCGTTTCGCCAGATTCTTTTTGTGCTCTTTTGAAAAAGGGATTTTTTTCCAGAATAAATTTCTGACGTTCGGCGGCAGGACCTGAAAGCCGATCGCTTCTTTTGTTATCCATTTAACGTAGTCGTCGGTGAAGGATTTTTCCAGATTAGTGAAAGAAAGGTCCGGATAGATCAGCTTATACATGCTGCCGATCTCGCCGGGGAGGTCTTTCCAGTTGTATGATGTGGTAGTGATATGCCACCTGAAGCCGGCAAGAGTGCGTATGATGCTGACGTCGGTTGAAAGAGTCGGAGGCGCGAAGAGCGGAACCATCAACCGGTCTTTCCATGCCATGCCCGTGCCGATGCCCGGAACTATCAGAACTTTCGGCGCCTTCCGGTTCCCTTCCCGGTCGAGAAAAATCGAGAAATCAATCGCTTCCGATTCCTCAAGTATTTTTTCGACGTTTTCCCGGATATTGAAACTCAAACGTTGGTCAGGCGGAATCCATTTGTCTATGAGAACCGGCGTGTTTTTTATCAGGCGTCCGCGAGCCGCACAGCTTCGCATTACTTTGACGAGCAAATCGAACTCTTCCTTGATTCTCGAAAAGTCGGCAGATTCGAGCGCGCCGCCGCTGAAGTCGGCTTCCTTTATCTTGATATTCTCGACTTCGATATAGCGCGTGTTTTCCTCATTAACTATGTGTTCGAGAAGCGCGACCTTCTTGCGGGCGGCGGTTAAATACTTAACTTTTTCCACCTGCGCGTTGTCCGGCGAGTAGAGCTTGAACAATTCGGTGAATTCCGCGTAATTGTCGCGTTCGTGTTTGTAAAGCGCGACAAGTTCCGCATCGAGTTTGATTCTTCTGTCCCGCAGCTTGTCCTCGCTCTCCTTGCTTTTTGTTTTGGATTTCACCTGTGCGGTGTCGCTTGTCGGGGTGATCTTGCCGCGCGCTATCTTTTCCATCCATTCGTTCAAATACATTATTTCGAATTGTTCTTCGGTCAGATTCCTGTCGATTTCATTCAAGAGCGCGTCAACAACCGCGTCGTTTTGTATGATTCGGCTGTCGATAATTCCGAAGTTGAGAAATAATTTCTGTTCCGGCGTGAGGTTCGTCTCTCTCGCACGCAGGATATCCTGTCCCATCTTCACATATGAAAGCGAAAAGATTCCGAGAGCCCGCTCGAAATTCACTGCCGCGTCTCCGGGAATCTTGCCGTCGTGAACTCCAGAATAAAGCTCAATGCCGAGTTCCACATTCGCAAGTATTTTTTCGTCCCTGTAATCGAGACACTTATAAAAACATTCTTCTACTTTGACTTGCGGATATTTGTTTGTTCCAGTTGTCATATTGCGCTCCCTTTGCCGCTTAAAACTCTAACCGAAGTATATCACTTTAGAGGACTGATTAAAGGGGCATTTGAAAATTGCAGCGATATATCTTATCTGTCAAAAAATGTCGGCTGATGACATAGGCGCTTTGACATAGTGATCAGCCTTTTTGCTTGGATTAGCGATATATAAAAGTAATTTGCGTTTAAGTGAATTGTATAAAAAGGAGCGTCTGAAAAACATCGCAGTATACAGAGGTCATGCCTGAATTCAGTCTATCATTTGAAACCCGATTCTAAATCATTTTCACCGCTTGAACAGGACACACAGCCGCGCATTCGCCGCAACTGACGCATATATCAGGTTTGATGGCGAAAGCAGGCTTGCGCTCCGCAATCGCGTCCACAGGGCATGCCTCGACGCACATTCTGCATTTGCTGCATTTTTTCATGCTTATCAGATACATCGTTTCAAGTCCTTTCTTAATACGCATTGCTTCGCGGCTTATTCGGATGCTGCTTCGCCGCTCTTCAAAACAACAGTTTTGAGATCGCCGTTGAGCCTGATCGCGTTGAATTTGTCGGGGCAGGCTATTCGGCATGCCGTGCATTTGACGCAATACCGCTGCTCTATGCTGGCAGGCTGTTTCTTCTCCCATACAATCGCCTGAGTCGGGCACTTGCGCGAGCAAATGCCGCAGCTTTTGCATAGTTCGGGATCGATCTCGACCATCATGCCGCTTTTTCGAATTTTAATCTCTCCGCTGTCTTCGCATTTAACAGATGAGAAGTTTCTTGGACATGCTTCGAAGCATTTGCCGCATACGACGCACTTCGCAGAATCGATTCTCGCAGGGACGCCTTTCGTCCAGATGATCGCGTCCGCTGGACATGCCTTGAAACAGAGGCCGCAACTCCGGCAGCGAACCGGGTTGATTTCAAATTTGCTCCCGCGCAACATCGCAACTTTTGCTTTTTGTTCATCTTCATCAGCCGCGCGAGTAATTTCGGCGATGTTCGCTTCTATTTCGTCTCGTTCTTCAATTTGTTTTTTATAAATAGATTCGAAAAACTCAGCCTCGGCGGCTATATGCTTGCGCCGGTCGTTAGCCATTTCCGATGCGCGCTCACGAATATCATTCAACGCCGGTCCGGTGAAATCGAGTCCGAGTTTCTTCGCGAGCCGTTTAGTCGGAATGCCGTCGCCGTCCCAGTCGCGGACTTCGTAATAAACAGGCATCATAACGTCGATTCGAACTCGGGTCTCCGGCCTGTCCGGATCCTGCGGAACGTCTGTAAGCCGCGCCGGAAGCGTGTCGTCCGGAGCGCCGATGCCCTCGCGCAAGTTGAATATCCGTTCGAGCGTGAATCCGCGTTCTCCCGCAGACGCGAAGTGGCCGAGGTCCATGTTCATTCCTGTTAGTGTCGAAATGGTTTCGGTGTGAGGAATCATAGGAACGTGAAGAGGGATCATCCACTCGCGGAGCGCGGCGCCTTGATTGTGGAGCAGGGCTCCTGAGCCGATCAGGATATCGGAGACAACTTTCGCGGCGTTCGACGCGGGCGGAACTAATTTTGAAGCGATGCCGGGGATCAGCGCGTAAGTTGTGAAAATGCAATTGCCGCAGGCGCTGACAGCTTCGAGCATGTTCTGCTGGAAAACGCAGAATTCAGGTTTCGCTTTAGTGGTCAGTGGGTCCATGAGAACCGGGCCGAGAGCCTCGAAAAAGACGAGGTAACCGCCGTTGATGTGGCAGCCGCCGCGGTTGCTTGTGGCGTAACCGAGGCCGTGGCCTACGGCGCGTCGCGGTTCGTATGCGGCGAACTCCATTCCCTTAGTGTGCATGGCGAAATCAGCGCCGCCGTGGCGGGCGGCGACTCTCATCGAGCCTTCGGCGAGTTCGTCGCCGATCCCGCGCCGGTATGCGATATCATCGAGTATTCCGGCGATTATTCCAGTGTCGCCGAACGTCAAACCGTTTTTCCAAAGCCCTTTTTCGTTCAATTCCATCGCGAACGCGATTGTCGAGCCGGCGGTGATCGTGTCCATTCCGAGCAAGTCGAGCTGGTAATTCCATTCAATGATTTTTGCCATATCGGGATTATCTATGTCCGGGCCGAACATGCCGACTGTTTCAAACTCCGGGCCTTTGATAACGCGGCCTTCGTGGCGGACGCGTCTCTCGCAGCGGATCGGGCATGACACGCAACCGGAATTGCCGGCGCTGTGTTTTTCAGTCATTTCCTCGCCGCTGATTGTTTCCGCGGAATCAAAACTGCCTTTCGAAAAATTGTGCGTCGGCAGCACGCCGGCCGCGTTCGCCACGCTGACGAGTCCGGCGGTGCCGAAGTTAGGCAGCCGTTCGCCTGTTGAGGGATTCTTGCGAAGGGTGTCAACCCATCCTTTAACGGCTTTTCTAAATCCGGGTTCGTCATGAATCGGAATATTTTTAGCTCCGTAAGCTACGAGCGCTTTGATGTTTTTTGAACCGAGAACGGCGCCTGCGCCGCAACGGCCTGCCGCGCGTTCGCCTGAGATTATGCTCGCATACCGCACGAGGTTCTCTCCCGCCGGGCCGATTACCGCCAAGCCGCATTTCTTTCCGAACTTTTTTTCAAGCGCATGCTGCGTTTCCTCAGTGTTTTTGCCCCAGAGAGGCCGGGCGTCCTTGAATTCGATTCCTTCCTCGTTGATGACGAGTGTTGTGGGCCGTTCGGCGCGTCCGCGCAGTATCAGTCCGTCATATCCGGCTTTTTTCAGATACATGCCGAATGTTCCACCGCAATTCGAACTCGCAATCCCGCCTGTCATCACATTCTTCGTCGATACGTCGAACCTGCTTGTGCATGGCGCGCCGCTGCCCGTGAGCGGGCCTGTCATGAAGACTATTATGTTTTCCGGCGATAGCGCGTCTGTTCCTGGTTCGAGTTCGTCATACAGGATTTTTGCCGCGAGCGTCTTTCCTCCGAGGAATTTTTCACGGTCCCGGTCGCTCACGCTGTAATCTTTAAAGATGAGCTGCGCGAGATCGATTTCAAGAATTCGTCCCATGTAACCGCCGTATTGTGTTCCCATATAATGCTCCTCTTATTGCAGCAAAATTGCTTCGCATTCGATCCGTTCTCTAAAACCACATCACTATTATACAAATATCAAGGCCGGTGCGCTTAATTTAATGAGATAATTTCAACTTTGCCGCGGTACTGCAACTGAGAGACATATTGGGATATAATGTATTTCGATTTTGGCGACAGGCGGCGAGGCGAAAACATGTCGGATAAAAAAACAATCGTTGTTTCATCTCCTGGGAGGATATGCCTGTTCGGTGAGCATCAGGACTATCTCGGATTGCCTGTAATCGCCGCGGCGGTTAATATGCGCGCTGAATTCTCCGCGACGGCAAATGGAACCGGCGTTTTCAAAATTATGTTGCCTGACATAGGCAAGGAAGAGGAAATAGATCTGTCGCGCGAGCAGGAATACCGCTCGAAACGCGATTATCTTCGCAGCGCGGTAAACATTCTGAGGCGCGACGGTTTCAAATTCGGCGAGGGATACGATATAGCGCTGACGAGCGGAATACCGATAGGGAAGGGGTGTTCGAGTTCGTCCGCGATACTCGTCGCGTGGATCGGGTTATTGAGCCGTATCGCGACTGAAGGCAGGCCGCTGACGCCGGGCGAGGCGGCGAAATACGGTTATTTCGCAGAAGTAAAGGAATTCAATGAGCCCGGAGGTATGATGGACCATTACACGTCCGCGCTCGGCGGAATGGTGTATATAGAAACAAAGGGCGAGATAAAACTGAGCCCGCTGGCTGCGAAGCTGCCGGGCGTTTTCGTGCTCGGAGATTCGATGGAGCCGAAGGATACGACAGGCGTTCTCGGATCGGTGAAGGGAAACGCGGTTGGCGGGATGGCGTTTGCGCAACAAACGATTCCTGGCGCGGCGTGGGAAACTCTTGGCTGCGAAGGAGCGGCGGCTGTAGCCGGCGCGCCGGAAGCGCTGAGGCGCGCGCTTACAGGCAATTTGCGCAACAGAGACATAACGCGCGAGGCGAAGGCGATTCTCGATTCGGGCGCTCCGGACCCTGAACAGATCGGAGTTCTTCTCACGCAGGAGCATGCCGAGCTGAGCGAGAATCTCGGCATCTCGACGCAGCGCATAGACGCTATGGTTTCAGGCGCGCTCGCGGCTGGCGCATGGGGAGCGAAGATCAACGGCTCAGGCGGCGGCGGCTGCATGTTTGCGTATACTGAAGAAACGAAAGCGGAGTTTGTCAGGCAGGCGATCGTGTCCGCCGGCGGCGAGGCTGCGCTATTGCATATCGATTCAGGATTGAAGGAGGAACAGAGGTGAAAGGAATAATACTTGCGGCTGGGCGGGGAACAAGACTGAGGCCGTGGACGGATGACACGCCGAAACCAATGCTGAAAATGGCCGGCAAACCGAACATTGAATATATTTTCGACGGATTCGCCGCGGCGGGCGTCGACGATCTCTCGCTTGTCATAGGCTATCTCGGCGAACAGATATCCGGCCACTATGGAAACGATTATCGCGGAATGGCAATAAGATATTTTGAACAGAAAGAGTTGCTCGGCACAGGGCACGCTCTCCTGCTTGCGGAAGAAGTTCTAAAAGATGACACGTTCATGCTCAGTTGGGGCGACATTCTAATGGACATCGAAAACTATCCGGAGCTTGTCGAGTTTCACAAAAAGGGCGGTTTTGAGGCGACTATCACTTTGAATCATATAGACGATCCATACGCCGGCGCCGCGGTTTATATGGAAGGCGATCGAGTTGTGAATGTGATAGAGAAGCCGCCGAAAGGCGAATCGACGACTAATTGGAACAACCGCGGGCTTTTCATTCTGTCTCAGACGATTTTCGAAGAGGTTCACGCTCTCACAAAAAGCGCGAGAGGCGAGTATGACTTTCCAACTGCGGTTAACCAACTCATACAAAAAGGACGTCCTGTCGGCGGCATGCCCATCAAAGGCTTCAATTCCGATGTCGGCACGCAGGAGGAATTTAAAGAGTACGAGGAATACATACTGAATAAGGCGAACTTAGCATAGGCAGTTGCAAATAGCGGCGGAAAGACAAAACCGGAGGTGACTGGCATGGCGTTAAAGAAAAAACTAATCGGAATGATATTGTTGCTGATAGTAGCGGGATTCTCTGCGAATGCATTGGCGGCGATAGAGCTTGAGCGGTCTTTCTCGACCGGGTTTTTTTCCGGAACCGCGGACAAGCCTATGGAAATAGTGAGTTTCAAATTTAAAAACACGGGCTCTGAGGCGGTTAAGAATATTAAAGTAGAGATAACAAGCGATTCGCTGACAAAAATGAGGACGGACTCAATCTCAGTTATCGAGCCGAACGACGCTGATTTTGTCAGAACGTTTCTGACTGCGCTGCCTCGAGGCGGCTCAGGAACAGCCTCGTTCCATATCAAGGCGATCGCTGAAGGCAAGGAATACAATTGGGAAGCGGTTGTGGCGCGCACGCCGCCAGACTGGCGCCGGATTCATCTGCTAACTCACTTTCATTACGATCCGGTATGGATTCATAAGGACGGTCAGCGTGGCTACGCGCTATCCGCAATCAGCCTGATACAACAATATATGAATGTTTGCCGGCAGGACCCGACATATTCGTTCGTTCTCGAACAGGTCCCCTATCTTAAACCGTTCTGGGACAACTACCCCGAGTCCCGCGAGGCGCTTCAAGGACTGATGGGGAAAAAACAGCTTGAACTGGTAAACGGCGGCTACGACCAGCCGGACGAAAGCAGCGTGTTCGGCGAAGGGCTGATACGCAACTACACATACGGCCGCCTGTTCGAGGAAGAAGTGATGAAGGGAAAAGTGACCGCTGCGTGGCAGATCGACAACTTCGGCCATACGTCGCAGCTTCCTCAGATTCTTAAAAAAAGCGGCATCGAGTCGTTCACCTTCCTGCGCGGAGGCCCGGTCGGCCTGCCGCGCCAGTATATGTGGATCGCGCCCGACGGTACAGATATTTTCAGTTACGACCTCGGAATCAAGGACGAACTCGCAAAGGTTATCGACGGCAAATTGAAAGTCGATAAAAAAGAAGACGTTAGCATGGAGCTTATTCAAAAACTCGAAAATGAACTTTTGCCGGACGTAATCGCTGCGCTCAAGGACGCTCACGGCGTACATTCATTCCTGCTTCCGCTCGGCGACGATTTCATGCCGCCGATTCCGCTGCTCGGAACTCTCACCCGTTACTGGCAGGGTCGCTATCTATATCCGTCGCTGCGTTTCTCGCTGCCTACTCCGTACTACAATGAAGCCTTGAAGGAAGTCGCGGATCGTCCGATGGAGCAGCGGTATACCACCAAGGATATGAATCCTGTTTTTACCGGTTGCTACTCGTCGCGGACCGATACCAAGATCGCGAACAGGCAGGCTGAGATGAGTTATCTGGACGCTGAATATTTAGCGACCGTGGCGAACCTGCTTGGCGCGGCATATCCGTCACGCGCGCTCGACAAATCGCTCCGTGAACTGCTTTTTAACGAACACCACGATTCGATTCCCGGCACTTCAAACGAGTTGTCATATCTTGACATCCTCTATGGCTGGCGCGAGTCTCTTATATTGTCGCGGGATGTTCGCGGCAAAGCGCTTAAGTACATCGCCGGCAAGGCTGACACTTCATCCGCCGGCGATAGCATTCCGTTGTTCGTAATGAACACCCTATCGGCGAAGAGGACCGACGGCGTCGAAGTCGATGTCTCCACTCCGATTACAGACCTCCAGACAAAGGACGGAACAAAAGCGCCGTTCGATCTTTACAAGAACGGAAGCTCTTTCAAATTGCGGTTCACAGCGGCGGATGTGCCCTCTATGGGTTATAAGGTTTATTACGCGAAGAGCGGGAAGGTCGCCGCTGAAACTATTGAAAATCCTGATATTTCGACGATCGAAAATGAGTTTTACAAAATTGAGGTCGACGCGCTCAAAGGCGGCGGCATTATTCATCTTATCGACAAGAAGACTGGAATTGACTGGGCCGCAGAAAAGAACGGCAGGTTAATGAACACTCTTTTCGTTCAAAAAGACGATGGCGACCTATGGGGACTGAAGCTTTCAGGCGGCTACACGACGTCTAAAGCGCCGGCTTTCGTGGATGTTGTCAAAGGGAAAACATTCTCGAAAATAATTGCGATCAGCGACCATCCTGATTTCTCGGTGGAGCAAACAATTATATTGCAGGCCGGCGTTCCTCGCGTTGATTTTATGACTCGCGTCTGCAATTTCAAGGGCGAGAACAAACTCTTCAAGCTTGTTTTTCCTGTGGCGAACCACAAAGGGCTAACGCCGGTGTATGGCGAGCGGTTCACGCCTCTGGCGAGGAAGTTTGGCGAGGAATTCCCGGCTGACCAGTGGGCATCGCTCTCGAAGGCGCTGACTCTTTCCTCGAAGGACGGCGAGACGCCGCTCGGCGTTCCGGCAATTGTCGTTCATAAAAATGACGAAGTGGCAAAGATTTTTCTGAAGACGCTCATAGAGGCGATGATTAAAGTCGGTTCTCCGAGTGTGACATATTTCGAGGAAGAGAAAGAGGACACGACGACGGATTCCGCGATATACATAGGAGACCCGGCGTCGTTTGCGGCGTTGAACGGAAAGCTCGGCGACAAATCAGGCGCCGCCGCTGACTCTGTATACAAGAACGGAATGGCTATCCTTATCAAAGGCGAAAGACCGCTCTGGATGATCGGCAAAAAAATCTTTTCCGATTCAAAAGCTGTTAACGGCATAGTTGAAAGCATAATTAAAAATAGAACGATAAATGCGCCGGCCGCAGCGCTTCTGACGCCGATGCCTTTCAAAAGCATCCCGGCGGCAACGATCGCTCTGATCAACAACGGCTCAAACGGATATCGATTCGCGGATGACGGCTCGATCGAGTTGCAGATGTTGCGAAGCGCGACAGGCAGACCCGGCGGAGAAGCGTATGAACGCGATTTCTCAAAAGAAGACTGGAACAGCGTTTTTCACTACTCGTTGATCGCCGGCGGAGGCGACTGGGAACACATGAAAACGGAATCGGCCGCCATGGCGGCCAACCGACCGCTGCTCGCATCATGGACAGACGTTCATAAAGGAGATCTTCCAGGAGACTCCCTAAGTTTCTTCTCAGTCGATTCGGGCAGCGTTTATGTCAGCGCGATTAAAATGTCAGACGAAAGCATCCCGTCTTATTCACGGACAAAAAAACCGCAGGGGACGGCGGTTCGCGTTTATAGCGATCTGGCAACGAAAACTCCGTTCGCTCTCAAGTCGTATTTTCCGATTAAATCCGCAACGAAAACTAATATGCTTGAACGCGACGCTAAGCCGTTGAACTTAACGGCAGGAGCAGTCAAGGACGAAATCGGCGCGCGGGCGATAGAGACTTATGTTCTCGGCATTGATGCGGCGAAAACTGACGGCACGGAGATCGGGCAGAACTCCGAGCCCGTCCAGCCTATATATTCGGCATACTGGCGGCACAATGATAACGTGGCGCCGCTCGGCTACCAGCCGGTCACGGTCAGTTTTGAGCCCGCGCAGGAAAAGGGCATTTATGAGATGGAGGTTAAGCTTAAGATAGCGAGCGATTACACAGACATCAATGCGAAGGGCTTAGTAAATATTAAAACGCCGACCGGTTGGTCCGCGACGCCGGAAAAAGTCGAATACGATCTTGTCCCCGGCGGATTCAGCATATCCAAGATCAGGATCATTCCGAAACAGGATGGATCGAACGGCGTAGTGAGGGCTTATTACGAAAACGAGGGGCAGATGTTTTATGCGTCAATCTCCATAGGGGAGATCCCGAAACCTACTATAACGGTTCCAAGCATAATAGAGATAAGTCCAGGCGAAACGAAGACGGCGACGATCTCTCTTAAAGGCGACAATTCGCATGATATATCAGGAGAAGCGGTTATCGTGTCGCCGATCGGCAGTTGGGAGGAATCGCCGGAGACTCTTCAAGTCGCTTTTACTCCATTCAGAATGCTGTTCGTGATTCCTTCAAATGGATCGTCTGACTTCAGCGTGAAAATCAGCGCGAAAGACAACGCTCTTTCAGGCAGCTATTGGTTTGTGGTCAAGCTGATGGCGAACGGAGATTACACATATTCCAAACCGGTGGAGGTTCTGATACTGCCTTGACAGACTCCAACGGCGGCGCCCGCGGCCGGATTCTTTCCATCGGCCACGGCACAACGAAAGACGGTCCCGGCTGGCGCTCAATTGTCTATTTTATGCGCTGCAATTACAGGTGTCTCTGGTGCTCCAGCCCGCATACGCTCACTGACGGCCCGGTTTTGTTGCTGTATCCCAATCTCGAAAAATATCCGGAACGCATAGCGGCGTCCTGCCCGCGCGGCGCGATCTCAGTCAGCGCAGGCGCCACATTCACTAACAGCGCGCTATGCGCCGGGTGCGTTTCTCTCGATTGCGTACGCTTATGCATCGACAGTTCCCGCGAAGCCGCCGGATTTGAAATTTCCGCGGCAGATATCGTTTCCGAAATTCTCGGTTACAGGCAATTCCATAAGGAATACGGCGTGACAATTTCCGGCGGAGAGCCGACCTGCCAATGGGATTTTTTCATGTCGCTTTTGAAGGAGTTAAAGAAACACGGCATGCATACGGCGGTTGAAACGAACGGTTCGTCGCCGCGCCTGCCGGAAGCGCTCCCGTGGCTCGATCTCGTGATTTGCGATTTAAAGCGCATGGACAGCGTTCGGCACCGCGAGTTGACGGGACAGCCGAATGAAACAGTCATAAAGAATATCGAGACGATTGCTGTAAAGAAACATCCTATGTGGGTGAGGATACCGATTGTTCCGGGCTTGAACGACGGCGAAAATCTGGAGCTGAGCGCCGATTTCCTTAAGTCTCTGGGCGGCAATCTGAAAGTGGAATTGCTTGGCTATCACCGCCTCGGAGTCTCAAACTGGCAGGCGCTCGACATGCGTTATTCATGCGTGGACGCGGTTTCGCCTACTGATGATGAACTCGAAAAGATGCGCGATATATTCCGCGCCCGCGGCTTGGAAGTTATCGTAACTTAAATCAAACAAATAATCAGAACGAAGTCGACATAGGGTCGAGACGCGGAATGACATCTCCGGAGATAATATCCGCCGAGAGGTGGCGCGCGTCTCCGTACTGGCCGTGGATGCGGACGAGCACGGGTTCCGGATAGTTTTCGGGATTCTTTAAGACATCCAGAAGCTTTTCAGGCGAGAAAACATTGAAATATGCGTACATAAGAGTCGGCCCGTCAGGCGAGTTGTAACCGAAAACGGCGGAAATGACGTCTTTTAGATATTTTGCTTTTTCATCGAGCGATTTACTTTGGAGCGGGTCCGGGTTGATGCTCAGAGCGACGGCGCTGCCTCCCGACATGAGGGCATAGTTCAATTTCGCCTGAGAGGCGATGCGGGCGAGGAGGCCGTTTCGGCCTGAAGCCACTTCAGGGTCGAGCCCGTAGCTGAGGATTTCGCGGGCGAGTCGGCCGTTTGGCGTGGCGCCGGTCCAGTAGCCATATAACATGTTAGTGCTGGGAGTGCTCCAGTCGGCGCAGAATGGATTGCCGAGCGGATTCTTTTGCGCGTTGACGAGCCGGCTCACGCGCTCCTGAAGTTCGAGCGCTTCGGCGTCGGCGGCGGGATCGTTGTTGCCGTACTTCGGCGTTTTCGAGCGAAGGAAGTCGCGCAGTTCGTCATATCCTTCATAATTCACGCGGAGAGCGTCTGCCAGTTTGGCCGGCTCGAATCCGAACGCGGCGCCTTCCTTGAAAAGAAAATCTATTGCGAGGAACGAATCGGCGACCGTGCCGAGTCCGTGGATTAGACAACCCGAGCCGTTGTACTTCATGCCTTGTTCACGAACGTCGCGCATGTCGGCGCCACTCTCGCGGCCGCCCATGAACGCCGAGTGGAACGGCGCTGGAATAAGCGCGAGCGCTTCAGTGCAGCCGTTTGCCGCCCAAACCATTTTTGCTATGAAATATTCGAGATATTTATAGAATGCCGCTTTTATGCCTTCCGGTGAGGAGAATGAAGCGCCGTTGAGGCCAAGTTCTTCCCGTTTCGGGCCTATCTGTTTTCCTGAAATAAGCGATTTGCCGTCGTTGAGCGCGAGTTCGAGTATCTTTGCCAGATTCAGCCAACTGTTTGTTGTGTTTGCGGATTCCTTGCCAATAATCAGCGGTTCCTGACAGCCGGCAGCGGCGTACAGCGGCATATCTTCGATAGCAATATTTTTTGTTGCGAGCGCTTTGAAAACCGATGGATCGCTGAAAAATGAAGGCGTGCTGTGTCCGAAACTGAACATGGATTGAGAGATCGCTTTATATACCGAGTCCGGAGTTCCGGGGTGCGCTTTAACCGATAGATTCGGCTGCGAATAATTTGATTTTTCGAACGCTTCTATTACGACATAAGTCATTTCGCAAGTGAGATCGTTTCCATTTTCGTCCATGCCGCCGGCCATGATGTTCTGCGAGATCGCCCAGTTGCGGTCTCCAACGCAGAAGAAAGCGAGCAGATGACGGGTGAGCGCGACGGCGATATCGCGCGGCTCTCCGCCTTTTTCGAGATATGGTTGAAGAATCCTGTCGAGGTTGCCTATTGAAAATGCGAATGGATTCGGCAACTGTTCGAGATTCATAGTCTGCCATAGAATGATGAAAGACTGGATAGCCTCGTATAGGTTGCGGGCCGGCAATCTCGGGACGCGCGAGCAGGTTTCAGCGATCAGATTCAGTTCCGCGACGCGGGCCGGGTCTGATTCGGCTGCGGCCATGTCGTGAGCCATAGCGCAGTAACGTTCGGCAAGCTTGACTGAGGCTCTCAGAGTAATCTGCATGGCGGAGTAATAATCCGTGTGCGCGGCGTCGGCAGCTTTTTTCGCATCCAGTTCGGTTATCAACGCATCGATACCGAGCGCAATGCCGTCTCGAAAATCAGGAATCGTGTGTCCGGTAACGCGCTCGACAAAATAAATCACTTCGCGAGTCTCGTCGCCGGTCTTTTTATAAATTTCTTTTAAGGTTTTAGCGAACTCATGTTGCATCCAGAAATTGCGCACTTTGCTGATGCGTTCCTCGGTGATCGCGCCGCCGTCGGGTTTAATGTCATTATAGACGGCGTCCTCGTCGCAATAGCCCTCGAAACTTTCGACTTTGAAATCAGGATTAATCAACGCGTAGCTGCGCGCGAACGCATCCGCTTCAGCGCCGGCGAAAATCTCGCCGTCCCTGATCGAGAGCGGCAGCTTTTCAACAACTGCTTCAAGAAGTCTCGCTTGAATCATGGCAGGGGAGCCGGAGTTGTCTTTCTGCAGCGACTCCATCATTATCTCTTTCGCGAGGAACCAGCCGTCGAGGCGCTTGTTATCCCAGTTCTGTTTCATTATCACGGGAATGTAACTGTTGAGCTTTTCAGCGTCGAGGGCATTAAAGTAATCAGACATTCGATGACACTCCTTGGTTGATTAATCCGACGGCCCGTGTGTTACGACAAAATCGAAACGGCCGTCTTCTATTCGGGCTAAATTCAGCCCTTCGGCAGACACAAGCGCCGCGCCGTAAACCGCATTCTCAAAATCCATAACCTGCAGCGGCATTCCGAACATCTGAGCAGCGATGCGCCTCCATATTTCGCTCTTCACCAATCCGTTGCCGGCGCCGGTCAGCCGGGTCGCCTTAGTTCCTTCGAATTGATTATAAAAACCTAACAGTTCGCCGACAACTCCCTCCATAACCGCTCGCGCTCTGTGTCCGAGCGTGAAGTTGTCGTGGCCGATGCCGGTGAACGCCGCCCGCTTCTCCGGTTCGCGTCGTGTTCCGCGCATATACGGTTCGAAAACAAGCCCGTCGCAACCTAAAGGAACCGTGTCAGCCAACTCGTCTAATATAGTAAACAATTTCTTCTTTTCAAAGTTCCCGCCGATACTATGGATATCGTCAAGAATCAGATTGCGAAGCCATGTGTAGCAGATGCCGCCGGTGATTCCCGCGCCGACGAGCGCGAACCGCCCACGGATGAAGCTGCGCGTGTCTACTCCCGGAATTTTAATATAATCCGGCGTCACGGAGCAGATTTGGCCGCTTGTGCCGATGTTAATGAGAAGCGGCGAGTCTGGCGCGAAGACGCCGCTGCCGATCATTGACATCTGGTTGTCGCCGCCGCCGATTGTAACCGGAGTTCCGGCGCGCAGGCCTGTAATTTGAGCGGCTCGCGAACCGACCACGCCTGCGATGTCGCCCGGCTGCCCGACTTCCGGGAATATATTGAGAGGCAACCCGAGCCGGCTGATGCACTCCTTGTGCCAGACGCTTTCCCGTGTATTGAACACGCCGGCGCTGAAAGCATTGGTGATGTCAGTTGCGTACGGGCCGCCGTCTGTTATCCTACGCCTGACGAAGTCAGTTGGGAAAATCGCATGCGCGATATTTGCATAAACTTCAGGCTCGAATTCCATAAGGTGAAAAAGGGTGGCCCCAAAGAAACCGCTGGCCATGACGTCGATGCCGAGGTCCGGAAAAATATCCGGCCCGATTAGTTCGGTCATGCGCTCGACAGTCGTCCTGCCGCCATAACGGTTTGCGTGTGCGTTCGCGCGCTCGTCCTGCCAGTTGATTATTGGGCCGATCACCCGGTCGTCGGAATCGAAAAGGACGGTTCCGTGCATTTGTCCCGAAAGGCCTATCCCCTCGATATTTGAGCCGCCTGCATAATCCGTTAGTTCCCGCAGGGCTGCGCAAGTCGCCTCCCATATCTCATCGGCGGATTGCAACGCGCCGCTCGGATAATCGCGCGAAGATATGCGCTCTATAGCCATGCCGGCGAGATTTATAAGTCCGCATTTCACGCTTTGAGTCCCGACGTCTATTCCGATAATGTGTTTCATAGGCTTTCCATCATTATTCCCGGTTCATTCCGATAGCGCGAATAACCCGGATTATTTGCTCTGTTGCGTTTAATTCTACGGCTGTTTGCCGGCGATTTCGATTATGACTCCAACCGGTCCTATTGAGAGTGGAGGGTCGAAATCAATTACTATCTCATTGAGTTTTCCATACGGGCGCCGCTCGAAATTGAACTTCGCTGGAGTTCCATCGGCCAGCACGACATTCACGCCTGCGACAAGGTTTGTCGGAGGCGCTTTTACAAACAATTCGCGCACAGTCATCGGATCGTCGAAACTTATAGAGAGCGACTGATGATATTCTTTTTTCGATATAGTTTCGCTGAAATCCATCCATCCCCATGTTATTGGCGTTATCAGGGGAGCTTTGAGCGAATCCATGTCAGAAGGCAATTGCGGCCGTAGCCACAATTTCTGAAGCGGAAGGTTGATATTAAAGCCTTCGAGCGCGAGCAAAACGTGCCACACGCCGGGCGAGGTCATATAACGGTCCGCGCCCCAGCCATATGGCTCGTTCTTAGAGAGGTCCCAGCGGAGTGGTTGGTTCCATGGCAACTGATTGACTTCATGTATGTTTTTGTAAACGCGCGAAACCGAATCCAGGCCGGCGTTAGCGAATCCGTTCATGATCGCAAGCGACGCATAGTGGCAGATCTCATAGTGCGGCCAACCGTTTTCAGATTCCGACCACCAGTTTTCGGACGGCGGATTCGGTATCGGCGATCCGTCCGTCATAAGGCCTTTCGCAACGCCGAACTCCTTCTGATTCAGTTTGCCGATGTATTTTATTGCGCTGTCGATCCGCTCCTGCGGGAAGAGTTTTCCGAGCGCGAGGAAGTCGGCGTACCACTGCCCGGCGAGTTGTCCGTCGTGCGAGCCGCGCATAATATCCGGGCGGTCGCCGCCGTCCGGAAGCGCTGTGTCGTTATATAAAATGAAGAAGTTATCTTTGTCGTCCCAGAGCTTATCCTCGAAAGATTTTGACGCGCGCGGCAGCAGGGACCCGTATTTTTCCGATTCGACCGGATCGTTCATCGCCGCCGCGATCTCTGAGTATGCCGCCATCGAAGCGAGGTAAATGCCGGACGCATAGCTGTTGGCGCCGTAGAAGGCCCAATCGTCGTATGTTGTCGAGCGGCCATTTTGGTCCGGAAGCAGGTCGCCGTCATCGTCCTGTCCGAAAGTGAAAGCCATGACCTGTTTGAGTTTAGGATAAAGTTTGGCTATTTCTTCCCTGTTGCCGGTCCATAAATAGTTGCGGTAAGCCATCAAGGCGAACTTCGGGTTGAGGTCTGTCCATTTTTTGTCTGTTGTGCCTGCGCTTGGCTTGTCGAAACGCGCGCGGCCGAGATCATGATAGATGCGGCCGGCGTCTTCATGATGTTGCGTATCGGCGAACAGATTGATTTCCGTCTTTTCGAGCTCCGGGAAGAACAGCATAGTAGCGATCGAACTGTAAAAGCCTTGGTCGAGCGTCCCCATCATAGGGCCGCCCGGGGTTTCCATTATAGAGTATTTGCCGTCTTTGGCGTGTAGAGTGTTCGTGGTGAAGACATAAAGGTTGTTAATAAGCATCTGCTTTAACCATTCAGGAAGGTTCGAGTCGAGTATCGGTTTGTGCCACGCGTCGACCGCGCCGAGGAGATCGCGGCGTTTGGCGAGCGCGGTTTGAGCTATGGGCGCGGCGCCGCTCCATTGAGTCGCGTAGAAATTGCCCATGTTGACGCCCTCAATCGATGAGCCGCTGAAATAATCCGGGAAATACCACGAGAGCGAGAAAGCGATCTCGCGGGTCTCGCCGGGTTTGAGGGATATGCGGCAGGAAAGGGCGCCTGAATATGCTTCCGGCTCTGGGTCGATCTCTGCGCTGAGCGCGCCTCCGTTAGCGAATGTTTTCCAGAACCCGGCAAAACCCTCTGCCGTATCCGGCGCCCACATCATCGCGCCGGTATTGCCGTCTGCCGGGCAATCGACAAGCGTAACGTACGTTCCCCAGTATGATTCCGCCGTTTTCTTCAAGTATCCGAAACTGATTCCTGAAATCGAATCGGCGGGACCGGTCCTGATGAGTTTTGCAGGGTACCTGCCTGCGCGGTTCAACTGTTTTGTCGTTCCGTTCAGGTTCTCCCATGAGAATGCTATGGAGACGTTCGCGCCGCTTTGTGAAGGGTTGCTGATTTCAAAAGAAAATACCGCCGCAGGCATTCCGGACGCTTCGATGTTTCCTGGCACAACTGGCGAGAACCCGGTCATTGAAAGTTTTATCTGAGAGTCCGGGATTATATAATCGACGTTCATTTTCGGATAAAGGCCGTCGTATGTGACAGAGTCCTGCGGCAGAAGGAGTCGCTGGGGGTCTTGAGAAATGCCTGCAAGGTTAAGTTGGGAATCTGTTTGAAGCAGATACGAAGAGGACGCGGAGTTCTGTTCGATATTGACTGCGAAGAGCGAACCGGTAGCAAAAGTGACGCGTTCTGACTGGCTGTGGTTGTTATTAATCGTGATATTTGCGAAGCGGCCGTCCGGGAGAATTTCGAGCGAGCCGGTTCCGATTCCGCCGAGCGGAACGCCGTTCAGTTGGCCGGGTTTCGCAATGAAAGCGAATGCCGGCGCCGCACAAGTCAGTATGATGATCGCGAGAGCCAGAAATATTTTTTTCATTTACACTCCATAATGCATTTCAACAAAGCGGAATTATATCAAATAAAAAACAATATCAAAACAATCGGGGCTGAATCGGAAGAATAGGACGTTTGTTTTGCGAGGAACGAAAGATATGAAAACGTCAGCTTTGATATATGTAAAAATAATAAATTATCACATATGTCAGAGGGAGAACGAAAAAGACGCCGTCAAAGCGGTCGAGAACGCCGCCGTGGGCCTTAAGCAGCGTGCCGGAATCTTTGACGTCGAAGCGGCGCTTGAGGCTCGATTCGAAGAGGTCGCCGGCCGTGCAGAAAAGAGGGAGCAGGATTCCGAGCATGAAAATCATTGAGAGCGGCAGGCGAAGTACAGTTCCGAAAATATACATTGCCGCCATGGAGGAAGCCACGCCGCCGATGAGACCTTCGATAGTTTTCTTTCCGCTGATGTTCGGCGCGAGTTTGTCTTTCCCGAGCAACTTGCCGGTGAGGTATGCGCCGGTATCGGAGGCCCATGCGGCGACGAACGGCAGCAGGAAAAGATAGTCGAAGGGCGTGATGCCCCTGAATTTCAAATCGTGAATTTTTTGAAGCCCGACGGCGAAACTCAAGGCGCCGCCTATGTAGAGGCCGCCGAACGCCGCAATAAGCAGCATTGTGAGTTGTTTGCGGTATGTCGTCTGTTTTGATTGTATGACCTTAAGCAAAAAAAGAACGAGGAAACTCAAAATCATAAAGTTGTTATATGTTTCGAGCGGTTTGAAATATGCGACGGCAAAGAAAGCCGCCGCTATCCCGTATCCTATGATTTTGTATGGGCGGTAACCGCCGCGTTCGACGAGGTTGAAGAACTCCCAAAGAGCGAAAGACGCGAAGAATGCAAAAACCAGCATGAACGTGAAGTTGCTGTACCACGCCAAAAACAAACCGACCAACCCGGCGCCGAGAGCGACTGTCAGCCTCGATATAAAGTCGCGTTTAAAGGACATATTTCATCAACTGAGATGCGCTGTAAATAAGCAACCCCGTGGCGGACATGAAAAATACGCCCGCCAACAGTCCTATCACTCCTGACAGGATGTACCGTTTCATCCGTTCCGTTGCTTCTGTTTCTGACTTGATTAGAAGTTTGATGATTGTAATGGCAGCGCCTCCTTCGGAATCGCGTTCCTGAATTTCATACTACCATTCTCTCAAACTATATCGAGCCCGGATTTCACCCGATTGAAAACATACTATCATTTCGACTGCTTAATAACAATTTCCCCGGATACTTTTTTTTATTGTAACCTTTTTGTAAATATTTGTAAATTGTTTATCCGAAAATAGCCATAATTGATTGTAACCGTTTGAATCCGGATGTTAACAGAAAACAAAAGAGGATATCTTGCTGAATTGATGGATTTAGCATGTTTTATTGAATTATCTCGCGCGAAGAGACAAAATATTGTTGTGGAAATGCATTTAACGGAAAAGTCAGTATTTCATTTCGAGTGCAGGAAGTGCGGCGTATGTTGTGGCAGCGGGCTTGAAATTTATCTGAATTCTCTGGATGTCTGGAAACTCAGAAATCATTTACGGATGCCGAGCGGCGAGACTATTGAAAAATATTTGTCTGTGGAACGGCGCGCGGAATACGGCTCGTTTCCTCTATGTCTTATACGCCATGCAGAAGAGCGCTGCCGGTTTCAAGACGAGCGGTTGTGCTCGATTCATCCGGCGAGACCCGCGAGTTGCCGGCTATTTCCGGTGACACATTTACATGGCTGGGATGGAAAAACATTCTTTGAGCTTGCCAGTGATTTCGATTTCTGTAAAGGCGGTGAAGGCGCCCCGGAGATTACTCTTGAAAGCTGGCTCTCGGCAAATTCTATCGCCGATTACGAAAAAGTGATTGAGATACAAAAAAGCCTGACTCCATTGCTGAGAGCGCGTCTCAAAGACAGCGAAATGGATTTTTTGTTTAGAATTCTGTTCGATTTCGACGCGGCAGACGGATTTCCATTCCGAGGCGAATATCCGGACGACCGATGGTCGGCGGAAGCTGCGCTTGAATGGATCGAGCGGGAGACGCTGAATTTCATGGCTGGAATCAAAAAATAATAGTCTGGAGGCGCGGATATGTATGGCGTCATTTTGATTAAGGAAATATTTGCGGTAGTGATTCACGGCGAGGGCCGGTTCGTCGATCCGAGAGAAAGCGAGTCGCGGGTTTTCGTATGCGGATCGCTGATGGACCCGGCATTCGTGGCGGGATTGCTCGGACACGAAATCGCAATGACGCCGGCGGCTGCGAATGGCTTCAGTCGAGGATGGGGCGAATCAACCGGCAAAAAATTTCATTTTCTCCAACGTGACGCGACAGGGATGGTCTCCGGAATGGCGCTTCTCGGCCTGAGCGCCGCTGATATTTCACGGCTGGAAGAATTCGAGCAGGCGCCGGCTGTGCGCCAACGCGCTGATATTGAAATGATCATCGGCGACATCAGTCTCGCCGGGCATACTTATTTGAAAAAAATATGAAAGTAAATCGCGCATCGGATCATTAGGAATTATATAATAGACAGGCTGTTGTAAGACTTCGTTGACAGGCGTTTACAGCAGTGATAGATTAGGAAACAATAATTGAAATGTTTAGGCCGGGACTGCAAAAATCTAAAAAGGCAAGGTGATCGGCATGAAATCGAAAAAAACTTTTAGAGTTGTTTTGACTGCGTCTCTAATAGCGGCATTGGCGTTCGGGCTTTTCGCGGCAAGGATGAAATCCGCGGGTAAGCCCTTGGTTTTTAGTACGCCGACTCTTATCGAACTCGCAGACACAAGCCTCGGAAAGATGATTTCCGACATAACAGTTGTCTTAGGGCAGAAGACGGGACTGGACATCTCCATGAGCCGTCCGATATATGACCACGGCGACAACGCAACTCTTATTGTGTTGAACGCGCTTAAACAAAACAAAGCGCAGATGGGTTATGTGAACGGGCTTGAATACGCGGACCTGATGGGCAAATACCCGAAACTGTTCCGCCCCGAATTTACAATTACGTTTAATGGAAAAAAGAACAGGGAAATATGCGCGTATGTGGCTAAAAACAGCCCCGTGACGGATGTTAAGGGGACGAAGGGGCTCGTATGGGGCGGCGAAGACACTTACCCGGCCCGCATGTTATTGCATGAAAACGATATAGACGTTCCGCTCGCATCTTTCTTCAAGCAGGTGAAGTACATCAAAACAAGCCCGGTGCCGAGCGCGCTGGAAAAGATTGTTAAAGGCGATGTTGATGTGATAACAATTGAAAAGGCGCTTATGAAACTGAGCGGCGGAGTGACAGGCGACGACAAAAAACAGATCTCAGCCGCTAATGTCGTGAAGGAAGTCGGATGCACGACTTTCGACAACAACTGGATTTTCGGTTACCGTTACGACGTGCCGGAGGAAGTTTCGAAAAAGATCACTCAGACAATGTTGGGCGCGCATAAGGACAAGGCTTTCAAGAGTTTCCAGTTCATGTTCATAGCGATTAAAGGCAATTTCGTTCCTTTCAACGACGCAGATTTCGCGAGGACGCTCGAAATCAAAAAGATCAAGGATAAGTTCAATTGGGAGAAAGAGCGGAACGAGCACGACAAGAAGTATAAAAAGTAGTCTGTCAAAAAGACAGATAAGGATAACGGATGTTTCAAGAGAACGTTTATTTCGGACTTGTTCAGAATCTGTTGGCGTTTCCCGGTTGGCGCGGCGAGACGGACGAAGGACTGGAAATTTCGCGGCGTCTTCTGGCGGACCCGTTTTTTGAGGCGGTCGAGATAGGCTGGATAGCGAACGAAGATTACAGGAAACAGATTCGGAAGTGGATCGCCGGCGGCGGCAAGGAAGTGACATACTGCTGTGGGCCGGTTGCGTTCGGCGAAGGGCTTGATCTGAATTCACGCGAAGAATCTTTGCGCGTGAAATCCATTGAGCGGCTTAAAGAACTTGCTGACGATGCCGCGGATTTCGGCGCGAAAATTCTTGTGATATCCAGCGGAGCGAACGTCGAATCCACAAAACGCGGAGAGGCTTTCCGCCTGCTGACAGACTCGGTCGGAAAATTATGCGATTTCTGCCGAGAGATCAGGCCCGATAAGCCTCTCGTGGTTTCGGTTGAATTATTCGATTCGGAAATTGACAAAAAGCTGCTTCTCGGACCTGTTGAAGATGCAATCCGCTTTGCCGAGCGCATGGTGAAGGACCACACGAATTTTTCGCTTACTCTCGATCTGAGCCACTTGCCGATGATGGGCCTGACGGCGGAAACCGCCGTGCCTTTCTGCATGCCGTTTTTACAGCACATTCACGTGGGAAACTGCGTCATCAAGGATACGAATCATCCGAAATACGGCGACAAGCATCCTGTTTTTGGAATAGAGGGCGGTGAAACAGGGCGCGCCGAGGTTCAGAATTTCCTTAAAGTTCTCGGCGCCAACGGATACGACAGAAAGCGAGTCCCGACGCGGCGTCCGGTCATCATCACAGAAGTGATCGCGTCGCCGGACGATAATGTTTTCGAACTTGTGGATGAAATAAAAGCAGCGCTCAGGAAGTAAGGGCGGGCCTGTTGCCGTTCAGCTTCTCGAAATCAGAAAAACCCCGAAAAGTATAATAAAGACGCCGAACCACCGGAGAGGCGTTACGTTTTCCCTGAAGAATATTTTTGAATATACCAGAATGATCGCGAAGTTCAGGCTCATGATCGGATAGGCAAGGCTGACATCGAGTTTGGAAATCGCGGCAAGATATAAAACCATCCCTGAAAAATAGGCGGCGATCGCGAGAAAAAATGACGGCGCGCGAAGCAGTTTTCCGAGGTGCGATAGAAGCGATGTCGAAACGAAATCGACGCCTTCAAGCCGTGTAACGGTCACTTTCAGAAGAATCTCGCCGCAGACCACGCAGAAAATAGATGTCAGAAGGATAATGAAGGCCATCAGGCGTCAGCCGCCTTTTTTTCTGTTCTCGAAACCAGAATGACTCCTATAGTAATGAACGCGACGCCCGCGATTCGTAACGCATTGACGCGTTCATATAAAACCAGCCATCCGATGAGAAGGATAAGGGCATAGCTCAAGGAGGCGAACGGGTAAGCGAAACTGAGTTCGAGTTTTGAAATAATCGTCATCCAGACAAGCAGGTTCAAAGCTATGCAAAAAAGGCCTAAGACAATATAGGGGCATGTGAAGATCCGGAAGAGTTCCGCCGCCGCGCCGCCTCCGAACTCTAATCCGCCGAGCGATTTAACGCCGTACTTCAACAGAACCTGCCCGATACTCGCGAGCATGATCGAGAAGAACAGCAATATTTTGGATTTTATGCTGGAGTTTTTTGCGCGCGGCTTGCGCCTCCAGAAACTGTTGCTGTTCGGATCGATCATTTGAGTTTACATTCGATTCAATTTTGAAAAATGAATCAGAATTTTCCGGAAATGCGAATTAATCTGAAAGTGTGAAGCGCCCGTCTTGAAAGTTTATCGAACGATTTTCATTCTGTCCGGCGGCCAGAACTGGACCCATGCTTTGGAGACAATTCCTTTTCGCGGAAGAGCGCCCCAGAAGCGGCTGTCGAGGCTGTTGTTGCGGTTGTCGCCCATCATGAAAAAAGTGTTTTTAGGCAGTTTATACGCGGCAAAATTATTATAGGGAGGTTGTTTGACATACGGTTCTTTGAGCGGTTTGTTATTGACGTAAACCGTCATGTCGCGAACTTCGATCATGTCGCCGCCTACGGCAATAACGCGTTTGATGAAATTAGTTTTGCTTTTCCATTTCAAAGGATGGAAGGGCAGGGGAAGCGAATGAACTGTGAATTCGCCATCACGCTGGAAAATAACGATTTCGCCCGGTTTAGGATCATGGAAGCGAAATGGGAACATCAGACCGATTAGCCTGTCGTTCTCATAAAATGTGGGTTCCATCGATGCGGAGGGAATGTAATATGTCTGGATCAGGAACGGGCGAATGACGCCGAAAGCGATAATGACGGCGAGAATGATCGCCTGAAGCATGTCGCGGATGTATTGGTACGGCGTAGGAATAACAGTGATGACGGCTGTTTGAACGCCCAGCGGGGAGGAAACCTTGATGAGTGTTTTCCCCGTTGGGCGCGTTGGCTTGAATTTAAAGGTGACGGACCCTTTGTGCGCCGACTTTTCTTCCTTGATCTTCAGCTTCCTGCAGGCGAGGACGACAGGAATGTCTTCTTTCGAGTCGGCCTTTTTTAGCTTGAATACGCATCTAACGCTGACCTCATGCGCGCCGTCTGACACCACGCGGTCGGGTTTGACCTCAAGCTTGAAAGCGGAATCATTTCCCGCGGATTTTGCCATAATTTTAGGCCGAACTTATTTCTTCGAGCCTTCTTTGGCGACGATGCGTTCTTTGAGTCTCGAAGACTTGCCGGACAGGTCGCGCAGGTAATAAAGTTTCGCGCGGCGAACCTTGCTGTGTCTCACGATTTCGACTTTTTCCACGCGTGGCGAATGCAGCATGAAAATCTTTTCCACGCCGATTGAGAACGAAACCTTGCGGACTGTGAATGTGGTGTTGATGCCGCCGCCCTTGATGCGGATGACGATTCCCTGATACACCTGTGTGCGTTCTTTTCCGGCTTCGACGATCTTGTGGTGCACCTTGACGGTGTCGCCGACCTCGAACTGAGGGATGTTGCTCCCAGTCTTCATGTACTCTTTTTCGAACTGCTGAATCACTTTCATGTTACCGCTCCTCATTTCAACGCTTGGGAGACCTTGCTGTGGCTGCGTTTGAGCGCCTTCGCGGGGGCCAGCGTTAAGTTTTCTTTTTTATAACCGAGCGTCGCCAGATATCGGAGATCGTCATCGGTGAGCCTTGCTTTCTCAAGTAAGTCCGGCCGCCTTTTGAGCGTCAGCTCAAGTTGTTGCCGGCGGCGCCAGCGTTCAATTTCCAAGTGGTTGCCGGTTAGCAGCTCCGGCGGTATTCCGCGCCCTTCGAACGCAGCGGGCCTTGTGTACACCGGCGGGCCGAGCAGCGTGTCTTCGAATGTGTCGCGTTCTGCTGACGCGTGATTGCCCAACACTCCGGGTATGAATCTCGATGCCGCCTCGATCATCACCGCGGCGGCAAGCTCGCCGCCCATCAGCACGTAGTCGCCGATCGAGACTTCGTCCGTCACCAGCGTTTCAGAGATCCTCTTGTCGACGCCTCCGTAATGCCCGCAGACAACGATCCATTCCTGCTGTTCGCTGTACTCGCGGGCGACCGAGTTGTCGAACGGGCGTCCGTGCGGCGTTGTAAGCACGACCGGCGTTCTTTCGCGGCGGCCGGCTTTCACAGAGTTAAGGACTCTGCGAATTGCCCGGGCCATCACGTCCGGTTTAAGAATAATCCCCGCGCCGCCTCCGTAAGGGTAGTCGTCGACCTTCTGATGCTTGTCGGTCGCGAAATCCCGCAGATGCCATGTGATCACAAGCAGCTTGCCTTCGCCTCGCGCTCTCGCGAGTATCCCTGCTGCGACGTATGTGTCTATAACGTCCGGGAAAAGCGTTATAACGTGAACTGTCATACCGCCCACTTCCGGTCTATCACCATGACTTTCGCGGCTACATCCACCTTGCGGATACAGCTCTTCAGCGCCGGAACCATATATTCAGTTTTTCCGCCGGGCTCGCGAACGAGATAAACGTCGTTGCTGCCCGTCGAATATATTTCCTCCAAAATGCCTATTGTCGCACCCTCGTCGTCTACAACCTTCATTCCTATTATCTGATAGGTGTAGTATACGTCCTCTTCTTCGATCGGCGGGACTTCCGACTCGGGAATCATGAGCTTGCGACCCTTAAGAACCGCGACCGCCTGTTCGGGCGATCCGATTCCCTTAAACTTCAGAAGCGCCCGCTCCACCTGATATTTGACACCCTCGATTTCGAGGCGCCGGGGCGTTCCGTCGTTTTCCTCGAAATAAACAGCATCGAGGCTGGAGAACCTGTCCGGATCGTCTGTGAGCAACGCTACCTTAACCCAGCCGAGCACTCCGTGAGGAGCGGTCACAATGCCGATGTTGACGTAGCCTGTCACTCAAGAAGCTCGATCTGGACTTTTTTGCCGTCCTTAACGCCTGCGGCGCGTACGATGGTCCTGATCGCGTTGATTATTCGGCCGTGTTTGCCGATCACCTTGCCCTTGTCGGACTCGGCGACTCTTATCTCGTACACGACAGCCTTTTCGCCCTCGACTTCGGAGATCGTGACCTCGTCGGGAACATCAACTATCGACTTTGTCAGATACATCAACAGCTCTTTCAACAGGAACACCTCCCATCAAACTCGCTACCGCGCTTTTTACGCCTTCTTCAGCATGCCTTTTAAGGCGAGAAGTTTCTTAACAGCGGCTGTGGGCTGCGCGCCCTTTGCCAACCATTCACGAATCTTCTCTTCCTGTAACGTGACTGAAGCAGGATAGTCGGCCGGATTGTAATGCCCGAGAATCTCGATAAACCGCCCGTCGCGCGCTCGTGTCTCGTCTGCCGCAACTACGCGGTATGTCGGCTTCTTAACTGCCCCCATCCTCGTAAGTCTCAATTTAACTGCCACGTGTCACCCCCTTAAACCATTTATATTATCACATAAATTTTCCGAAATTCATACCGGGCCCCGGCATTCCGCCCGGCATCTTGCCTTTCGACATCTGCGATATCATCTTTTTCATCCAGTCGAACTGCTTCAAAAGACTGTTCACTTCCTGCACCGTCGTGCCGCTTCCGGCTGCTATTCGCCGCTTTCGGCTCGCGTTTATCACCGATGGAGTCTTCCGTTCCTGCGGCGTCATTGAATGCACGATTGCCTCTACGCGGCCCATCTGCTTGTCCGCCACATCGTCCGAAAGATGTTTCTTCAGGCCTCCGAAGCCGGGGATCATCCCCAGTATGTTCCCGATGGAACCCATCTTTTTGACCTGCCGTATCTGGTCGAGAAAGTCGTTGAAGTCGAACTGGTCGCGCATCAGCCGTTTTTCAAGCTGCTTCGCTTTCTCCATGTCGACGTTTTCTTCAACCCGCTCGATGAGGCTAAGCATGTCGCCCATGCCGAGAATCCGCGAGACGAACCGGTCCGGGTGGAACGATTCGAGATTGTCGAACTTTTCGCCTGTTCCGATCAGTTTGATCGGCTTGCCGATTGTGTATTTAACGGATAGCGCCGCGCCGCCGCGGGTGTCGCCGTCCATTTTTGTCAGTATAACGCCCGTCACGCCGACCGGGTCGAACGCTGTCGCGATGTTCACCGCGTCCTGTCCGGTCATGCCGTCGAGAACGAGCAGAACTTCGGTCGGGCTGACCGCGCCGATGATCGCGCGGATTTCTTCCATCATCTTTTCGTCGACGTGCAGTCGGCCCGCGGTGTCCAGCAGCAGGAAGTCGTAGTCGCCGTCGCTTCCGCGCTGCACGGCTTTTTTAGCTATGGACACCGGCTGCATGTCGTTTTCGGGGAAATAGAAATCGAATTCCGCTTTCTCCGAAACAACGCGCAACTGGTCGATAGCGGCGGGGCGGTAGACGTCGAGCGGGCAGGCCAGAACCCGTTTGCCCTTTTTCTTGAGCATCATGCCGAGCTTGCCGCAGGTGGTCGTCTTTCCCGAGCCTTGAAGGCCGCAGAGCAGGTAGACCGTCGGTTTTCTTGAGCCGGTCA
>Ga0172379_10003030_pt1 | contig 27839 bp, 26 predicted proteins | sample GrowelOW334metaG_FD_119756 | JGI IMG/M metagenome (GOLD analysis project Ga0172379, IMG submission 119756) | Groundwater microbial communities from an aquifer near a municipal landfill in Southern Ontario, Canada - Groundwater well OW334 metaG | ecosystem: Environmental > Aquatic > Deep...
AATTTAAAAGACCAGTTTTAAACAGAACGGAAAGAGATCGAAATCCGTATTCTGAAATTATTTTTCATTTTAAGTCAATTTAATTTATGTCACTATCTAAAGAACAAACAACAAATGTAGAAACTGTTTTAAAGGTAAGTTTACGTAATAAGTTTCAAAATTATAGTCCAGAACCAGCATCAATGCCTTTTCATACAAGATTATTAGGGAAAGACAGACTTGCATTATATTCATTTATTCATTCATTAAATACAAACTTTGGTACGAGTATTTTTGAGCCAGTAGGTCTTGCTTTAGCACAAAAGAGTTTTAAACTTGCAACTTCACAAGCAACTGCAGGAGATCAAATTAGTAGTGAAGCCCAAATGGAAATTCAAAAAATCCTAGATAGTCTTAATACTGCAACAAGTTTACCAAACAAAAAAGAAGAGATTGAGAGAATAAGAAAAGTTTGTCAAAAAGGTCAAATGATAAAAGTTAAACCGACCAAAGTTGATTTAATGTTTGAATCAAAAGAAGGTGCATATTTTTTGTTTGATATTAAAACAGCAAAACCTAATGCTGGTGGATTTAAAGAATTTAAACGCACACTTTTGGAATGGGTTGCCGTTATTTTAGCTAAAAATCCAAATGCAGATGTGAATACTTTTATTGCTATTCCATATAATCCTTATGAACCAGAACCATATACTCGTTGGACAATGCGTGGAATGCTTGATTTAGAAAATGAACTCAAGGTGGCAGATGAATTTTGGGATTTTCTCGGTGGTAAAAATACATATAAAGATTTACTTGATTGTTTTGAAAGAGTTGGTATTGAATTAAGAGAAGAAATTGATAACTATTTCAAACGTTTTAATAAAAAATAAAATTTTGCTCAAAAATTAAATTCAGCCGTGCATTCCTCCCGCACCCTCCTGCACGGCGAAATCCAAATCAAGGCAAAATGGGAATAGTCGAGGTTTTGCGAATCCTTTCCCGCAAATTAGTTTCGCAAAACCGAGTCCGCATTCTTTGTTTAAGAATTAATACATTAGTAGAGCGTAGTAGAGAGATTAAAGAAAATATAAAAGTCGAGCGTAAGATTAGCTTTCATTTTTTTCGAAATAAGTTCGCGCAAAGGATAGGATTTCACCACACGTAGAAAAAAGAGACCATCGCCAGATGGCCTTTTTTCTTATGTGGACAAGATGGGAATTTTGATGAATCGCCTAAAAGATTACCTTGCACGGTTTTGGATATACTATAATTCAAGCCAGAAGTTACAAAATATCCTTATAAATGCTTAGTTAATGTTTAATATGAATACCACAATAAGGGTATTAAATATAAGGGATGTTTTAGATACGACAAATATATAAAAGATGATATAATAAAACATAATGAGTGAGGAATTATTACAACGAGACCTATTAAAGAATCCTGAAAAAATTGGAAGGTGGGATTTTTATAATATTGGTGCAACTTCTGTTAAATCTTTAAAAGAAAATGGGATTATTCGTAATGTTGATTATGGAGATGTAGAAAAGAAAAAAGTAGATGCTTTAATCGTTTCCAATAAAAATGTTATTGTTATTATTGAGTATAAAAAACCATCAGAATTTAAAACGAGTGAACAAAAAGATAAGGCGATAAATCAGGAATTAGAAGTTGCTAGAAAATTAGGAGCAAATATTATAATTGCAACTGATACAATTGACACTATATGGGTAAATGTTTATACAGGTAATAGAATTTTAGATGAAAATGGTAAAAAGATAATAACAAACTTTGACCAAAAAGATGAGAAATTACCTAGTTTTATTGAAAAAATTAAAGCATCAATAAATGAACTAAACGACCAAATAAAACCAAAAGAGCTTGTTAATCCAACAAACCTTGCTAAGCAGATTTGGCAAGATGTTTGGTCTGTTAGTGGAGCTACTCCAGAAAATTGTTTATATACTTTCGTTGAATTATTTATATTTAAATATTTAAGTGATTTGGGAGTATTAAAAGAACCTGAAAATTTTGATTTTCTCTTAAAACTTTATGAGAAAAGAAATGCGGATGATGTGTTAGAATATTATGCAACAAATATTCGTCCAAAAATAAAAAGAGATTTGTTTCCTATGGGGAAAGATGGGACTACTATTATTAATGGAACAATCTTTGTCAGCAAAGACCAAAAAGCAGTTGCAGGATATAGCAATGTTTTTAAAAAAGTATTATTTAAATTTCAAGACTATGGTAAGTTGGAAAATATAGATTATGATTTTAAAAGTCAGCTCTTTGAGAGTTTTTTAAAAGAGAGTATTAGTAAGAAGAATTGGGGTCAATTTTTTACACCATTGAAAGTAGTTCGTGCAATTACAGAAATGGCGAAAGACGAAATAAAGATTGGTTCAAAAATATGTGACCCTGCTTGTGGGGTCGGTAAATTCTTACTTGAACCTGTAATAACTAAGCTTCACGAGTTTTATGAGATAAAAAATAATAAATTAATTCCCAAAATCACTATTCACGGTTATGATAAGGGTTTTGATAAAGACGAACAAAGAACAATCATTTTAGCAAAAGCTAATATGTTGATATATTTTTCTGATTTAATTAAAGAAAATCCTGAACTTACAAAAGAATTTGCTAATCTTTTTAATGATAGTTTTGAGCTTAAAACCAATTCTATTTTGGGGACTCTTTCTGAAACACCAAAAGATTATTATGACCTAATTCTTACTAACCCTCCATACGTTACAAGTGGTAGTAGTAATCTTAAGGATGAAATAAAAAAAGATGGGGAATTGATGAATTATTACAAAATAAATGCCATCGGAGTTGAAGGATTATTTATGGAATGGATAATAAGAGCATTAAAACCAAACGGAAAAGCATTTGTTGTTGTTCCTGACGGAATCTTTAATCGTCAAAATGATAAAAACCTTCGCCAGTTTATAATTGATGAATGTTATATTGATGGTATCATCTCATTACCTATTAACACTTTTTTCACAACAAATAAAAAAACATATATTCTTTGTTTAACTAAAAAAGCAAATAAAAAAGATTCTCAAAAAGACCCCGTATTCTCTTATTTGGTAAGTGAAATTGGAGAAAGTCGAGATGTCTATCGTTTTGATATTGAACAAAATGATTTAAGAGAGGCAACTACTTTATATTCTTTCTTTAAGGGAAATAAGACGAGTTTTGAAAAAATCAACACAGACAAGAGATGTAAAATATTCCCAATTTTTGATTTTATAAAAAATATTGAAAACAGTTGGATTATCGACAAATGGTGGAGTGAAGAAGAAAAAATAGAACTTGGAATAAGTGAGAAAAAAGATAAAATCGATTTACTTGAATTTTCTGCTTTAATCGAGGATATTTCAGTATCAATAAAAGGATTTCAAGATGAAATTAAGGAATTATCTGAAAAAAAAAAGATAAATTCGAAATTTCAGACTTTTAAGATAAAAGATGTTTTTGACATAGAGAGAGGTAATGGTAAATATACCAAAAGATATTTAGACACTCATAAAGGAGAAATTCCCGTCTATTCTGGAAATACTTTTGGCATTTTTTCTCTTACAAATACTTTTGATTATGAAAAACCCTGCATAAGTTGGGTGATAGATGGCTTAGCAGGTTATATTATGATTCACAATGAAAAATTCTCAGCAACAAACCATAGGGGGGTTTTAGTTCCTAAAGATAAAAACCTAAATTTAATTTACGCCAAATCTATATTGGAACCAATATTCAGAAACGCCAAAAAAGGGAGAATTGGTGCCGATGGTAAAAATGAATATACAGCATTACCGCCTTTTATGATTGAAAATATCGAATTTCAATTACCAGTTGATGAGAATGGCGATATTGATGTTAAATCACAAAATGCAATTGTAAGTAAAATTCAGTCAGTGGTTGATATTGAAAATAAAATTCAAGAGTATAAAGAACAAATACAAAATATCACAATCGAAATTAGTCAAATAAACAATTATAAACCATTAAAAATAAAAGACATTTTTAATTTAGACCAGAAAACTAATAATAGTAAATTCACAAAAAAATTTATTGAAAAAAATAAAGGTGATATTCCAGTTTATTCAGCATCAAAATTCTCTAATGCTGTGGATTATGGATATGTTAAGAATAATTTATCTGGTGTAAAATATTTTGAAGACTGTCTAACTTGGAATATAGATGGTTCTATTGGTAAAGTATATTTACGTGAGGGTCGTTTTTCTTTGTCAGAAAAAGTTATTCCTTTAATAATTAAAGAAGAATTTAAAAATGTTTTGGATTTAAATTTTCTTAAATACACAATTCAAAATGAATTTGCCAGATATAATTTTGGTTTTTCTAATAAAGCGGGTAAGGGAAAAATCAAAGATATAGAAATAAGTATCCCTGTTTTAAACAATGTTTTTAATATTTCAACTCAAAAAGAAATTGCTGAAAAATATAAAAAAATAGAAGAAATAAAAGATAGTTTAATTAATGAACTTAATAAAGTAAATATAACTGAAATAAACTATTTATAAAAAAAAGAATATTCTCACATAAATACCACCTTACCATAGACAAAAATACAAATCATTGATAAATAAGGATTAATTAGGAAGTCATTGGTAAGATTCTGATGAGGTTTATCAAGATTCGGTCAAGATTTTAGGATATTTTTTGAATAGCCACCTTAGCATATGTAAAAACATAAAACACTGAAAAATAAGCATATCTTATCTATGAGAATGTTAAGATTCGGCTAAGGTTTTAGAAATAAAATGACAATTATTCATTCATTAACACATCTCTTTGTGGTATATAACTATCATAATTCATAGGATTACTTTCGGACTTTAAAATCACTTTGTTGGACAAAACATCAATTACACCCCCGTGCTTAAATTCAACACCAACTATCGTATTTGTTATCTCCCAAGACATTAAGCAAGTCTGAAGTTTTTTATTATAATGAAACATAGGAGGATTCCATATGGTATATGAATCAGTTACTTGATTTTTATAATCTTGGAAAGACGGGTCTTTGTAGAAGAAATTTCCAGCTTTATCGGCACATTTAACTTCTAACTCAAATTGTCGTGCCTGTTGTTGTCTTTCTAGGTTTTGTTTATTAAATTTACTTCCTGCGTAAAAAATAATTACTACTGCAATAACTAACAATGGTATTAATAATTTCTTTTTATTTCTAATGAATTGGGTTTTTTCTTTTTTATTTTCTATTTCGGAATTATCTTTCTTATATTTTTTTATTAATACTTTTATAAATTTACTAGTAATCCATATAATTTCTACATAAAGTAACACAGATACAGTATTCTTCCCAATTGACCCCCATCCAGTTATAGGAGTGAATCCAAAATTTGATTCTCCTACTAAGTAAACTAAAACAAAAACTGAAACGATTAATATAAATATTTCTTTATTTTTCATAAGATTGCTTGGTTGGCTAATAATCTTTCTTGCAGTTGAGAAACAAAAATCCCACCACAAGGACGGGAGCAAGCTCCCTACATCAGTTTCCCAATGTAGCCAACCAAGACGACCCTTATGATGGGGTTTTTATCTTGGTTGGACTTAATGACCATTTCCTAGAAATTTCTAGGGTTTAGGTCGGTATATTCATTTGTAAATACACTATACCAATATTTAGACTTATTGTTAACCATATTCTGAGTCTGGATAATACGTGCCATTACTAGAAATAAATCTTCTAATATAGAAAGAATTTTTATCTTGATTCATCTTCTGCCATATCCATTTATGAGATATAGCCATTTTAATTTTCTCAATATCTTCGTCTGTGTGTTCGTAGACAATTTTTTCTTTAAAATCAGAGTTAGTAATTAAAACTCCACCACTCGGACATTCATTTTTAACCTCAACATAATTATAAGATTTAACATAGAACGAACAGTCGCTTGAAGATACAATACAGCTTTCTAATTTATTTTTCTCGTAAATCTCTAAACCAATAATCATAAGTTCTGATACTGTTAATTCTTTATCTGTATACATCAGCATATAAATACCATTCTTAACCTTAACAATTAAATAAGGATAATTTTTTGAATAAATTTCATTTGGTGTTTTACATATGTGCATAAAATAAAAAATTCCTCTAATAATTGAGGAAAAATGTTTACACGACTATTGCATCTCTCCCTTTTGGGATTGGAAGCACCTTACGTTTTGCAGGTTGCTAGAGGGTCGTAGAACCAATTTTCTCGCCTCATTCTTGATACATCTATTAAGTTGTAATTTAAGTCTACTAAACACAATAAATAAAAGCAAAATTAAGTTATCCACAGGGGATTTTTAAACGTGTGCTATGATAATAATGTGAGTGAAAATTAAATATCGGTATCAAGAGTGGCGAGTAGAGTTTTGGCTCAATAATCCGCCCAGCAACCAGCCCTTCGAAAGGCAACGGTGCTAAATCCAACCTTAAAGGGGAAAAGATACAGTCGTAAATCTTTTTCTATGTGGAAAAGATTTTTTTATTATTAATTTTTGAAATCCTAGTATAGACAGCTTGTGATTGAAGAGTTTTGAGGTAAATGAACATTGTTGGAAATAGTATTAATGTTGATGATGTAATCAACAACGTTATCGGTAAAAAAAGTGAATATTCATCAGAAACAAGTGTTTTCTCTAAAGAGAAATACCGAAGAATGTTAAATGATGAAATAAGTTCAGATGAACAAATTACAAAAAGAATAAATTTTCTGAAATCCCTTTGCAGAAATATTATTAAATTAGATATTGAAAAATTATATGAGCAAAGCAAAAAAACAATTTGAGAATGGAGTTCCAAAACAAAATTCTTATGAAAATAGAGAAGGGTTGGTTTATTGTAGAGTTTCAAGTAAAAGACAAGAAACAGAAGGGTCAGGACTTATCAGCCAAGAAGGGCGTTGCATACAAGAATTAAATTCAATTAAAATTCCACACTTAAAAACATTTCTAGATAGTTTTAGTGGTGGTGGAGATTTTATGAGAAGACCTGCAATGAAAGAACTATTAGAATATATAGATGCTCATCCACATAAAAAATTCCTAGTAGTTTTTGATGATTTGTCTCGTTTTGCCCGTGATGTATTCTTCCACATAAAATTAAGAGCAGAATTTAGAAAAAGAGATGTGGTGTTAAGATGTTTAAATTATAATTTTGATGAAAGTGAAGAAGGAGAATTTGCAGAATTAATCTTTGCTGGCAAGAATGAATTAGATAGAAAACAAAATCGCAGACAAGTAATACAAAAACAAAAAGCTAGATTAGAACTTGGTTATTGGGCTTTTGGAAGTAAAAAAGGTTATACGATGACTCGTAGCTCTGAACACGGAACTATATCTATACCCAATAAAGAAGGACTAGACATACTCAAACCTGCTCTTGAAGGATTTGCAGATGGAACTTTTATACACAAGGTTGATGTGTGTAAATTCCTTGTTGAAAAAAAGTTTTGGAAGAACCAATTACCAGAAAAATATATTGACAAACTAACACAAATTTTAAGAGACCCTTTTTATGCAGGATATGTAGAATATCCTGCTTGGGAAGTATCACGCCGTCTTGGAAAACATAAAGGCATCATTTCATTAGAAACTTTTGAGCTAATTCAGAAAAGAATGGGTAAACTTGATTTAGGAAAACGCATTAGAACAGACATATCTGATGATTTTCCATTGCGAGGTTTATTGGTTTGTGCTGATTGTGGACGCCATCTAACAGCTTGTTGGGTTAAAGGAAGAAGTAAAAGACACCCGTATTATTATTGTCAAAATAAAAAATGTGAGAGTAATTGGAAAGTAATAAAGAAAGAAACAATTGAATCTCAATTTACTGAATTACTAAAGAAAATTACTTTGAAAAAAGATATTTTAAATATCTTACAAGTTATATTCGATGAAGTCTGGGCTGAAGAAATTAAAAATATTGGGGAATTGCAAAATGAATTGAAGTTTAAAAAAATGGATTTAGAAAAGAAAATAGGTGAACTTACAACCCTTATTCTTTCTGCTAAACTGCAGTCTGTAAAACGTGCATATGAACGTCAAATTGAATCAGCAAGTGAGGAAATAGAGCTTATAGAGATAAACACACCCATAAACAACATAAACCTTAATATCCCTTACAGAACCGCCCTAGAAAGGGCTACGGGACTATTAAAAAGCCCATATAGTATTTGGATAACTTTGGGAACTAAAGAACAACAGAATCTGTTTTATTTTATTTTTGAAGAGAAACTTTTATACTCAAAAAAAGACGGCTATAGAACCGCACAAATCCCAAGTGTTATAAGGTTATTTGAAGACTTTGCTACCTCAAATACCCACGATGTGGAGATGGCGGGAATCGAACCCGCGTGCAAAGAGAACTCTTGTATAAATCTACATGTTTAGTATGTCCATTTGGTTTAAATGTTTATCCTAGAGGGCATACAAAAAAGATAAACACCGAGCTTTAAGTTGTCGAACTTTACACCAAGCTAATGTAAAATCGTAACCCGATAAATTATGCCCACTCTTTATATCGGATGTCAAAAGAGCGGACACCTGCCGGACCTAAAGTTAGGCGAAAGCAGGAGCAAAATTTCCAAATACAAAAGTATAAGGAGATTTTACTGAAGCGACTTTGTTTGCACTTAGTCTTTTGGAAGAAGTTTAAAGAGATACCTCCGTACTCTACATGCATATATAAGATGATTCACTTCGTCGAAGCCGATCATCCCCAATAAATTTTCAAAGAAAATTTTAATTACTAATTACTGATTACCAATGACTAATTAAATCCAAATGAATTTTAAATTAGTAATCAGTAATTGTTAATTATTAATTGGTTTTAAACTCCCTTCTTATTTCTCTATCCACATCACGTTTCTTTATTGTTTCTCGCTTATCAAAAACTTTTTTACCGCGAGCAACAGCAATAGAAACTTTAATATGGCGTCCTTTACTATACAACGAAATAGGTACTAAAGTCAATCCTTTTATATCATCTTTTTCGCTCAATTCCTTTATTTCTTTCTTTGACAAAAGTAAACGCCTGGTTCTTTCTGGATTATAACCTATATCAATATTATGAGGTTGGTAGGGTGGGATATTCATATTGACGATAAAAGCTTCTCCTCCACGAATTATACAAAAAGCCGAGTTTATATTCCCCGAGCCATTTTTAATAGCCTTTACTTCAGAACCCAGAAGTTCGATTCCAGCCTCATATTTATCTTCTATTGTGTAATTGAAGTGTACTTTTCTGTTATCTATAAATGTCGCCATGCTTACATCGTATCAATTATCTAAAATAATATCAAAATTTTACCCTTTATTTTTATTGATTGTGTGTGTATAATGCAAAGACTATGAACCAAATAAATCCAAATTTAAAAAATAAGATTGTTCAACCAAAGAAACCAAATATTATAAATCAGATTGTAATTGCCATATTTATTTTTATTAGTATTACGCTTATTTACACTTATCTTGCAAAAAAGCCAGAAGACATTAAAAGCCTAACTATTTCCGACGTAGCTCAAGGTGTAACCTCTGGGACGATTAGTAAAATAGAAGTTGCAGGTAGTGATGTAAATGTTACTTTTAAGGATGAAACAAAAGGTAAGGCTAAAAAGGAAGTTGAGAGTTCCATTTCTGAAACACTTTTCAACTATGGAGTAACTCCCGCAGAATTATCAGCAGCTTCAATTGAGATTAAAACTGAATCAGGTTTCTCTTATTGGCTGTTAAATATTTTGCCATTTCTTCTTCCTGTTTTAATTATTGTTTTTTTTATCTGGATGCTGACTCGTCAAGTTAAGGGTCAAGGAATGCAAGCATTTACTTTTGGCCAATCAAAAGCTCGCATCACAGATCCAAATGATAAGAATAGTAGAGTTACTTTTAAAGATGTTGCTGGAGCCAAGGAAGCCAAAGAAGAATTAAAAGAAATTGTAGATTTTTTGAAAAATCCTAAAAAGTTTTTAGACATAGGTGCTCGTATACCAAAGGGTGTGCTTTTGACAGGTCAACCTGGAACAGGAAAGACCCTACTTGCTCGAGCGGTTGCGGGAGAAGCTTCGGTTCCTTTTTTTCATTTGTCAGGCTCAGAATTCGTAGAGATGTTTGTTGGAGTTGGAGCATCACGTGTCCGCGATTTATTTAAAATGGCTAAAAAGGCTGCCCCCTCTATTGTCTTTATTGACGAGATCGATGCAGTCGGACGTGTGCGCGGTACAGGGGTAGGGGGTGGAAATGATGAGCGTGAACAAACTCTAAACCAGATCCTTGTTGAGATGGATGGATTTGAACCAAATGAAAAAGTTATTGTTATGGCGGCAACAAATAGATCTGACGTTCTTGACCCTGCACTTCTACGCCCTGGGCGTTTTGATAGAAGAGTAATACTTGATTTGCCAGATCGAGCAGATAGATTAGAAATACTCACAATTCATTCAAGAAAGAAACCTTTCGCAGAAGATGTAGATTTGAAAGTTGTAGCAGAGCGTACTCCTGGGTTCTCTGGTGCAGATCTTTATTCTCTTATGAACGAAGGCGCAATACTTGCTGCTCGTGAAGACAGGAAAAAGGTTGCACAATTTGATTTAATTCGCTCGATTGAAAAAGTAATGATGGGACCCGAGAGAAAAAGTCATTTGCTTTCCAAAAAAGAAAAAGAAATCACCGCCTATCACGAAGCAGGCCATGCTTTGGTTGCGTCATGTTTGCCGTATGCTGATCCTGTTCACAAAGTTTCGATTGTTTCCCGTGGGCGTGCAGGTGGTTACACTCTAAAACTTCCACTTGAAGAAAAGAGATTGGAAAGCAAAAAAGAATTTCTCGATGATATCGCAATGTCGCTCGGTGGATACGTGGCCGAGGAAATGGTTTTTGGGGACATAACAACTGGTCCATCAAACGACCTTCAGGTAGCAACAAATCTTGCTCGGGCCATGGTGACACGATGGGGGATGAGTGAAGAGATAGGCCCTATCGCACTTGAGAGTGATGGTGGAAGGACAATGTTTGGCCAGGGAGTAAATGAGCATGAATATTCAGAAAGAGTTAGTGCCCTTATTGATTCTGAGGTCTCAAAAATAATGAATAATGCTTTTGCAAAGGCAAAGGAAATTTTGACAGAGAAACGCAGTGTACTTGATCTTATCGCAAAGAAGCTTGTAGATGTAGAAACCCTCGAACAAGCAGAATACAACGAACTCATAATTGCAAGTGGGATTATCCCGAAGAAGAAAGAGGTAATATAGTAAAAAGTAGTAGGTAGTAAATAGTAAGTAAAACAGCCCCGAAGCGAAGCTTCGGGGCTGTTTGCAAATAGGGTTATTTTTCTGTAATATATGGATGTTATTGATTTTAACCAAATATCCGCCTTTAGCTCAGTTGGTAGAGCAGACGACTTATACTCGTCGTGTCCTAGGTTCGAGTCCTAGAAGGCGGACAATTCAAAAAACACACTAAATGTGTGTTTTTTGAATTGTCCGAGACGGAGGCTGATGAGCTGAGTCGGGGTCGCGAGATTTTTCAGCAGAAAAATACTTGTGACGACAATGAGATTGAGTGTTTTATTATCAGATTAAATATTTTAATTATGACAAAACAGTTTGAACAGAAGTTTAATTTAGATCCAAAACCTAAATTTGATTCTGAAAATAATCCTATTATCACACATGGTCCAGATGAAATGGATTCAGATTATGTTCAACCAGAAGAAAAATCGGGAATTATTGGTTCAGGAAAAGATCAGATGAGTGAAGAAGAATTTCAAAAATTTGTTTCTAAAAGTAAAGAATAGAAATTACAATTTAGGAACGGCCGTTCCTAAATTGTAATTTCTATTCGAAGTGTAATTTAATATTTTTATTTTTAAGCGTTTGGGCTAAAAGGGGATATAATTTTAAATCAATATCTTTTTCTATTAAATGAATTGCTTCATTTCGGGCGGCTTCAACCATTTTGATATTCTTCATTGCTTCCATTCCAAGGTCTGTAATGCCCCATTGTTTGTCACCGCCGAGAAGTCCAGCACCACGAAGTGATAAATCAAGTTCAGCAAGCTCGAATCCATTGGCTGCTTTTGTGAGAGCTTTCAGTCTATCTATAGTTTTGTCAGTTTTAGCATCAGCGAATAAATAACAATATGATTGATATGTTGAACGGATAACACGTCCACGAAGTTGGTGTAATTGAGCAAGGCCGAATCTCTCTGCTCCCTCAATCACAATCACTGTCGCATTTGGAATATTTACTCCCACTTCTATTACAGAAGTAGAAACTAATATATCTATTTTATATTCGGCAAAATCTTGCATGACCTTCTCCTTTTTTTGTTTGGTCATTTTGCTGTGCATGATATCAATATTGTAATTTGGGAAGATATCTTTTTTTAATCTTTTTGCTTCACTTGTGACAGATTTTACATCAAGCTTTATTTTATCCTCTTCATCAAGCGTATCATCTATTTTAGGACAAATGACATATAGTTGCCTTCCTACTTCTAATTCTTTTTTTATTTTTTCATAAGCATGACCTCTTTTATTTTCAGAAACAATTTCAGTTATAACTTGTTTACGCCCTTCAGGCATTTGGTTAATAATCGAAAGATCAAGATCTCCGTATATAGTAAGTGCAAGTGTTCTGGGGATAGGTGTGGCAGTCATCGAGAGATAATGAGGTGAGTGACCTTCTTTTTTTGCTAATTTCATCCTCTGGTTAGTTCCAAAACGATGTTGTTCGTCTATTACAACTAATCCTAAATCTTCAAATTCCACAGAATTTGATATCAAAGAATGAGTTCCTATCACTATCGGAATTTCTCCGTTTTTAATCCATTTAAGAAGTTGGTTTTTTGCAATATTTGTCCAAGTTTTAATTTGTGCTCCATTTTCGAAGCGTGCACTTTTACTTGGAAATTTACGGCAACCAGATGATGTAATTAGAGCAATAGAGATACCAGTGTGTTCAAAATATTTTGTGAAGTTTTCAAATAATTGTGTCGCAAGAACCTCCGTCGGGGCCATATAAGCTACTTGGAGATTTCCAAAATTTTGTCCCACTGGTCTATTTTTAATAACAGCATAGGCGATAGTTGCGGCCACAAAAGTTTTACCACTACCCACATCACCCTCAACAAGCCTAGACATTGGTTTGTCTTTTTTTAAATCTTCCAAAATAGTTTTTATTGTATCATCCTGAGCTTGTGTAGGCTTGAATGGAAAACGAGAAATAAAATCATCTATATCGCTATCTTTAACTATAAGTTTATACGAAAATAATTCATCAAATTTTTTGCGTTCTTGTTGGCGAGCAAGCTGAATAAAAAAAACTTCTTCGAAAGCAAATCTTTTACGAGCTATTTCGGCATGCTCTTTTTTAATAGGAGAATGTATCCAGACTAATGCTGTATGAAGAGAGGGTAATTTATATTTATTTAATATTTCTTTATCTAAATAATCAGAAATACTTTTAACCTCATCATTTTTTAATATTTTACCGATAGCATGATATATCCACTTGGAAGTAATTCCTTTTGATTCAGGGTATATTGGATAGCCAAATTTCTCACCTTGTTCATTTTTCTGAAACAGAGAGTCATGTAAATCAATTGGCAAAATATCTTCTTTATTTATCTCAGGATTAGTTAAGGTTAAGCCATAAGTTTTATTTTCAGATATTTTCCCTGTGACACGAACAGTAGAACCTTCTTTTAACATTTTTGCTATATATGGCTGATGAAACCAAATAATATTTATTTTTCCTGTAATATCGGTAATTGTAGCCTCACCCATGGGAATTTTACTTTTAAAACCCTTTTTTGTTTTTAAATTTGAAATGATTCCAATGATTGTCGCTTGGTCTCCATCTTTAAGTGAGTTGATATGTCGAAACTCACTAATATCAGTGTAGCGAGTGGGGAAGTAATATAAAAGATCGCGGACGGTATTTATTCCTAAACGCGCCAGTGCTTTTTTTTGATTGATATCTATTTTAAATTGTGTCTCAATTTTACTGTTTAAGTACATAATCAAGTGGAGAGAAGTTATCTTTTTTATTTTCTCCATAGAGAATTAGTCCGCCAATAGCGATAAAAATAATGAGAAGTATTATTGTTTGACCCTTACTAACCTCTTTCATATTTCTTTATTATAACATACAAACAATAACTATCTTAAAACAAAAACCACCCGAAGGCAGTTTTTATTTTAAGATAGTATTTATATGTTTTACTAATTCATCGAGAGTGAAATTTGATTTTACCATGAAGTCTATTGCTCCTAATTCTTTTGATTTTTTTATTGATTTTTCTTCAGATAGATTTGAGAAGACAATTACTGGTATATTTTTTAATTCTTCAACTTCTTTAATTTTTTTTAATATTTCAAACCCATCAAAATTTGGAAGTATTAGATCAAGGAGAACTATGTCAATCCCCGGTTCATAAATTTTTTTCATTGCTTCTTCTCCAGATGAAGCAGTAATGATGGAATAACCTTCTTTTTCAATTTTACTAGCTTCAAGACCTTGTAGAAAACTATCGTCTTCAATTATTAATACTTTTTTCATACTTATATATTATACTATATTATTTAAATAATAGGTAATGTAACAAAAAATATTGTGCCTTGTCCCTCTTTATTTTCGAACCATATTTTACCATTATGTTTCTCTATGATATTTTTTGTTGTAAATAGACCCAATCCTGACCCTATTACATCTTTTTCTATTGCATTTGGAGCTCGGAAAAATTTTTGAAATATATTGTTTTCATCTCTTTGGCTAATGCCTATTCCTGAATCTCGGATGGAAATTTGTATATTATTTTCTTTTTGAGAAAGAGAAACAAATACTTTACCACCAGTATTACTATATTTTATAGAATTTTCGACTAAATTTTGAATCACAACTCGAATCATTTCCTCATCGCAATTAATGAGAGGTAGAGGTGTCTCTGGTCTTAGAAAGATTAATTCTATACCTTTTTTATTTGTTTCTCCTGAGAATTCAAATAAAGTTTGTTCTACTAAATATAAAAAGTCTATTTTTTTGAAATTGTATGTTATAGACGCATCCTCACTATGACTTAAGGTCAACAAATCATTTATTAAGGTCAGCATTCTCTCATTACTATTATAGGCTTTTTGAATTAATTCATTTTGTTCGTTGTTTAACTTACCAAGGTCTTCATCGATAAACATTTTAAAAATCCACTTAAGGGCGGATAACGATGTGCGAAGTTGGTGAGCGGTGATAGAAATAATATCGGATTTATTTTCGTTTATTTTTTTTAATAACTCGTTTTCTTTTTTAAGTTTTTCTATTTCCTCCATGGGATATATTATACCATAGTTTTATTTTGTTTTGCGGAGGCGGTGAGATTCGAACTCACGGTTCCGATTAAGGAACGACGGTTTAGTAAACCGTTGATTTAAACCACTCATCCACGCCTCCTCACTTCGTTCGTCGCCGTGTCTTCGTGCCCTCCCGGGCCCTTCCCTCAAGCTGGTGCTCTACACATAGCTTGTCAGATAAACGATCTGAACGGATGAAATATGAAGAAGTTCATATTTCATATCCACGCCTCCTTGTAAATTACTATACATTATTTTTTTAATTTAGTATATAATAGAGGTATGTCAGAGTCGTATAAAAATAATAGATTGAATTTTAAGAAGAAAGCTTTACAAAAAAACTTTATTTTAAAGGCTCAAAAATCATTGGGTATTAATCAATATAAATTAGCACAAAAATTAAAGATTAGTCAGAGGACACTCTATGATTGGACTAGAGAAAAAATTACAATATCACAAAGTAAGGCACAAGAATTATCAAAAATATCAGGAATATCAATCCCTAAAAATTATACAATTATTGATTGGAGATTGCGATTTCAAAAGGCTGGAAAAATTGGAGGAAAAAATAAATTTCTTAAACATGGAAGTGTTGGGGGCAATGAAGGATATAGAAAAGAAAAGTGGGAGAAGTGGTGGAACACAGTTGGTAAATTTAAGAAAAATCCGCCAGATTTTAAAGCTCTTATAAAAATAAGAATTCCTAGGAAAAGTAAATTATTGGCTGAGTTCGTTGGTATCTTGCTTGGAGATGGAAATATTTCTCCATATCATGTTGGTATTACTCTTTCTTTGGAAGAAAAAAAATATTCTCATTATGTTCAAAAAATTATTAAAGAATTGTTTGGAGTTACTTCAAGTGTATATAAACACAAAAGATCCAATGCTGTTACCATTACTGTCAATAGAAAAAATCTAGTGGATTTTTGTCAAAAAGTAGGTTTTGAAATTGGTAATAAAATAAAACATCAAGTAGATATACCAATATGGATTAAAAACAATAAGATATATAGTCGTGAATGTATAAGAGGTTTATTTGATACAGATGGATGTTTTTTTTCACATAATTATATTGCAAGAGGTAAAAGGTATTCATATTTAAAAATTGCTTTTACTAGTGCCTCAGTACCTTTAATATTATCAGTAAGGGAAATTTTGATTAATTTTGGATTTAATGTAAGAATAAGCAAGAATCATAAAGATATAAGAATAGAAGATGATAAATATGTGCTTAAATATATAAAAGAGATAGGTTCTCACAATGATAAACATTTACAAAGGATAAAAGGAAGGTTGCCGGAGCGGTTAACGGAACGGTTTGCTAAACCGTGGTTTCCTTATTAAGAGACCCATGGGTTCGAATCCCATACCTTCCGCCAAAATTTGACACCTATTAATTTTAGGTGTATAGTTTGTTTGAAATTAACCAAATGTTCCACTTAATTTAAAAAATTATGACTATGCCTACAACAAAAGAAAAAGGAAGAACCCATTACTCTGATGAAGAATTGGTCGAGTTTCGCGAAATTATTCTCGAAAAACTTGTAATTGCACATCAAGATCTTGATCTTCTAAATGAGGCAGTGACAGGTAATCCGAATGGTACACAAGGAACATCTCCATCTTTTAAAACAATTGATGATGCTCAGGATGTACAGATGAAGGAAGAAAATACCCGCTTGGCTCGTCGTCAAGAAAAATTCATACAATGTCTTGAGTACGCATTGACGCGTATTAAAAACAAAACCTATGGCATTTGTCGCGAGACAGGTAAACTTATTTCTAAAGAGCGCCTGCGCAGTGTGCCCCATGCTACACTCAGCATGGAAGCCAAACTAAAATCCAAGGAACCTGTTGTACCGGTATACAAAAAGGTGGTTTAGTATCTTAGTTTTTATAATATTTTAAAACCGTCATATAATTGGGCGGTTTTTTCTTTTTTATTTTATGATATAATAATATCTATGAAACCAACGTTTAATAAGTACTGGATACTTATTTCACTTATTGTGATTATGAATATCCTTGTGTTTGTTTTTCTTTCAAAAAAATTAGAAAGTTATGTTGCTGATAGAATGATCGAAGATCAACTTACAAGTCAAATTAATTTCTAAATGAAAAATAAAATTCAACTGACAATAAGTCAAAGAATAAAGAAAAATATTTGGCGACGAATATATCCTATTTTTCCGTGGGTTCAGACTCACTTTTTAAAATGGCATTTGGCTTGGCATGAAAAGGGTAGACAGCCTTATCATATTGGTTGGCTTGCGCCTGGGAAAACCTTAAAAGACCTCGAAAAACACCTTCATAATGAATGGGGTTTTGGTAATCATTTCGTGGCATGGAAAGACAATGGTCAGGTTTTGTCATGGCGAAAACTTGAAAGTTTTGATGAGCAATACCATCTTCGTGTTTTTAAAGATGGAGAGATAAGAGGGCACTATGAATTTACTCCAGAGAGTAAACCTTTTGAGCATTTCGTGGAGATAAATGAAGAATCACGCATTGATGATTTTAAAAAATTTTTAGGTAATTATATTGTTCAAAGAAAATATATTTCTCATTTACGACCAGATTTAAATATTGCGCCTGAGTCAGAGATTACTATAGATGAAGGGCTAAAGGGTAATTAAAAATTAATAATTACGAGTTAATAATTTAAAATGCGTTAGGCGAAGTCTAACGCATTTTAAATTGAATAGTCGCTAGAACCTAGTTGTTAATTTTTGATTCTGGGTAAACTATATCCCATAAAGCAGAAGCTACATTGTGAGGATGGCCTACGAGTGGGAAGTGGTGAAGGTCAATAAACGGAGCAGAGTTACACTCAATAACTCCGCATCGTGGTTGGTCACGCCATGAGACAGACACATCATCCATTATAAAATCAACACCAATAAGTGGGTCATTTAGAACTTGAGCTACTTTCTCAAGCATTTCTTTGTTATCGGGGTGAACGATGTCGGTCATATCGGTGATTCCTCCGCCAACCGCACGACTGGTTTTTTGCCCCAAAGTTACAACTTCATCTTTTTTAGGAATGGTATTTTCATTTTTATGCCAATGTGCCAGTTCTTTTTGTGCTTCTTCATCTAAGTGAAGTTGGTGGAAAATCGGCCCTTGGCGTAATTGATTTTTATTTTCAAGATCTATCAATTCTTTCACATTGTGAATTCCATCACCAATCACATAAGCAGGTTCACGACGCAAAACCGCAATTAATTTCCCCCCGATAAGAGTTCCGCGAAAGACGTAACCAGAAAGTTCTTCCTCAATCATAACCCATGGCGAAAGTTGGCGCGCCAACTTAAATGCTTTTATAAATTCTTCTTCTGTACTTAAGTGAGTAGTAGTGTGTCGACTTCGTGAGCCTAAATTTGGTTTTGTGATAACTGGTTTATCAAGTGATTGGAAAAGTTTCAAAGCATTTCTAACTAAATGAATTACTTCTCCCCGAGCCACCTTGATACCTGCTTTTTCAAAGTGTTTTTTCATTTCACCTTTGTTGTCCATCCATTCCAAACCCCTTGGGTCGTAGTCTTTAGGGCGAGGTAAAACATCAAAAAATCTCTTATCCCCCTTGTACTCTGAGACAAAGATATCGTGGCCAAGTCCAAATAAACGAAATTCATACATTTTTATTTCTCTTTTTGTAGCTTCTTCCCATAGAACTTTTGTTCTTCCACTGTCATCATCATTTGGTTCATTTGTGATTTTTCCTAATTTAAAAAAAACTAAAATTTTAGTTAAATATGGGCCAATCCAATCAAATGAAGATTCAGGTATTATTTTCCCCATCCAGTTTGTCCAAGGTTCAACGATAGCACCTAATAATATAGAGAAGTAAACGATGTGATGATTTACTTGAGCTCCTCCGCAATCCACACACTTTTTTTTACTTGTTTTTTGTTTATTCATATTTCTCCACTCAATATACCAGAAAATTGTACTTTATCGCAAAGAATATAATTTTCCCTAGATAGCACCCGAAACACTATCTATGGAAAATTTAGTGTGCAACTGCAAAACCTATAACTTTTTTAGCTCCAGAAGATTTTAATATTTTCATTATTTCAGATATTGTTCCTCCTGTTGTAGTGACATCATCTACGACTATAATGGTTCTACCCTTGATCATTTTTGCATTTTTGATTCCGAACACATTCTTCACATTTTCAAGTCGTCTTTTTCTGTTGGTAATTTTAGCTTGAGGAATATTATCAATTTTTTTAAAGATAATTTTATTTTTTAATTCAAAAACTTCTTTTGAAGTTGAGTCACAGAATCCTTTTGCAATTGCATAAGCTTGATTGTATCCACGAAATTTAATTTTTTTAGCTGAAATAGGTACAGGTATTACAAGAATAGATCTTCCAGATACATCAATTTTTAATTCGGAAATATCTTCAATTAAGTATTCGTACAATAACTCACCAAGTCTGTGACCGAGGTATCGTTTGTTGTGATATTTTAATTCCCAGATAGCTTTTTTAATTAATGGGTTTCTATAATCAAATACTGCTGTTATATTTCTTTCGGTCTCTCTTTCGGCTAGTTCTATGAAAGAAATGCAGTTATTGCACAATATTTGATTTTTAGCGCGACAGTTAAGGCATTTGATAGGGAATAATGTATTCAATAAGAAATTCTTAATAAGTTTAATATATGAATAAACTTTCATTTTCTTATTTTACAATAATTATGGTATAATTAATATAGTAAATATGGATAATTCATTTAAACAAACAATTTCTGAAGGGCTTGCAAGTTTATCAAATATTTTTAATTCTGATAAATCCAATAAAGAAGTTTTGGGTGTGGATATTGGTTCTTCGGCGATTAAAGTTGTGCAACTAAAAAAGAGAAATGGAAAAGCTGTACTTGAAACATACGGAGTTCTTTCTCTTGGTCCATACGCAGATACCGATGTAGGCTCTATTACAAACTTACAAACAGAAGATTTAGCTAAAGCCCTCATAGATGTAATGAAAGAGTCAAATGTCACAACAAAGTCAGCTGTTATCTCTATTCCATCATTGGCAAGTTTAATATTTACAATATCTCTACCAGATAAAGTTTCAGAAAGTCAGCTATCAAAAATTATTCCTATTGAAGCTCGTAAATATATTCCTGTTCCTATTACAGAGGTGACTCTAGATTGGTTTGTAATTCCTCAAGAGGCTGAATCATTTGAAACTGATTCAAATGATCAAAATCAAATGTTATCAAAAATAGAAGTTTTGGTTGTAGCGATACAAAATGAAACATTGTCTAGATATCAAGAGATATTAAAGAAAACAGATTTACATTCAGATTCTTTTGAGATGGAGATTTTTAGTAATATTAGATCTTCTTTTAGTCATGATGTAGCTCCTGTATTATTGATTGATTTTGGAGCTTCAAAGACCAAGATTTCTATTGTGGAATCTGGGATTGTAAGGGTTTTTCATGTTGTCAATCGTGGTTCACAAGATATAAGTAGAAATATATCACAAGCTCTTAGTATTTCTTTTGAAGAAGCCGAAAAATTAAAAAGGACCATTGGTTTAGAGGCAAGCGTGGATGGAAAAGTAGAAAACATAGTTCTTTTATCTGTAGATTATATCTTTTCTGATATCAATAGTGTTGTGCTTGCTTATGAGAAAAGGTATAATAAAAGTATCAGTAAAGTTGTTTTAGTTGGTGGAGGTTCTCTTCTAAAAGGATTGTTGAAAAAAGCTAAAGAAAATTTTCATACAGAAGTTATTTATAGTAATCCTTTTTCCAAAATAGAAGCACCAGCTTTTCTCGGACCGATTCTAGAAGTTAGTGGTCCCGAATTCTCAGTCGCAGTAGGTTTAGCCCTACGACAATTATCATAACCTTGCGGGTTGTTTTAATAAATCAAATACATTATATATATGGAAAATTCATTTCAAACATCATTTATCCCAAAGAAGCCAATAACTTCTATTGTTTCGGATAAAGAACCAAAAAGTTTTTTTTCTATGATATCAATTTTTATATTAGTAGCTTCTTTGGTTCTTCTTGCTTCATTATTTATATATAAAAATTATTTAACAAAACAAAAAGAAACTGCATCAGCATCTTTGTTGATTGTTCGTGATAGTTTTGAAGAAAGTACAATAGAAGAATTAGATTCATTTAACAAAAAAACAGATGCAGCGAAGCAAGTTTTAAATAAACATATTGTTTTGTCCCCTATGTTTACTTTATTGGGGGATATAACTATTTCTCAAGTTCAATATACAAAGTTTGAACAGAAAAATGAGAATGGATTATTTTCTGTAAATATAGAAGGATTAGCTCGTGATTATAGATCTATTGCTCTGCAAGCTGATATATTCAATAGTTCTAAGGGTTCTTCTTTTAAGAATGTTGTTTTTTCTAAATTAACGAAAGATAAGAACGGCAATATAAGTTTCAATCTTGAATTTGATGTTGATGCCAATTTACTTTCTTATGAGAAAAATAGTTTATTGGCACCTCAGGTTTCCAATAATCCTGTTTTACCTGATAATTCACCATTACAAAATTTAGAAAATAAAACACAATAATTTTATGAGATTTATTTTTCCAATTTCATTGATAGTAATAGCAGGAATAATATTCTTTGTATTTGCTAATCCTATTTATGGAGAAATAAAACAATTAAAGACAGATATATCTACTTACAAGACAGCATTGGATAGTTCAACAGAATTACAAAAAACCAGAGATTCTTTAATTGAAGTATATAAAAATATAAAAAAAGAAGATAAGGAACGTCTTGATCATTTTTTACCCAATACAATCAACAATATTGGCTTAATTCTTGAAATAGAAAAAATTGCTAGTTTACACGGAATGCCCATAAAAGATATTAAATTTGAGGCGAAAAATCTTGGCAATCAAAATGGAACAAATACAGAAGGTATGGTTATCGCGGAGAATGATCCTAGTAGCAATCTCCCCTATGGAGTTTTCCCCATGGAATTTGTTATAGAAGGGAGATATGATACTTTTATGTTATTTTTAAATGATTTAGAGCATAATCTACGTTTAGTTGATATCAAATCAATTTCTTTTACAGTTCCCAATAAAAGCAATTCACCACTTGATATAAATAATCCAAATATTTATAGTTATACATTAAAAGTTGAGACATATTGGCTCAAATGAATAATATGAAAAAAGTATATAATAAATTTTTAATAGTGTTGACGATTATAATCTTTGTAAGTGGATCTTATTTATACTTTTCTAATGAGGAGAGTAATAATATCGTTCCGGTAGCCTTCGGAAGTTCTTTGGACTCATCAAATAACACAGACTCAGCTTCTACTTCTGCACCAAACGACATAAATTCAGATATCTCATTTTTAACTTCACTTGTCGCTCTCAAAAGAATAAGTATAGATACATCACTTTTCACAAATATATCTTTTAATGCACTTCAAAATAATGGAGTTAAAATCGAGCCAGTTGAGCCAGGAAGAATAAATCCTTTTGCTCCAATGGATATTTATATAAACAATGATACGTCAGCTCCTCTTTCTAAGATTATTACAGACCAACCAACTCAAATTACAGATAAAACTGTTACTTTTAATGGGACAGTAAATCTAACAAGTGGTGTTACTGATACTTACTTTGAATATGGTCCAACTCTAAGTTTGGGTAATCTTACAACAATAGTTAAACAATCTCTCGTTGGTACATTTATTAAAAATGTTTCAGGATTAAATCCTAAAACGAACTATTTTTATAAAGCTTGTGCAAAAGTAAATAATATTGCACTTTGTGGAGAAGTAGTTTCATTTAATACAAATTAATTCATGATACTTTTAGAAGAACTTGTAAAACGTGGCATTCTTAGAGAAGAGCAAGTATCTGAAGTTGTCCAAATTGCAAATGAAAAACATGATGGCAATATAGACGAAGCTCTACTTAACTTTGATCTTGATGAAGAAAAAATCCTTGAAGCGAAAGGAGATATTTTTGGTATACCAATAAAAAATATTAATCCAAAAGATGTTCCTCCTTCAGTTTTTAAATTAATTCCAGTTGATGCGGCAAAAATATATCATTTTGTTCCACTTAATCTCACAGATAGTTTTTTAGAAGTTGGCATAATTGATCCAGACAATATTCAAGCTATAGACGCCCTTACTTTCATCACTGCGAAATTGAATAAACCTTATAAATTATTTTTAATAGCTACTTCAGTTTACAACAAGTTGCTAGATATATATGAAGGGACAAGTAGTAGTGAAGTTGACCAAGCTCTCAATGAACTTGATTACGAGATTGCCGAAGAAGCAAATAGTGGAACTTCTGCAATTGAATCAAATTTAAAAAAAACAGATAACTCTAAACCAGGAGATGAAGAAAAAATTGTTGAAGATGCTCCAATCATAAAAATAGTTGCGGTTATTCTCCGCAATGCTGTGGAGGGACTTGCTTCTGATATTCATATTGAAAATACAGGGGATAAAGTGAAAGTTCGTTTTCGTGTAGATGGAGTTTTACATACGACTTTATTTCTACCAATGAATGCTTACAATGGAGTGATAGCTCGTATTAAAATTCTAGCTAAATTAAGACTCGATGAAAAAAGAAAACCTCAAGATGGTGGTTTCTCAGCAAAGATAAATAATCGAAAAATAGATTTTCGTGTTTCTTCAATGCCATCGTATTATGGGGAGAAGATTGTTATGCGTATTTTGGATTCAGAGAAAAGTATTCAAAAACTCAACGATCTTTCTTTATCTGAAGATAATCTAATTCTCATAAGAGAAGCTCTTTCTCGCCCATATGGTCTACTTTTAATTACAGGTCCAACTGGTTCTGGTAAAACAACTACACTGTATTCAATGTTAGCGGAATTAAACAAGGATGATAAAAATATTGTTTCATTGGAAGACCCAGTTGAATATAAGATTGACGGAGTGAATCAGTCTCAAATTATGCCAGAAATAGGATACACTTTTGCTTCAGGGTTACGTTCTATTCTTCGTCAAGACCCCGATATAATATTGGTAGGAGAGATACGTGACAAAGAAACAGCTGAACTTGCGATTCAAGCGGCTCTTACAGGACACTTGGTTTTATCTACTCTTCACACCAACAATTCCATTGGGGCAATTCCTCGTCTCATTGATATGGGAATAGATCCTTATCTTATTGCCCCAACTCTGATTCTTTGTATTGCTCAACGACTAGCACATAAAATTCATCCAAAATCTAAACATGAAATCCCTATCGATGAATCAACTCGCATAATTTTTGATAAGCAATTTGCTGATTTACCAGATGAATTTAAGTCGAAATTAAATATAAATGGAGGTACTGTATTTGAAGCAGTTCCTTCTCCTGAGAGTGTGTCTGGTTTAAGTGGACGTGTTCCTCTATTTGAAATGTTTAAAATAGACAAAGAAATGCAAAATGTTATTCTCAAACATCCTCAAGAACAAGATATATATAAACTCGCTCGCTCCAGGGGGATGCTTACTCTTCGTGAAGATGCTATTGTCAAATGTATAAAAGGGGATGTCCCTATAAAAGAGATTTATAACTTTTAGTGTAAGGTGTAGTAAAACTTTAATAATTATATTATAATAATTGATATATGGAAAAAGAACCTAAGAAAATTTTAATAGTTGATGATGATAGTTTCCTCCTTGATATGTATTCTTTGAAATTTAGTAAATCTAATTTTACAGTTTCAACTGCGCTTGGTCCGGAGTCTGCACTTGATAAATTACGAGCGGGTCTTGATCCAGAAATAATTTTACTCGATATAATGATGCCAGTAATGGATGGATTTGAATTATTAACTAAAATAAAAGAAGAAAATCTATCTTCAAATTCTATAGTAATTTTTCTTTCAAATAGAGGTCAATCATCTGATGTAACTCAAGCCGAAAGTCTTGGTGCTTCAGGTTACATAGTGAAAGCTTCTAGTACCCCAGCCGAAGTCATAAATAAAGTAGTTGATATAATTAATAATATAAAAAAATAATAGTATGGATTATAAAACTTATTTACATGAATTACTTGAAAACCTAATAAATGAAGATGGCTCAGATTTGCATTTGGGGGTAGGGCGTAAGCCCGCTATAAGGATAAATGGTCAGCTTGTTTTCCTTGTAAACCATAATGCTATGACCGAAGTTGAAGTTTTGGGAGTTTTAGGTGAACTTATCGGAGCAGAAAGAGTTAAAAAATTTTTAGAAACAAAAGAAGTTGATTTTTCAAGTAATCTAAACAATGGTAAAGTTCAATTGCGTGGCAATGCTTTTTTTCAACGTGGGATGGTTTGTATCGCCATAAGATTGGTTCCAAAAGCAAAATCATTTGAGGATTTAAATTTACCAATGATACTAAAAGATTTTACTCGAAAAAAACAAGGATTCTTTTTGGTTGTTGGTCCTGTTGGACAAGGTAAGTCTACCACTTTATCTACAATGATTAATATGATAAATAATGAAACCTCAACTCATATTATGACCATAGAAGACCCAATAGAATTTATTTATCAACCAGATAAATCAATTATCGACCAACGGGAAATCGGAGTAGATACTGAAGATTTTCTTATGGCTCTCAAATCAACTTTCAGAGAGGATGCAAACGTTATTTTGATAGGGGAAATGCGTGACAGTGATACTATCGCCGCCGCTGTTACTGCGGCTGAGACGGGGCATCTGGTTCTCTCAACTTTACATACAAATAATGCTTCTCAAACTATTGATCGTATTATTGATTCTTTCCCCGCAGGACAACAAGGACAAATTCGTTTACAATTAGCCGCTAGTTTGCTTGGAGTTTTTTCACAACGTCTAATTCCTCGAATATCTGGAGGGCGTATTCCTGCCTATGAACTTCTCATAAATAATAAAGCCATTGCCAATCTTATTCGTGAAAAAAGAACTCACGAAATCGATACAGTTATAGAAACTTCTTCCCACGAAGGCATGGTAGACATGAACAGATGTCTTATTGATCTAGTCCAAAGAGGGGAGATAAGCCTAGAGAGTGCTTATGAATATGCCATTAATCCTAAAACTTTAGAGCAAATGTTATAATTTATGTTATTTAATTACGAGGCCATTGCGAATAACAACGAGAAGAAAACTGGAGTCATTGATGCTAGTTCTCAGGATTTGGCTATCGCTGCGATTCAACGTCGTGGATTAATGATTTCTTCTATTAAAGAAAGTGTTAATAAAAATAGTTTTATGAATCTTTCTTTTTTTGGACAAGGAAAAGTAGCCATGAAAGATATCGTGATTATGTCACGACAAATCTCAACCTTGTTTGAATCTCAAGTGTCGGCCCTGAAAGCTTTTAGTCTGATTGCTTCCAATACAGAAAATAAAGCATTAGTTACTGTCTTAGATACCGTAGCGGAAGATATCAAAGGAGGAATTTCTATTTCACAAGCATTAGGGAAACATAAAAATGTCTTTTCTGATTTCTATGTAAATATGGTTAAGGCCGGAGAGGAAACAGGAAAGCTAACTCAGACTTTTTCATATCTAGCGGAGTACCTTGATCGTCAATATCAGCTTACCGCAAAGACTAAAAATGCCCTTATTTATCCAAGTTTTGTCATCGGAGTATTCGTTTTAGTTATGATCATGATGTTTGTTTTCATTGTACCTAAGCTTGCCGCTATCATTGTTGAATCTGGAATGCCGATACCATTTTTTACCAAGATTATAATGGGAGTTAGTGATTTATTTGTAAACTATGGACTCTTTTTGTTGGTAGGAGTTATTATTCTTGTAGTCTTTCTTGTTAAATATTTAAAAACGGCAACAGGAAAATTATATTTTGATAGTTTAAAAATTTCAATTCCAGTTTTTAAAAATATTTATACCAAACTTTATCTTTCAAGGATGTCAGACAATATGGATACGATGCTCTCTTCGGGTATTCCGATAGTGAGAGCCATAGAACTCACTGGTGCGGTGGTGGGGAATCGTGTCTTTGAAAATATTTTAAAAGATGTAGCCGAAGATGTAAAAAGTGGAAGTTCACTTTCAGATGCATTTGTAAGACACAAAGAGATTCCTTCCATAATGTCTGGAATGATAAAAGTTGGAGAGGAGACGGGGTCTATTGGTAGTATTTTGAAAACCCTTGGGCACTTTTATGCCAGAGAAGTAAATGAAGCTGTAGACACAATGGTGGGATTGATAGAGCCCATAATGATAGTTATGCTTGGGCTTGGAGTTGGGGTTTTACTCTCGGCTATTTTAATGCCGATTTATAATATTGCAGGAGGAGTAAATTAAAAAGATATCCACAGATAGTATAGTATTGTGTTTGTTTTTGGTTTTTATGATATAATGAGATTATCAGAATAAGGTCGCGTCTTTTTTAAAGACAAATTATTATCAGTTTTAATATTAATATTTTCCGCTCAAGCGGATCCGCATCAAAGCGGAAAATAAATTATGAAAAAAAATAAAGGTTTTACATTAA
>Ga0172379_10003031_pt1 | contig 27825 bp, 20 predicted proteins | sample GrowelOW334metaG_FD_119756 | JGI IMG/M metagenome (GOLD analysis project Ga0172379, IMG submission 119756) | Groundwater microbial communities from an aquifer near a municipal landfill in Southern Ontario, Canada - Groundwater well OW334 metaG | ecosystem: Environmental > Aquatic > Deep...
GGCCCGGTCGATATTGTCTACCAAGGGAAGTAAGTCCCTGATAAGCGTCTCATTGCCATATTTGATCGCATCCGCCTTCTCTTTTACGGCCCGTTTTTTATAGTTGTCGAGATCCGCTACGGCGCGCAGATACCGGTCATAGTTTTCCGCAGCTTCCCTGACCTTTTCCTGAAGTTTAAGGTCCGGATCTTCATGAACGTCCCCGGTCTTCGACTCCTCTGTCTTTAACGGAGCATTGGCTTCCGCCTCTGCGTCGATGCTGTCCTTTGTATCCTTTTTTGTCTTCTTTACCATAAATAATCCAAAACCATTCGGTAACTGTCTTTATTTAATATCCGGTCTCTGAAAGAGTTTGAGATCGATCATCTGACAGAGAACATGCCCCACGGTAATATGCACTTCCTGAATCCGGGGGGTGCTGTCGGAGGCCACATTGAGGGTATAATCTGCAATGCCTGCTATATCTCCGCCATCTTTTCCCGTCAGGGCCAGGGTGATCAAACCCATTTTTTTTGCCTGTTCCAGCCCCTTGAAGACATTTTTAGACCTCCCGCTGGTGCTTATTCCCCAGGCGAGGTCACCTGACTGCCCGAGGGCGCGAATCTGCTTGCTGAAGATCTCCGAGAAATCATAATCATTGCCGATGCTCGTTATTATGGAAGTATCGGTGCTCAAAGAAATAGCCGGCAGCGGCGGCCTCTCGATCATGAATCGATTGACGAATTCCGCAGCGAGGTGCTGGGCATCGGCGGCGCTGCCACCGTTCCCGAAGATCATGACCTTGTTTCCCGCCTTCAGAACCGCAGTCATGACATTGACTACCCGGACAATGATCGAGAGATTGTCGTTTACAAAGCTTTCCTTGAGCTGACTGCTCTCTTTGAAAATTTTTACTATGAGGTCTTCCATATTCTCCCCTGCCTTCAAAGCGGCGCTAATATATTTATCCACCCTTCCCGTGTCAAGGTCAGAAGGAGAATAAAAGGGAGAATGGGGCTATTGAAAAACGCTCATCTGCGGTGTTCCGCTGTAAACCTCATCGCTCAACGTATGTCTATATACGCCTCGCGGTTCGGTTTCTGCGCGCCTTGCATTTGAGCATTTTTGAACAACCCCATCATAGGGGGGTGAAAATACGAGGAATGATTTTAGGAGAAGTGCTCCTGGTGGAAGCGGTCCTGCAGTTCGGCAAGCTTTCCTTTATTCCAGTCTGAAACCCGACTGTAATACTGGGTGATTTTGGCAATACCATCCACATTTACCGACGAACAGTGTCCACATAGCGCCTTGAGTCCGCGGGTGGTCTTACCGCAATCCAGGCAAGTAGTAAAATCAGGGGAAAAAATTAGCTGACGGCAGGTCGTTTCCCGGTAGGCCCAGATGATGAATTCCGCCAAATCACTAGCAGGAGGCTCGTATTCCCCTATCCATAACTGACTGGCAGCCCCCGTCTTGATCAGAGGATGAAAGCGACCCTCCATGCTGACCCGTTCCTGCGGTTTTAATGGGGCAGAAACAGGGATATGAGTTGAATTCGTATAATAAAGACAGCCATTGATCATATTTCCCCGAACATGGCGGCCCGCCTGGGGAGAAAAATAGCGAAGGTCAAGACGGGCAAAGCGGTGGGATGTTGTTTCCGCGTGCGGCTGGTCCAGAACCATCCTGATGCCATGCCGGGCGCTGAGTTCCGCTGCCTGTTTCTCCATAAAGTCTATAACCTTAAATCCAAAATCAAAGGATTCCGCAGACTCGTGCATTGGCTTTCCCGTGTGGATCTGTACCAGTTCATTCAACCCCACCATGCCCAGCAGGTAAGACGCGCGATCCATGCGCAGATAGGGCAACCCATCCAGATTCATCGCCAGCACGGACAGAGGACCCTGATCTCCATAGGAGAGCAACCTCTCCAGAAATGCCCTTTTCTGATCATGAGCCCCGGCTGCCAGGGCCATGATATCTTCGAGACCTTTAAATAACTGCTCGGTATCACCTCCGGCCCGGTATCCCAGACGGGGCAAATTGAGGCTGATGCTCTGAATGGCCGCAAAGCGCCCCCGCCACGGTATTTCCATTTCATCAATATTACCGGGAATACCGAAGGCGCAGAGGGCATCCTCTTCGCTCCTCCTCTCCAGGACGAAACAGGGATTCCCCATAGCGGCGGCCTCACAGACATGGCGAAGGAAGTCTTCGTGACCGGAAGTTTCAAAAAAGCACGGGGTAAGGTGTACAATAGGCCGGGGAAAGATAAAGGGTTTGCCTGTGCCGTCTCCCTTCTTAAAGACATCGAAGAGGGCCCAGGCGAAGCGTTGCGCTTCCCCTTCATATTCCCCGCAGGTACGCCCGGTGATTTCCCCGGCCGGACCGATCATGGGCAGCTCCCGAAGAGACTTGGGGACCTCCCAGAAGACATGAATATCGGTAAACATGGCCTGCCCTCCCCGGGCCGCCGTTAATTGAGAAAACTCATAGACGAGCATCTGGGCTAATTGCCGCACTTCCCGGTCTGACATGCCCTCCAGATAAGGGGCAAATGACAGGTTCACAAAATTCCAGCTGATGATCCCGGCAAAATACCCCTGTAGAATGGCGCCGAAACGAACCATGTGGGCAAGAAGAACCTCCGCATGTTTGGCCGGTTTGGCCACGGTAAGGGAGCGGGGAAGATTCAGGCCGTATTTTTTCAGATACTCCAGGGATTGACAGATAGCGAAAGGCCGGTCGATATACCCCAACCCATGGATATGGAAATCTCCGAGGATATGGGCGTCGCTTATTTCCTGGGGAAAGATGCTGTGGAGGGCATACTCCCGCTTGATCCCCTGGGCCAGAACAAGATTTGTCCCTTCGGGGCCATGAGGAACGTTGGCGTCTTCTTTATTCTGATGCAGGATGAGGCGATCGACATCATAGAGGGAAAAACCGAGGCGGGCATGCATACGCCTGGCCTTCTCCAATCCCCGCTCCACAAGCTTTGCATCTACCAGTTCCCGGACCAGAGACGTTGTCAAAACAGAAACCCCGGAAGCAAATAAGCCTTTTTCCACATCTTTACTGATGGCCGTCGCTGTTTCTAGATCAATCCCCGTTTCGCGGATCAGGGTATCCACGATCCGCTGTCGGTTCCACTGATCCACCTCCTCTCCGGAGGTCCTTACAAACAGCGTCATATCCGTTGTTTCCGGCGGGATCATCCTTAATAACCTCTCATCTGAAAATGCACTTGAAATACCCCTGTTCTTCCATTTGCCAACAGGTTTATATTACTACCACCCGGGATTTTCATATAAACTAAATATTCGTTCTCGACGTTGTCCGTGGGTTGTCCAAGACGTTTTCCGCCGCCATGGTAACCTCGGCGTCATGGTCATGGCTCATTGTAAAGACCCGGAAATGAACGATCCGGGCCGGAATAAACCGGTAGATGTCCCGCAGGGGTTCCTGAGAGGTACGACCCACAGCGGGGTTGAAGATATTTACCTGCTTGTCCGTCTGTGCCATGGGATTGATCGGCCGCGGGTCCTGTGTCGCCAGATCAACCCGCAGGGCCAGATTCTTGAGAGATCTTGGCAGACAGCCTCTGATCTGTCTTTCATAATCCCCGGCCTCGGAAAAGCGGGTGCCCTTATGAACGCTTTCGAGGGATATCTCCGTGGAAAAAGACATCTTCCATTTCACCTGGCGGCTGTATAGCCGTTGCCACTCCTTGCCAAGTTTTCTCCTGGCAGGATCTTCATCACTCGGCCATTGCCGGACCGCATCGAACAACCACCATTCATCCAATTGGCCATAAGCGTCCAGATCCTCCAGGGGATTCCGGGGAAAGAGGATATTCATCGTATCCCGGAAGATCTCCTGGAGATGGAGATCCAGGGCCCGGGTGGTCCGATGGAAATAGACATTGGCGTAGAGGGTCAACCTGGCGTTCAGGAAGCGGCGCAGAGCGGAAATCCCGGCTTCATGAAGGGTCAAGCCGGCGTCGGTAAAAAAGGAGTAATACCGTATTCTGGCAATGTCCACCATATCGAGGGAAATGCTCGACATGAAGGCGTCCCGCTGCACATAGTCGAGATTATCCACCGTATAGATCCCGGAAAAGAGCTGCCGGAGAAAGGGAAGCCACGGGGGCGCCGGTTCCTGAATATCGCCAGGCATCTTGATGAGATAGGCCACATGGAGGGGGTCAAGTAACTCACCCTCCGCAAACGGCCCGGAGGGGCTTCTTTTTATTTTCCTTATTGTTTTGCCAAGCTTGGCGACAATGATCTGCCTCCCCAAGTCTTCATGGGTGATTCCGTATTGATCCAGGAAATGATCGTCGAAAAAATGCCCATAGGGACCATGGCCGACATCATGGAGCAACCCGGCGACACGCAGGAGCTCTTCAATATATCTTGCCGAGGGCACTTCTCCACATATTTCACGGAGACTCGGGTAAAGGGACCGGGCAAATTCCCCCGCGACATGCATGGTCCCCAGGGAATGCTGAAACCGGGTATGCTCCGCCGCCGGATAGACCCAGCGGGCGCTCTGCAACTGGTATATCCGCCGCAACCGCTGCAGCCAAGGCGAATCGATAAGATCCTTCTCCGTTTTTTCCGTCCGATCGCTCCCGTCCGGTACGGTAAAACAGGCATACTGGTGGATCGGATCGGCAATCAGCGCCATGCCCTTGTAGATACGGGGATATGTAGTCTCGTAGGCAATCATGGGGGGACTTTTATAATATTCGAGTAAAAATATCAACTTAAAAGGAAGGGCTGTCTACCTTCACTTGTGTATGAGCGGGCGGCTCTTCCGGCAGCCGAGAGTGACCCCAAATGAACCACCCCGCCGCAAGCGGCGGAGTATCTCCGGGAGGTATCGTTTTATTCGCCGCAAGCGGCGGGGAATTATACCCTATGAAATTAAAACAATTCCAGCACGTTAGCTCATTCGTCACGATTTATCGTTCAGGGCTGTAAATATGGTACTTCATATCATAGTTAAGGAAAAGATGCCTGCAATTATTGCCGACGGAAATCAAGTCTTCAATGCTACTAACAATTTTGTCGCATAGCCGGGACAGCTTTGTCCTTGACATGACCCGGTCCTTTCTCTATAAAATTCGTGGAATCGTTAAACATGGGGGGTGGAGATCATGGGTACGGACAATGTCGTCTTTCTGGAAGTGATCGAGTGGTTTGATGAATCGGGCAAACAAATGGTGCAGAGAATCCCCCAAGAGGGTTCCGGAGAGATAAAATGGGGGGCCCAACTGACCGTCCGGGAAAGCCAGGCGGCCGTCTTCTTTTATAAAGGCAAGGCCTGCGACGCCTTCGGCCCGGGACGTCACACCCTGAAGACGGCAAACATTCCTGTTCTGACCAAGATCCTCAGCCTGCCCTGGGGCATGACCAGCCCCCTACGGGCAGAGGTCTACTTCGCCAATCTGAAGATCTTCACAAACCTGACTTGGGGAACGAGGGACCCCGTCGCCTTTCGTGATGCCGAACTGGGTCTGATCCGTCTGCGGGCCTTCGGGGTGTTCAATATTCGCATTCTCCAGCCGATTCTGTTTATCAACAGTCTCGTCGGCACCCAGGGCGTCTATACTACGGAAGCAATCTCCGAATACCTGAATCGCGTTATCGTCTCCCGTTTCAATGACTTCATGGGAGAAAACATTGATACGATCTTCAATCTTCCTGCCCGTTACAATGAGCTCTCCGACGGCCTTAAAGATATGCTAACAAAAGATTTCAACCAGTTTGGCCTTGGTTTGACGTCGTTGTATATCAACTCCATCACCCCGCCTCCGGAGGTGCAGAAGGCCATCGACGACAAAAGCAAGCTGGGCGTCTTCGATGATTTGAATAAGCTGCTGAAAATGAAGGCCGCCATGGCCCTGGAAAACGCCTCCCTGAATCAGGGAGAAACGGGTGCCGCCATGGGCATGGGGATGGGATTCATGATGCCCGCCATGTTCGCCGATGCCTTCCGTCCGTCACCGACCCAGCCGACAGCGACCAACGTCGAGGTCTTCCATTGTCCCGACTGCCAGCAGGCGATTACCAAAGAAGCCAAATTCTGTCCCAGTTGCGGTCATCAGATCCTCGTGTTCCAGCAATGCCCTCATTGCGGGAAAAACCTCGCCGCCAATGCTAAATTTTGCACCCAATGCGGCAAGCAGGTGGAACAAAAACCTCAACCAACGAAATGCCTGAAGTGCGGAACGGAAAACATCTCTAAATCCATGTTCTGCAACCAATGCGGTGAACGGATCTAACTGGCAGATTCAGCATCAATGCCCCCAGTGCGGAGGTCCGGTAATCATGGAGGAAACAGACCGCCTTCTGGACTGCACCTTCTGCCGGACCCGCTTGTTCATTGTTTCGACCGGTCCTTTTCACTACTATATTCCCGCCCCCGCCGCAGATAACCTCGTCTATATGCCCTACTGGCGAATCCGCGGTCTCGCTTACACTATGAAGCCCCTGGAGACCACAAATCGCTACTTCGATACGAGCCTCAAGGCACTTCCCCTCGAAGGCCTGGTTCCTTCTCTGGGGGTGCGCCCACAAGCTATGAAGCTGAGGTTTCTCACCCCCGATACGCCGGGCGATTTCCTCAGGCCAGCGCTGAAAGCGGAACAGGTACTTCCCCAGGGCATCCCGGCAAAAGGGGCCCAATCCCGCGACTTTTTCATCGGCGACACCGTCAGTCTCATCTACACCCCCATGATCTTGAAAAAAAATGCCTTACATGATGCTTTCGATCAGAGACCGGTTTTGCCATGGATGGACGACGACAGCAGGATGCACCCGGTCCTGAACCCATCGGAGCGGGACCACACCCGGTTTATCGCCACCCTGTGCCCCCATTGCGGTCAGGATTTGCAAGGGACAAAGGACACCCTCCTGATGAGTTGCAAGAACTGCCAATCCATGTGGTCCTGTGACGGCACATCTCTTCAGAGTATCCCTTTTGCCGTCATGGAGGGTTCCGGAACCCCGCTTCGTTATTTGCCCTTCTGGCGCATGAAGCTCCGTTTTGACGGGATTCCCTTGGCCTCCCTTGCCGATCTGGTCCGTATCGCCAACCTTCCCAAGCCCATCACGCCAGCTATGGAAGAAAAGCAGGTCTTCTTCTGGGCTCCGGCATTCAAGATAAACCCTGCCCTCTTTCTGAGATGGGCGCGCCAAGTGACCATTTACCAGCCCGATGATGATTACGTGGAAACGATTCCGACCCAACCCGTTTACCCGGCAACCCTGCCCCTGAAGGAAGCGGTGGAAAGCGTCAACATTACCCTGGGCAGCATGGTGACGGATAAACGGATGTTTTTCGCAAATCTCAGTCGTATGCAAATCAATATTGAAGGCTCGCTCCTGGTTTATCAACCTTTTGTCGAAAAAGGACGGGAATTGATTCATGAAAAAATGAAGGTCGTCTTGGACAGGAACGCCCTGACCTTTGGCGCTTTTATGTAAAAAAATAAAAAATGGAGGCCCCATGAGCAAGATCATCGCCTTATGCAATCAGAAGGGCGGCGTCGGGAAAACAACCTGCACCCTGAATATCGCCGCAGGAATGGAAAAAATCGGGAAAAAGGTCCTTCTCATCGATCTCGACCCCCAGGCGCATCTCACTTACTGCCTGGGGATACAGGCCCATGAACTCACCCAGACCATCTACGACGTCTTCAAGGGCACCCGCCGAATAGATGATGTCATTCTGCAAATAGACGGAATCGCGGTGATTCCTTCCTCCCTCGATCTTGCGGGGCTGGAAATGGAGCTGGCCGGGGTTCCAGGCCGGGAGTTTCTCCTCCGGAAAGCCCTTATCCACTCGGGAAGCTATGACTTTATCCTTGTGGATTGCCCGCCGTCCCTCGGCATCCTGACCCTCAACGCCCTCACCGCCGCCCAGGAGATTTTTATCCCCTTACAGACCGAATTTCTGGCCCTCAAGGGGATGAGCAAGCTCATCGAGACGATCGACACGGTCAAGAAGCGCCTCAACAAAGATCTGGAGATTACCGGGATCATCGGCACCCGTTACGACGCCCGGAAAAAACTCAACAAAGGCATCATCGAAATCATCAGCGAACGCTTCGGCGACAAGCTTTTCCATACGATCATTCGGGAAAATATCAGTCTCGCCGAGGCCCCCGGCTACGGCCAGACGATCTTCGCCTACGCCCCGAAAAGCTACGGCGCCGAGGATTTCCTCGCCCTGGCCGAGGAAATAGTGGCCCGGGAAGAGCCACCACCGCCCGCTTCCGGAAGGAAGCGCCGGAAGGCATAATAAGATAAGGACAATATATGTGGGTTTTTACTAATAAAGGATTTCTGTCTATAATTCAGGACTTCCGCGACCCGGATACGCTGATCGTCCGCTCCCGGTTTCCCGATCATATCCAGAATCTCTTTCCCGGCGCCAAGATTACGAAGACAACCAGCCGCGATTACTTATACCGAACGCTGCTTCCCCGCCAGGAAGTGGTTGATATGCTTAAAAAGTATACGGAAGAAATGGATTATACGAACTTCAAGGATTCCGTCGATGAACCGGTCTACCAGCGGGCCTGTTCTGAAGTATGGGGGAATATGCGCCGATATCAGAAATAGGCTAATTATTGAAGATTTTGTCTAGAGTCGTCTTTATCTGGTCTATGGAGGCTGGTTTAGCCAACGCCCCTTTAAATCCATAGGCGCCGTAGTGGGATATAACCGGGTCATCGCTGTAACCACTGCAAATAATGGCCGCGACCGCGGGATCGACATCAAGGAGCCGCCGGATAGTCTCCTGGCCCCCCCAACCGCCCCGGACGGTCAAATCGAGGACAACCAGGTCATATGGCCGCGATGCCATTGCCTCTCGATACATCTCCACCGCTTTGGACCCCTCATCGCATGTCTTAACGTCATATCCGAGAAAGGACATAGTATCCTCCAGGAAGGACCGGACCAATGCCTCATCGTCCATCACAAGGATCCGTTTCACAGATGCCTCGGGCCGTCCTGAAACCGGTAAATCCTCCTTAACAGTGCTCATAGCTTGCGTAATATCACCGTATGCCGGCAGATAAATGCTGACCGATGTTCCTTTGCCTACCTCTGATTGTACCGTGATATCACCACCGTGCTTCTTAATGATAGAATAGCTGATCGAGAGCCCCAACCCTGTTCCTTTTAAAGACCCCATGTCTTTCGTCGTAAAATAGGGATCGAATATTCTTCTCAGAGATTCCTCGGAAATACCTTTACCGCGATCTGAAATTGTGACTTTTATAAAAGGCCGGTCATCTTTTCTCCGGTAACTGACGTTCTCCCCCTTGACAGAAATCGATCCCCCGGCCGGAGAAGCTTCCACGGCATTGATGATAATGTTGCCGATAGCCTGCCTGATCTGACTGTCATCCGCCCGGACGGGATGGAGGTGTTTTGAAAGATAATAACGGCATTGGATATTGGAACCCCTGAGGACCGATTTCGCGGATTCGCGAACCGCATCCCTAATATCTATGGGTTTCATCTGGGGATCTCCGCCCCGGGAAAAGGTAAGCAGGCGCTGGGCAAGTTCCCTGGCACGCACGCACGATTCTTCCGCCTTGCTCAGACTTCTTTCGACAACCATCTCTTGCTGGGCGTTTAATTTGGCCAGTCCGATATAACCGAGGATGCCCATCAAGAGATTATTGAAATCATGGGCAACACCTCCCGCCAGGGTCCCTATGGATTCGAGCTTCTGGGACTTGATCATCTCTTCCTGAAGCTTCTTTATCTCTGAAATATCCCGCATAACTCCCCGGTAGCCGCCAAAGTGGCCTTCTTTGACGTAGAAGGGATTACCGCTGACTTCCACGGCAACATGAACGCCCCGTTTATGAACAATAATCCCCGTGACAGAATCAAAGGGAGAATGAGTGGCGAAGGAATCAGAAAAACGACCTTTAAGTTCTCCCATATTCATTGCCCACATGTATTCATGAGGCAATTTACCGATCATTTCCGCCTGCTGGTATCCGATCAATTTCTCGATATTAGGGCTTAGATAGGTAAAGCGTCCGGTGGCGTCGATCTCCCAGATGATTTCGTTGATGCTTTCTATGAGGTCCTGGTAACGTTTCCTGCTTTCCTCGAGGGCGTCCTCCGCCCGCTTTTGCTCGGTAATGTCCAGCAGCATCCCGTTGAAAACAACCTCGCCCGGGCGCTCCTCGGGGACGGATATGCCGCGTACATACTTCTCTTCACCCCCCGGCGTAACGAATCTGCCCTCATATTCCCACTTGCGGACGGAAAGGGCGGCTTGCTGAATAGATGCCAGGAACCTTGACCTGTCCTCCAGAGGGACACAGGCCGACGCATGGGTAAAGAAATCGTCCGGATTATTGTCCACTCCCAGAATTTCCCGTGACCGTCCTGAAACATAGTAAAGACCCATCTCGCCATTCTTGCGGACATAGAACTGATAGACGATGCCGGGCAGGTTATTGGCCAGAGCATTCAGGCGCTCCTTGCGTTCCCGCAGCTCCGTCTCCGCCCGCTTACGCTCCCTTATGCCTCTCACGAATCCGTTTACAACGCCTTTTCCCTCACTGCTGACTACTTTTACGCTGACTTCCACGGGTATCACCGACCCGTCCTTGCAAATATTCTCCCGCTCGAAAACATTCTTGTTATCCATAAGCAGGACGTCGAGATCCACATTTACCGGGCAACGCCAACCCGCGTCGATCTTTACGAGATTGGCGCCGACGAGTTCATCCCGTTCATAGCCAAGCATCAGGCAGGCGTTGTCGTTCACATCGATAATGTTCCCCTCAAAATCGTGGACATAGATCGCATCGTTGGTATTTTCCACGATCGTGCGGTAACGTTCCTCACTCTCGCGCAGGGCCTCTTCGACATGTTTTCTTTCCGTGATATCCAGACAGGTTCCGAAGCTGCCCGCAAATCGCCCGCTACTGTCATAGAGTGGCCTGGGAGATATGAGAAAGTACAGGAGACGGCCATCCTTAGACCTGACGGCTATTTCATAACGATGGAAGTCCCCCCTGGATCGCTGCGAAAATGCCGATTGAAAGATGCTGAGATTCTCAGGATCAAGAAAGGCGGATACGGGGCGGCCACAAATCTCCTCCTGCGTATAACCCGTCATTTCACAGAAGCGCTGATTGACAAAGACGGGAATACCAGATTCGTTGAAGGTGATGAATCCTTCGTTCATAGTATCCAACAGCAGCCGCCACTGTTCTTCTTTTCCCCTGAGTAATTCCCCCACTTCGCCGCAACCTGTGACGTCCGTCAGCATGGAAATCACGGTTCCGTCGGTAACGGTAATCATATTGAATTCTATGGATTTTTTCTTTCCATCTTTACAGGTGACCTGAAACACCTTTTCGGTCACCAGCTGCTGCGTCTGATACTTGACCCAGGCATACAAGGCCTTGCGCCGGTATTCCTTATCCGGATAGGCCGTTTGAAACCATTTCTTCTCCCTGTCAATATCCGGGAGACCATAACCGGTCAAGCTGACGAAAGCGGGATTGACATAGAGGAAGAATCCGTCTTTCCGGATCACAGAGATAGCAAGAGGAATTTGAGCAAAGATCATGGCATAGAGTTCCGGAGAAATGGTCGGACTTGCCCCGGAACGGATCGTGTCCCCGCCTCCCTCTTCCCTCAGTTCAAGCTGAGTCCGCAGAGATGCCAGCTCCTCGATCAATTGCTGCTTTGTCTTGTGACTGTCTTGCATAAAGATTGAATCTTTTTTCAGCAAAGGGGGGCAGGTTGGGTAACACCAGAAGCGCCCTTCCGCCGTCAAGTGGCGGAAGGGCGTCCATAATTTACGGCCAATTCACTATTCTTTAATAGAAGTTCTTCCCAAACAAGCGCTGGCTCATGCCGGTCAGGTCCGCCCATTTCATGGGACCGCCCTTGTCCGCCGGGAAACCGACGCCCCAGACCATGCCGACGTCAATCATCCGCACGTTATCGACAACCGTTCTGTCCAGGAGGTCTTTTCCCGTTTTCACCATCGCTTCGAGAAGGCCTTCCTGAATCTGTTCCGGGGTCAATTCCCGGGGCTGTTTCTTAGCGATAAGGGGCAGGACATCCGGATCGACACTGCCGTCTTTCAGGAAGAACCCCTTCCCGGATTTCTTCAATCCCATGCGCCCCGCTTCCACGACATTGGCCAGGGTTTCTTGGCGGACCCCCATTCCCTTGAAGATCTTGTAGGGAACATCGATGCCGACCTCGTCGGTCAGGCGGATGGGGCCGACGGGCATACCGAAGGACGTCATGGCCCTATCTACCTTTTCGATGGCGTTACCCTCCTCGATATACTTGAATGTCTCGAGGAGCATGGGGAACAGGAGGGCGTTCACGACGAAACCGGCATTATCCCGGCAGACGATGGGGCGTTTCTTAATGGCGGCGGCAAAGTTCAGGAGGTTGTCCACGGTCTCCTGACTTGTCTGCTCTCCCCGGATAACCTCCACGAGCTGCATCAGCCAGACGGGAGAAAAAAAATGGAGGCCCCCGAACCGCTCCGGTTTCGTCACCAGTCCGGCCATAGACTTGATGGCGAGGGAAGAGGTGTTACTCGCCACAACACAATCCTCCGGAATTACCTGACAGAGCTCCGCATAGACCTGCTGTTTGAGCTTGAGGTCTTCAAATACCGCCTCAACGACAATATCCACATCCTTGAATTCCGCCCCGTATTCGGTAGTGGTAATTATCAGTTTCATGTAATCATCCACGGCGCCTTTGAGACGCTTCTTTTCCGCCATCCCGTCGAGGATCTTCCGGACAAAGGCCTTCCCCGGCGCCAGGGCCTCGGGAATGTCTTTCACGACTACGGGCACCTGCATATTTCTAATAATATCGATGACGATCCCCCGGCCCATTGTCCCAAAACCAAGGACGGCCGCTTTCTTCAGAGGCTTGGGCGTAAATCCCCTGGTCATCATCGCCTTGGGCTTGTCCGTCAGGGTCTTGATGAAAAACGTGTTGATACTCCCCTTGGCTTCGTTAGACATAACGACATCGACAAAGTTCGCCTTTTCGATCTCCAGTCCCTCCGCCAGGGAAACCTTCAGGCCATCCTGGATGGATTTGAGGGCCAGGCTGGGGGCAGGCAGGACGCGTCCCCGGGTTACCTTGAGAACTGCCTGACGGGCCATCTCGATGACCTCGTCCAGTTGGGAAAAATCATGTTCCGGTCTTTTCAAATTGGCCGTTCCGGCAATCATCTCCCCGATAAAATTCTTGGCAGCCCCCAGGAGATCGGCATCCGCAGGAACCAGGCGGTCGATGATCCCCAGCTCGAAGGCCTTCGCCGCCGGCAGCATGGTCCCCTTCAGGATCAGTTCGATGGCGGGATACCCGATCAGCCGGGGCAGACGCTGGGTCCCGCCGCCGCCCGGGAAAAGGCCGACATTGCATTCGGGAAGACCGATAAGGGTCGTCTTCCCCTCTTTGGCGATGCGGGCCATACAGGCGAGGGCGAACTCGAGACCGCCGCCGAGACAGTGGCCGTGAATGGCCGCCAAAATAGGCAGATTCATATCGTTTAGTTTCCGGAAGGCGCCATGGAAAAGTTCAAGGACCTCCCGCACCTCTTCCGGTTTCACGAGGTCGGCGATCATCTTGAGATTCGCCCCGGCAAAGAAATTGTCGGGCTTCCCGGAAATGAAGATGATCCCTTTCAGGGCCTTCTCTTTCTCCAGTTCCCCCATAAGTTCGGAAAAACTCGTAAAGGCCGCCTCCGTCCAGGTGTTCATGGCGTCGCCGGCAACGTCGAATGTCGCCACGCCAATGCCGTCTTCCACTTTTAATTGGAATACCTTGCTCATAAAAATACCTCCGTTAATCAAACTGAAATCCCCCCACCCCCCCTTTGCCAAAGGGGGGATGGGGGGATTTTTAACTTCCGTACTGTTCATCGATCCAGTGCTGGTACTCTCCGGAGCGGACCCGGTCGGACCAGTCGAGATTGGTTGCATACCATTCAATCGTTTTCCGCAGCCCTGTGGCAAAAGACTCCCGAGGTTCCCATCCCAATGCCTTCTGAAGTTTGGAAAAATCAATGGCGTAGCGGCGGTCGTGCCCGGGGCGGTCTTTTACATAAACAATCAGGTCCTGGCGTGATTTTCCGTTCTCCCGGGGCCGGATTTCGTCCAGGATTGCCAGAATCATATTGACAATAACAATATTCTCGATCTCCGAGGCGCCGCCGACGTTGTAGGTCTCTCCTCTTTCACCCTCTTTCATGATCGTCCAGATGGCAGCGCAGTGATCCGCCACATAGAGCCAATCCCGGACGTTCTTGCCATCGCCGTAAATGGGGAGGGGTTTTTCTTCCAGGGCATTCAAGACCATAAGGGGAATGAGTTTTTCCGGAAACTGATAGGGCCCGTAGTTATTGGAACAATTCGACAGAGTCGTCGGCAGGCCGAAGGTTTCATGGTAGGCCCGGACCAGGTGGTCCGAGGCCGCTTTTGAGGCCGAATAGGGGCTATTGGGCCGGTACGGCGTCTCTTCAGTAAACAGCCCTTCCGGGCCCAGGCTGCCATAGACTTCATCGGTGCTGATGTGATGGAATATCTGAAAGGCGTCGCCCAGGCCACGGGCGATCTCGAGAAGATTGAAGGTGCCGATAATATTGCTGAAGATGAAGCTGTCGGGCCGCTTGATGGAACGGTCTACGTGGGACTCGGCGGCAAAATGGCAGATCCCGTCGATCCCGTATTCGGCAAAGATCTTTTTCATGGCCTCAAGATCGCAGATGTCGGCCCGGACAAATACATACCGGCCGGGCCAGGTCTTGGCCACACCCTTGAGGTTTTCCGGATTCCCGGCATAGGTCAGGGTATCGACATTGATGATTCGCCCCTGAAAATCGTTCTGTTCCAGCAGATACCGGATGAAGTTGCTGCCAATGAATCCGCAACCACCCGTCACCATAAGGTTTTTAATCTTCATATCCATTTAATTTTCCTTATATTATAGCGATTGGATTAGTCTTACTTTAAAAATCCCTGAATAATCCGGTTGACGGCCTCGTCGTAGGTCAGCCCCAGACTCATCAGTTTCATTAGCTGGTCGCTGGCGATCTTGCCGATGGAGGCTTCGTGGGTAAGGGCCGCGTCGGGATGGCGGGCCTTCAGAGACGGCACCGTATCGTTCCGGCCGTTGTCCATGATGATGGCGTCACACTCGATGTGACCGAAACATGGGGCCAGGGCCTCCATCGTGGCATAGAAATCCTGCTCCGAGTCCCCCTTGATCACGGAACGGGAGACCATGTTGGCCCGGCTGCCGGCCCCCGCCAGAATGATGGTATTGGCGGAGACTGCCTTCTGGTTCCCTTCCGTAAGGACCCGTTCGGTAATGAGGAGCAGGCTGTCCGGCCCCAGGGTTGCCTCGTTGGTGCGGTTCGCCTCGTCCACTCCGCCGATCTGGGTCAGCTCCATCTCCGCCGTCGCCCCCGCTTCCAGGAAGACCTTCGTCGTCGGATTCAGGGTGCGCCGTCCCCGGCCGGGACCGCTGGCATAGTGTTTTTCCACATACTTCACCTTCGCCCCTTTGCCGACCCGAAACTCGTGAATCCCTGCGTGGCCCTCCGGTTCCAGGCTGCCGCAATGGATGCCGCATCCGGCGATAATGGTCACGTCGGACCCTTCCCCGATGATGAAATTGTTATAAACGACGTCGTAGAGGCCCGCCTGGCTGAGGATAACCGGGATATGGACGGATTCGTTGATGGTCCCCGGCTTGATGGTGACAACGATCCCCGAACCGTCGGCGTTCGACTCGATGTTGATATTGGCCGAAACTTCCCGTTTCAGCAGCTTGCCGTTTTTTCGGATATTGAAGGCCCCCTTGGGGAGCCCCTCGAGATCCGCAACCATCTTCAACAGATCTTTATCGATAGCATCCAACATCTTTATCACCTACACATTTTCGGTAATTGCAAACACTCAGGTCATTGAGCATGGGCAGGGCGCCCTTCAGGTCTCCCTTATAAACCAGTTTGCCCTCGCTGATCATGAGGACGATGTCCGCCGCTTCCAGAAAGGCCCGGTTGTGGCTGACGACCACCGTCGTCGTTCCGTGTTCCTTCTGCTCCCGTTTAAGGAGCCGGACCATCGGCTGGATCGTCCACAGGTCGATGCCCGTATCGGGTTCGTCATAGATGGCGAGCTTGGGATTCCGGGCGATCGTCGTGGCTAATTCGATCTTCTTGATTTCTCCCCCGGAAAGTTTTGCATCCACGGGGTTATCGAGAAAGGAAAGGGAGCAGATGCCGACCCGCCGCAGCAGCGCCAGGAGCATCTCCTCGTCATCCGTTCCCGCCGCCATGGACAGGAGGTCACGGAAGGTGATGCCCTTGAAGCGGGCAGGCTGCTGAAAACTATAGGCAATTCCTTCCCTGGCCCGCTCCGTGATGGATAAGGAGGAAATCTCTTTCCCCTGAAAACTGATCGACCCGGAGCTTACCTGGTTGATACCCATGACGAGTTTGGCCAGAGTCGTCTTGCCGCTTCCGTTAGGACCGGTGATACTGTAGAATTTACCCTTTTCGAAGGTATAATTCATCCCGTCGATGATATTCCGGCCGGACACGGAAAAATAGAGATCCTTAAGTTCAAGCATCAATCGCACCTCCTCTGATGCACATCATGAAAAACAGATTCCAAACGGCTACGGGTATGATGGAAATTGCCTTTCATGTCAAATCTTTTGTGGCGGCTGTTAAGGGTCAACTTTTTGAGGGATTGTCAAATGTAAGTATGTCCTCCTATGTAATGCTTCTGATAATAGGCATTGGACAGAGAATCTGTACGGATTTTTTTGCCTTTTCCCGGAGCGTGGATAAAAAGGCCGTCACCGATATAGACCCCGACATGGGAAACCTTCTTTCCCTTCGCCGTGGCAAAAAAGACGAGGTCCCCTTTGAGGAGATCATCTTTATCCACATCCTCTCCCGTTCCGAATTGCTCTCCCGATGTCCGGGGCAGATCGATGCCGCTAAGCTGATAGACCGTCATGGTCAGTCCGCTGCAATCGAAGCCTGCTTCCGGGGAGGTCCCTCCCCACAGATAGGGGACGCCAAGGAAGCTCCGCGCCGCTTTGACAATCTCATTGCGGAGATATTCATCTCCCAGTGTCTCGACCTTGGAGACTGCATATTCCTCCGGGGCAACTATATAATATTCGTCAATAATTTCTAATATTTTCAGGGCTTCCGCCTGATTGAGGGCGCTTTCCCGGGCGGCAAAATTCCCGATCCGAACCTTGTATAGGCCTGCTTTGGCAGCAAAATAGGTGGCGTCCAGACCTTTGTCCTTCAGGATTTCGGTTAAGCGGGCGGCGTTTTCCGGTTGGGAAAAGGCTCCCGCCTGAATGGTGTATCCCATCCGGGGCAGGGCTTTTTTAACTTTTGCCGGCCGCGCTTTCTTAACCTGCGCCGGCTTGCCCCTGTACGGGGGGGTGTAGGCCTTCCGGCTTGAGCATCCCACTCCCAGGAAGAGACAGAGGAGACCCAGGACAATGAGTTGAAAGGTTCTTCGCCCCCTCATGGCAACGCGCTCACCAGCAAGCCCTTCAGGTAGCGCCCCTCGTTGTGGGCAAGGCTTGTCGGGTGGTCCGGGGCGGCGGCAAGCTTCTTCAAGAGCCGGATGGTCTTGCCCGCATCCCGGGCGGCGCCGAGGATGATCTTCTCAAAAAGGGCTTCATCGATGGCGTTGGAACAGGAGAAGGTCGCCAACATCCCTCCCGTTGCCAGGCGCCGGAAGGCCTGAAGGTTGATGTCCTTGTATCCCCGGGCGGCGTGCTGAACCTCCCGGCGGCTTTTCGCAAAAGCGGGGGGGTCCAGAATAATAAGATCGAAGGACTCTTCCGTTTTCCGCAGATACTGGAAGACATCCCCCTTTAGTACCGGATGGGCCTCCACGGGAAACCCGTTCTGCTCCAGATGATGCCGCGCCGCTTCATTAGCCGGTTCCGAAGCATCGACGGAGACCACCCGTTTCGCCCCGCCCCGGGCGGCGTAAACTGAAAAGGCCCCGGTGTAGGAAAAACAGTTGAGGACCGTCAACCCGTTACTGAGCGATCCGATCTGCCTGCGATTGTCCCGTTGATCGAGAAAGAAGCCTGTTTTCTGGCCGGTGCGGATGTCCACCTCAAAAGCGAGGCCATTTTCCCGGATAGAAATCGATTCCGGGGCCTCCTCCCCCCAGACCCAGCCGGTGCGATCGGCAAGGCCCTCCAGTCGCCGCGCCGGACCTTCGCTCCGCTCCAGGATGCCAAGAGGCCCGCATTCCCCAACCAGGGCTTCGATAACTGTCTCCCGGGACCTTTCCATACCCGTGGTGCTTATGACCATGACGAGATAATCTCCATAGCGGTCCACCACCAGGCCGGGCATACCGTCTCCTTCGGCGTTGATTAGTCGAAAAGCCGTCGTATCTGACGCCAGGATTCTATTTCTCAGGGCGGCAGCATTACGGAGTTGACGTTGCCAGAATTTCTGATCTACCGTCGCAGCGACGTCCCTGGTCAGCATCCGGAAGGCAATGTCGGATTGGGGATTGAAGAAGCCGAGGGCCAGGGGTTGCCCCTCCGCTGTTGTCGCCAGCACGATCTCTCCCGGCCCGGGACGGCCCTTTATTTTCGCCACGGCCCCGGAAAAAAGCCAGGGGTGGCCCCCGACGAGAGACCTTTCACGGCCCTCCCTCAATACTAATTGCGGATAGTCAGTCACGGAGATCTCCTGTTTTTTTAAATGTGCATTACCTGCTGTAAAGCACGGTTTACTTACCGGTTTATCGTAGGGATTTCTTGCGACATCACAGTATCTTAACAATTATGGTCTGTAATATCGCATTCTTCTCATAATCAGTCGACATTGACTTAGGGTTGCTTCAGCATTCCCCTTAAACGGTAATAAGCTTTCACTCCACAGATATGCCGCGCTCGGCAATATCCAAAAGAGGAAGCGTTCTGATAGTGGCCGCATCACAGGTGCAAAAAGTCAGTGTGAATCGGCTTGCTCCTATAACCGTCTTGCGCGATGCGCTACGATTGCTTCACCTTATTTTCGAAGATGATCTTTGCTTTTTCAGGAAGACTTCCCTGCCCAGCGGACATCTTCGTCGGAGTATTGCAGCAGCAGCAATAACCCCCGGGAGTCCCCAGATGTCATCCGCGTAAGCTTCACGACCATCGCCTTGCCGCTCTCCCTGGCGGTGGTGATCTCCACCGGGACGGGGTAGATGATGCCGAGCCACGCCTCTTTCATGGCATCGCGGACTTTATCCTGATCGGTCTTGGTGAATAGATCGACCACATTGCTGCCGATCAGCCCGGACCGCGCTTTACCGGTGAATGCCAGCGCCCGATCCGACAGCCATTCCACCTGTCCCTGCCTGTCCACGAGAAAGCAGATATCTTGCTCGTAGTGATGTTTTCTCAGGATGTCGCGGCTGTCCCGCATCCAGTGGTAGGCGACCTGAAGGTTCTTGTTGGTGTCCTCAACGCCACGGTTGAGATCCAGTAGGCTTTCTTCCAGGTTCGCCTGGGCGGTGATGTCGTAAGCTACATGGACGCTGCCGATCAGTTCTCCGTCTTCTCCGGTTAGGGGCGATGTCGTTATGATGGTCGAGCCGCCCAGACTCTCTTCGTAAATCTCAATCCGGTGTTCCAGAGCATCCCGCATGGTCCGGACGTGTGGGCAGAAGAACGGTGGTTCATCGGTGCCATGGACCAGCTGATGACATTTTTTCCCGATGCACTGCTCGGGCGGCAGCCCCAACAGGTCGGCCATGGGCCTATTGATAAGGAGAATCGAATGGTCCTTGCCGATGATGGCAAAGGAATCGGGAACGACGTCGAAGGTCTTTTCCCAAGCCTTCTTCGCCTCGCTAATCTTGTCGATCAGACGCTCATAGCGGAGGCATGATGCTTCCATGTCCGTAACTTTCCGGCGCAGGGTCTCCAACTCGGCGACAATCTCGGCTTTTGTTTTAGAGATATCTTTCATGGGGGTCCATCATCCTCTGCCGGTTATTGTGTCCCTCCCCGTCAGAATTCTCGACGGGGCTGTCTCCTCCTTAACGATTGTCTTATCCGAGGCCGGAAGATAAATATTAGAGGAAACGCTTGCTCATCAGCAGCACCTCATGCACCCGCTTAAGCTCTGATTCCGAGTGCTCCAATTCCTTTATTCTATGACTTAAGACGGATATTTCTTTGATCTCTTGTTTTGTCCCTGATGAATTTTTCACCGTGAAAACTCCGTATGTTCAGAAACGATCTCAACCGAAAAGAATAGAGGACGTCTGGCTTTCAGAAGCGGCAAGATTTGAAATTATTATGCTGTTTTCTCCCTTGCCATAATCTTTTTTTAAAAAAGAGAATGCGAAATGTGTCATTCATGTTTCTCATTACCTCAAATGAGAAGAACCTTCCACATCAAATATGGAAGATTCTTCAAACATGCGCTGTTTTTAAAATCTTCTTTTCTTATGTATAAATTGGCATTATCGCACTTTTGGGCATGTTTCGTCTTAGCGCATAGGCCATGAGGCCAAGGCCGATAAGGACAAGCGACCATTCCTCCGGTTCGGGAACTGCTGTCATGTTGCCGTTCAGGCTGGTATAATAATGGGATGTTTTCGTACCTGCCGCGTTGTCTTTGCCAAGCGGGTTATCGCAATTATTGGGGGCAGGTTATCTCACGCGGCCACCTCCCCGAATTTCGTTTGACATGCAAGATCTCCTTATCTTATACTTCGACCGTCAAAAAGGAAATTCTTATCAATATGGCGATATTTTTTGCACCTGAAATCCGGGCTGTTTCTTGTCGATAAAAACACAGGAGATCGGGATGCCCCTTTCCACCAAAACCCTTCAAGAGCATATCGATGAATCCCCGGTGTGGCAAGATGGCACGCCGGCGAATGTAAGTCCGATGACGGAAATGCAGTGGAGGATATTGATACTGGCCGCTGCGGGGAAATTTTTTGAGGGGATGACCGTGTTCATGACCGGAGTTGCCCTTCCAGACCAGGGATGACATCGAGCATGACCTCGCCGCCGCCCTGGTCAACATCGCCGACTGGTCCATCCCTAAGTTCGGCGCCTCGGACTGCTCCTGTCCGAGCCATCTTTTCGGTATGGAAGTCAATCCTCTCCACAGTCCGGACTTTCTGGGATTACTTCAATATTTCCGGATGGACCGTCTCACCGTCCCGGATCATGGTTAAATAGGAATGTCATGAAAATACTCCACACCTCCGACTGGCATCTTGGCCGCGCCCTCCATGGCCGGAAAAGATACGAAGAATACGAGGCGTTCCTGAACTGGCTGGCCGGTCTGATTGACGAGGAAAACATCGATGTCCTTCTCGTCGCCGGCGATGTCTTCGACAACAGCACCCCCAGCAACCGGGCCCAGGAATTGTACTACCAGTTTCTCTGCCGGACGGCCGCCGTTACCCATCGCCAGGTGGTAATAATCGCGGGTAATCACGATTCGCCGTCCTTCCTGAACGCCCCCCGGGAACTCCTGAAATTCCTCAATGTCCATGTCGTGGGGGATGCCTCCGGCCCTCCCGCCGGGGAAATCATCGTCCTGAATGGAGAAAATTGCGAACCACAGCTCATCGTCTGTGCCATCCCCTATTTACGGGACCGTGATATCCGCACCACCGAGGCGGGGGAAAGCGTCGCAGACAAAGAAAGAAAGATCGTTGCAGGCATCAGAACCCATTACCGCCGCGTCTGTGAAGTCGCCGAGGAGCAGCGCGCCCTCATGAACAATCCGGTGCCAATTGTCGCCATGGGACACCTGTTCACGGCGGGCGGTCAGACCATGGACGGCGACGGGGTGCGGGAGCTGTATATCGGCGCTCTGGCCCAGGTCGGGGCGGATATTTTCCCCGGGAGCATCGATTATCTGGCCCTCGGGCATCTCCACCTACCCCAGGCAGTGGCCGGTTCTGAATTTATCCGTTATTCCGGTTCGCCCCTCCCCATCGGCTTCGGGGAAGCGGATCAGGAGAAAACAGTCGTCATGATCGAGTTTGCCGAGAATAAACCCCGAATTACGAATATCGCGACGCCAAGGTTTCAGGAGCTGCTGACCCTGACGGGAGACTGGCCGGCGATTTCCGGGAAAATTGATGAACTGAAGTCCCGCCGGAGCCGCGCCTGGCTAGAGATCGTCTATGAAGGGGACGAGGTCGCGGGGAGTCTGAGGGGGCAATTGGATGAGGCTGTCGCCGGGACGGGCATCGAGATCCTCCGGATCAGGAACAACCGCATCCTGGAACGGGCCCTGAGCAGAATCGACGAGGCTGAGACCCTCGATGATCTGGATGCGATCGAGGTTTTCCGACGCTGCCTCGCCGCCCATGAAATCCCGGAAGATCAGCGTCCGGCCCTCACGGAGGCATATCGGGAGGTTGTTGTCTCCCTGGAGGAAGCAGACCCCCGTGCGGAGTAGGAGATAAGAAGAAATGAAAATTCTTGGCGTCCGGTTCAAGAATCTGAATTCCCTCACCGGGGAATGGCACGTGGATTTCACCCATCCCGATTATGCATCGGACGGCATTTTCGCCATTACCGGCCCCACCGGGTCGGGGAAAACGACTATCCTTGACGCCGTCTGTCTCGGCCTTTACGGAAGGACACCCCGCCTCGACAAGGTTACGAAAAGCAGCAATGAGATCATGTCACGGCAGGCAGGGGAGTGTTTTGCCGAAGTTGACTTCGAGACGCAGCAGGGGCGCTTCCGGTGCCACTGGAGCCAGCATCGCGCCCGGAGACGCCACGACGGGGAATTGCAGCCGGCCAGGCATGAAATAGCCGCCGCTTCCGGCGCCGTTCTGGAGTCGGGAATAACACCGGTAGGTGAATTCATCGAAAAGGTCACGGGTATGGACTTCGAACGGTTCACCCGCTCAATGCTCCTCGCCCAGGGGGGATTCGCGGCGTTTCTTCAGGCCGGGGCCGACGCCCGGGCGCCGATCCTGGAACAAATCACAGGCACGGAAATCTACAGTCTGATCTCCATGAAGGTTCATGAACGCAGGACGGAAGAGCGCACCCGCCTGGACATCCTTAAAAACGAATTATCGGTCATACAGATTCTTGGCGGCGACGCGGAGGAGGAACTGCAAAAGAATCTGGCGGCAATACAGCACCGGGAGGCCGAACTGGGCCGGGAAGGGGAAGGCCTCCGCCAGGCGGCAAACTGGCTTGAGGGGCTGGCCGTCCTGGAGAGAGAACTGGCTGATCTGAATCGGCAGCGTCAGGATTGGGAGCAGCGCCAGGAAGCCTTTGCACCGGAGGCAAGGATGCTGGCAAAATCCCGGCAGGCCCTTACCCTGGAAGGGGATTACCGGTCGGTCGTGGATATGCGCGCGCAGCAGGATAATGAGAAAAAGGAGCTGGACGCCTCCATCGTCAGATTTTCGGAAAGTGAGCAGGCCGGGGCCGACGCCCGGACGATAAAAGATATCGCCGCAACCCGGTTGGCGGAGGTGCGGAATGAGCAGTCCGCAGCGGCGGAGATCATCAGAAATACCCGCGAGATCGACACCAGGCTCAAGGAAATGAAGAAGCAGGGCGAAGAAAGGGAAAAGGCTCTTCAGGAAGGGGAAAGGCGACGGCGGGAACATGGCCGCCAATTGGAAAAGGGTCGGGAGGAACTGAAAAAAGCACAGCAGGACCTGGAGGCGGTGCATGAATATCAGCAGGCCCATGCCCCTGATGCCGGACTCCTGGCCAACCTGACAGCCATTCGCCGGGGCTTTGCATCACTCCGGGAGATCAAGGCGCGCCATGAAAGTACCTGCCAGGAGATGGTCATTAAGTCCGCCAGTAGAGAGGCGATACATAAGGAGTGCCGCAAAAGCGAGGACGCTTACGAGAAAACATGCCGGGAATTCGAAGAATGTCAAAGCACCGTCAATCTTCTCGCCGCACAACTTGGGGAGATCCTTCAGGGGCGGGACCTCAGCCAGTGGCATCGCGACAGAGACAACCTGAAAGACCGGGGACTCGCCCTAACAAAAACCATCGAGATCGTTACGCGGATGGAGACAACCCTTGAATCTGTCGGAGGCGTCGCGAAGGAACTGGCGGAGAAAAAGGCCCGCCAGGGGTTGCTGGCCATAGAGATTAAGGCCGCTATGGATAAAAAGTCCATCATGGAAGAACGCATCGCCGATCTGGAAACCCGGGCGGCACTCCTGAACCGCATCCGCAGCCTGGAAGAAGACCGGAAACGACTGATCGACGGCCTGCCCTGCCCTTTGTGCGGCGCTATCGACCATCCCTACGCCCAGGGTAACATCCCGGAACTTAGCGCTACGGAAGGGGAGCTGAAAAAAACGAAGGCCGAGTTCGACCTGTTGACCAAGAGGCTGAGATCGGAGGAAACTGAACAAATCAAGGCGGCGGCAGCTATTGAACATGGTGAAAAAGACCAGGCGCAAAAGCTGGCGGCCCTGGCAGGGGATGAAAAAAGATGCGTCGAATCCCTGGGTGATTTGCATCTGACCGTGGCTGTGGAACAGCGCCTTGCAGTATTGAACGATCAGCTTGGGGCCCTTAAGGAAAATATGGGCAGCATAGCCGCACTTATCAGCGCTACGGAGGAGAAAAGCAAAAAGGGGCAGGCGGCGCAAAAAGATCTGGCAAATATCCGGGCAAAACTTGACGCCGCCGGCAAGGCCCGGCTGGAAGCCCGGCATAAGCTTGAAACGGCGGACCGGGAGCAGGAACGGCTGCTCCTGGAGGGCGCCGCCCGGAAAGAACAGTTAGAGCAGGTTCGAGCCGTGGCGCAGCGGGATGTTGAACCATTTGGAATCAAAGAGATCCCCATCGCCAGTCTGGCAGCATTACTGGACGGCCTTATCCAACGACAGAAAACTTGGCAGGATATGGAGGTCCGACAAACTGCCGGGGAAAAAGGAATCCAGGAAATCAAAGGGGAAATAGACAGGGAAATCGCCCTGCTGGAAAGTATGGAAGGGGAACTGGCGACCAGACGCAAGGGCCGCGACGAGGGAACGGCGGCATATGGACTCCTCCTTTCCTCCCGCCGGGAGATCTTCGGAGAACGGAACCCCGATGTTGAGGAGAAGAAACTGGCCGCCGCCGTTGACCATGCGGGTAAATCCCTGGAGCAGGCAATGGAGAAGAACCGGAGGGTAGAGCAGGAAATCATTGTCCTCAAAGAGAAAATCGGGGGATTAAAAGAAAGAACGGAAAAGCGGGACAGGGAACTGGCGAGGGCGGGGGAGAAACTGGCCGAGGGGATAAGCAGGGCGGGATTTGCAGATGAGCAGGACTACGTCCTATCCTGTCTGCCTGAAGAGGTGCGGGAAGAGCTCGCAGAAAAAGAGAAGGGCCTCATCAGAGAGAAAACCGAACTGGATACCCGCCAAAGGGACAAGGCAGCGGCCCTCGCCGCCGCGCGGGAAAAACGCCTTACAGAGCAACCCCTCGCAACGCTTCGAGAAAATATCAGTTCCTGTGATGGGAACCTCAAACAGATCGGACTGGAAATCGGCGGCATGATCAAAACTTTGCAGGACAACGAATCCATGAAGAAAAAACAGCAGGAACGCCTCCAGCAGCTCGACGCTCAGAAAAAGGAATGCCTCCGCTGGGATACGCTGCATCAATTGATTGGCTCTGCGGACGGCAAGAAATTCCGGAATTTTGCCCAGGGGCTGACTTTCGAGATGATGATCTCCCACGCCAACCGCCAGCTCCGGAAGATGACGGACCGGTATCTGCTCCTCAGGGATGTCGTGCAGCCGCTGGAACTTAATGTGATCGACAACTACCAGGCGGGGGAGATCCGCTCCACGAAAAACCTCTCCGGCGGCGAGAGCTTCCTCGTCAGCCTTGCCCTGGCCCTGGGCCTTTCACAGATGGCCAGCCGGAATGTGCGTGTTGATTCCCTTTTTCTCGATGAAGGATTTGGAACTCTTGACGAAGACGCCCTCGAAACGGCTCTGGAAACGCTGGCAAGCCTCCGACGGGAGGGGAAGCTCATCGGCGTCATCTCCCATGTCGCCGCCCTCAAGGATCGGATCAGCGCCCAGATACAGGTCATCCCGGAGACGGGGGGCCGCAGCCGCATCGCCGGTCCAGGCTGTCGGAGGATTTCTTAGGTAAACGGCTAAGCCTTGGCCATTGCCGGAGCTTGATAATTCATGACCATGCGTTTCAGGTTGCCCTTAAAGAGGACATCCATCCGCTGCTCTTCCAGAATCTTTTCCACGAAACCGATCCCGAAGGACGGATGATTGATCACATCCCCTCTCTGATACCGGTTGGTCATGCGATAATCCACAATGGCCGCATTCTCCCTTAAGTCCTGCTGCCTCAGCAGCCAGCGTTGCGTCTCTGCCGCTTCCGCCTGCCTGCTCTCTTCGTCTGCCTTTGTTCCGACGCGCCGGGTTCGCTCTTTTGAGATTACACTGCTTTTCGTCCGGGGTTTCGATCCCCGATACTTGTGCTCAGCCCCACAGGTCTTGCATTTTACATTTGCAATCACACCTCTGACTTCATAAAGAACGATGTGGGCGAGAACCATCCCGCACTTGGTGCAAAGGGCGTCGACATTTTTTCCAACGGATGACATAAATTTTTCCTTCCCGAATCTTGGTTTTATGTATAACACACTTTTCGATCCGGCAACCATTAATTATCATCGAACAGGAAAAAAGATTCTCTTCCCCCGCTAGGGGAGCTCATTGCGATAAATATGCCCTTTTCAGCTATGCAAAATAATTCAATTAGTGCTAATATGCCCTGAAAAGACTATATTAAACGAGAAAAACAACAAAGAAAGGACAAACATAAATCATGTATGCCGTCATCATGGCGGGAGGCAAGGGCGCCCGGTTCTGGCCGCGGAGCAGAAACCGCCTCCCCAAGCACCTGCTCGATATTTGCAGCGAAAAGACCATCATTCAGGAAACGGTCGAGAGGATCATCCCCCTGACGCCGCCGGAAAAGATCCTCATCGTCACCGGGGCCAGTCACGCCCGCGAGCTGATCGGGCAACTCCCCCAAATCCCGCCGGAGAATATTCTGATCGAACCGATGGGCCGCAACACCGCCCCCTGCATAGGGCTCGCGGCCCTCGTGGTCCGCAAACGGGCGGGAAATGCCGTGATGGCCGTCCTGCCCTCGGATCATCTGATTGCCGATGAGGAGAACTTTCGCCATGTCCTGGCCGCTGCCGCCGACATGGCCGCCCGGGGAGATCACCTGGTGACCATCGGCATCCGGCCCACGGGACCGGAAACGGGCTATGGCTATATCGAGGAGGGCAAACTTGCCGCCAACGAGCGGGGGGAAGACATCTTTACCGTCAAGTCCATTCGGGAAAAACCGGATGTTGAACTGGCTAAAACCTTCCTCGCCAAGGGGGGGTTTTTCTGGAACAGCGGCATGTTCATCTGGCAGGCCGCGACCATTCTCAAGGAAATGGAGTCCGCCTTGCCGGATATTTATGCGGGCCTCCTTGATATCGACAAGGCCCTGGACACACCAGCGGAGGCAAAGGTCATCGCCGATGTTTATGGCAGTTTTCGCTCCATCTCCATTGATTATGGCGTCATGGAAAAGGCGAAAAATACCCTCGTCATTCCCGCGGACTTCGGCTGGTCCGACGTGGGGAGCTGGGACGCCCTCTGGGAGGTTTCGGAAAAGGACGATCAAGGAATCGCCGCCCGGAACCGGGAAGGACTAATCAGCGTAAACTCCCGTAACTCCCTGGCTTATTCCCCCAAGA
>Ga0172379_10003032_pt1 | contig 27819 bp, 29 predicted proteins | sample GrowelOW334metaG_FD_119756 | JGI IMG/M metagenome (GOLD analysis project Ga0172379, IMG submission 119756) | Groundwater microbial communities from an aquifer near a municipal landfill in Southern Ontario, Canada - Groundwater well OW334 metaG | ecosystem: Environmental > Aquatic > Deep...
CGAACTTATGCTATTTTCTTACCATTAAAAAGTAAACGATGTTATGCTACATTTGTTAAATTAAAAAGTAAACGATGTTATGCTATTTTTTTGTAAACGATGTCATGCTATTTATCAATTAGATTGTAGAGATTAGAAAATAGATTTTAGATATCAATTAGAAATTAAGCTTCTGGCTAATATTATTCTTATCAATCAATAAAGTTGTAAAATTAACTCATTCGGAAGGAAAAAAGGGGTGTTGTTGATAAGTTTGGAAAAGTAAAACGAGATTAAAATTAACATGGTCGATTAAAAGAAATTAGCTGCTTTATTAATAGCAGAGCATAGCGAAAGATGTGAACCGGAGCGAAGTGGAGTTCACAGTAAGGTAATGTGCGAGGGGTATTGGGTTGATAGTTATACCCAAAATTGGGAGTTTTTATTTTCCCTATTTTGAGGAATAGCTTTATTATCAGGATTTTTCAAGAATAATCCGGTTAATTAGGTTTTATCCAAAAGTAAAATCGTAAATTTGAAGGAGGATATTACAAATTCTCAACAACAATCTTACAAAACTAAACTAACACCTAAAATCTAAAAATTATGAAAAAATTAAATTTACTATTTGTTTTTGGCTTAATTGTAAGTCAGAATGTTCAAGCCCAGTTTGAATTGCCTATAATATGGGAAACTGTTGGCGAAGATACCGCATGGAATGTTTTTGCAAATGGTGCAGCTGATTCTTCAAATTTTGTTATTGTTGATAATCCCGATAAAACAGGGATTAACAGTTCTGATTCTTGCCTTAAATTCACTGTTTTGGATGCTGCAGATCCCTGGGCAGGAGCTTATTCCGATTATTATGGCGAAATAGCTCTCACTGAAGACAATCATATAATGCAAATGATGGTAAATAAAAATGTTATCACTCCAATCACGTTAAAGTTGGAAATCGGTACCACGGCTAGTCCGATCTCTGTAGATGCTGAAAATACTGTTACAGATGAATGGGAATTAATAACTTTCGATTTTACAGAATTTATTGGAGAAAGCTATACAAGGTTAACTTTTTTTCCCGATTTTCCTTCTGCAAGAACTGCGGGATCCATTTGTTATATTGACAATATTGGTTTTTATTTTGAACCAAGTTCTATAAATGAGAACAATCAATCTACAGTTAAGGTATTTCCTAACCCTACGCATGATTATTTAACTGTTATTTCGAAAAATTTAATAGAAAGTGTTCATATTTATGATTTTGCCGGTAAATCGGTCAAATCGTTTAACGGTATCAGCGATGTTACAGCAAAGCTGGAAATTAGCAATCTGAACAGTGGTTTATACCTTGCAAAAATTAAAGATAATCAGGGAAACACAGAATCAAAAAAGATTGTGGTTAAATAAGTTTTCCCCCGACAAAAGTTTTTCCCTATAATTCAGGGATCAATAATCCTGATAACATCAAAAGAATACCTGATGCTATCAGGATTTACTTTTAAAACCAATTGTCACTAGGCACAGCTCCAGTGTTTTAATGTTTGAATGCCCGCCAATCATTTCGGGTCTAGACCGTCTGGTCATATTTGCCGATAGAAGTCATTTGATAAATCATATATTGGCACCTAATAAAATCAAGAGATTTATGAAATTATTCAAAGGAAAAAACCTGCTAGAATTTGCTAAACATATCAATTCGGGAAATAGTTGTTTGGAATATTTGGCACTTATAAAATGGCAGAATGGTTCAAATTTATAAAATGCGGACATACCAAGAGCCAGACAAGTAAAACCACTAACCCGCTTATTAGATTTGATTGCCTTGTATAATCGCAATAAAATATTCATTATTGCCTTGTAAAATCACAATATAAACTAAACTATTGCCTTGTAAAATATATGATGTGCAGATTTATCCACTATATACAATTGGAGCACTTACCAGATAAAAACAATTGCCGGAAATCCAAAGCAATCTATTTATTCTTCATGATGTTCAGCCTCTTCCAAATCATTCAGGCAATCGCGCAAGCGTTGAATGTTTTTTCCGTAAATCCAGATAAAATAACGTCGCTGTACCCAATAGCCCAAAAATGAAACCAAAAGAACAATTAAAAATGCTATTGTTAAATTCAAAAAATTGAACATGCTTTGCCAATCAGCATCCGTTGCGGTACTGTGTATTCCAAGCAAAAAGCCACCAACTCCGGCAATAGGCATTAAAATGGCTGCCATTTGCATATATTGCTTTATCAAACGATCGAAACGATGGATGAACTCGGTAAGGTAGGTTTTCAAATAGGGGTGGCTCGAAAATTTAAGCCTGATAACCTTGATGTAAGGAACAAAACTAATTGCAAATATTAAAGAAACCAGCAACAACGCTGCATTGGTATCGTTTGGATTAAAAAAGTAAATAAACAATACTAAAAATAGCGATAGCAATAAAGTCAGGGACCATTCTATAATTATTTTCCTTCTTATTTTTAATAGTTCGTTGTTCGAACGGCCTTTCACAATCTTCTTGATCTCATCTAATGAATATTCACTAACATTGCGTGATTCCGCTATTGTTTTCCAGGCATGTTTTAATTCATTTAATTCATCCATCATTTTCCGTTAACTTTTTTAACCGTTTTTTAACCCGATTCATTTTTATCTTTATATTATTTACGGTGAGCCCCAAAATTTCAGAAATTTCAGCATAAGCCAATTCTTCCAAATACATTAGCACCAAGGACCTATCGATATCGTTGAGTTTTTGGATTGCCCGATGAAGTGATTCCGCCTGCTCTCTTCGCTCCTCTTCCACATAAAAGGGAGTGTCGTCATGAATTCCAAAAATCGTCTCATTTTCCCTATCCCAAATCCTATGCTTCTTTTCTTTACGTATCCAGGAAATTGCCGTATTAATTGAAACCCGGTACAACCAAGTCGAAAATTTCGATTCTCCTTTAAACTGCGGATATGCGCGCCAAGCTTGTATGCATATTTCCTGAAACATATCGTCCGATTCAGTCCTGTTTTGAGCATACATCAAACAAACCTTTCGAATCAAAGGCTGAAATTCTTTTATCTTTTGTATTGCTTCGTCGCTATTCACCTAATGTCTTTTGCAGTATATTTGTCGAAGATACTATTCCTAAGTTACATTGGAATAAACATTTCCAATAAAATTCCATTCATAAAGCAGCCAATCTGCCAAATTTTCCTCTTTAATCACAATAGTTTAATAAATCCGCAACAATGGCATAACAACAATTGCATTAAAACCTTGTTAAATGTTAAAAAAAACTAGGCATTGAATTTGCAAGGTTCCTTGCTTTGAATAAAAATGGAAAATAAAATTGATTACCTTTGAAGCAAAAATTAACCATGACGGAAACAACCGAAACCACTAATTTAAAAAATACAGTAGTTGAAGCAATTAAAGAGAAAAAAGGTAAAGAGATAATTGTTTTAGGTTTGACCGAACTGCAGCAATCTGTGGCTGATTTTTTTGTTATATGTCATGGCGATTCCAACACACAAGTTGATGCCATTGCCAGCAACATTGAACGACAAGCAAGAACCGAACTAAAAGAACACGTTATTCACAAAGAAGGAACTGAAAATTCACAATGGGTTTTATTAGATTACGGCGATGTGGTGGTTCACGTTTTTCAAGAACCCTTTCGAAAGTTTTACAATTTGGAAGATTTATGGGCCGATGCAAATACAGAATTAATTAAAGAAGATTAATACAAACTACTCAATGAGCGAGAACATTCAAGACAAAAAAGATTTAGGAACGGGGCAAAAACCAGCTACTGATCCGAAAAGCAACGACAAAAAACCAAAATTTAATATTGCCTGGGTTTACGGGCTTATTGCCATTTCATTACTTGGCGTTTTCTTTTTTCAAACCCCTTCCGGACCTAAGGAAGTAACGTGGAATAAGTTTGAGAAAGAAATGCTCAAAGCGGGAGATGTGATGAAAATTGAAGTGGTGAATAACAAACGAGCTGAAATTTTCATTAAACCGGAGCGATTAAACAAGGATATATATAGTGAACTTAACACTGCAAAAAAGAATACAATGACCAAACAAGGTCCACAGTATTTTTTCACTATTGGATCGGTTGAGGCTTTTGAAAAGCGTATTGAAGAAGCACAGCAAGACTTTACTTACGACCAAAAAGTAGATGTCAGTTTTGTGGAGCGCAACAACCACTTCGATACCATCATTAATTGGCTGATTTTCCCGTTGCTTTTAATTGGGGTATGGTTATTCATTTTTCGCCGCATGGCGGGTCCAAACGGTGCCGGAGGTCAGTTATTCAATATTGGAAAATCACGTGCCAAAATATTTGACAAAGAAACTGCTGAGGTAAAGGTTGACTTTAAAGATGTGGCCGGCTTAGAAGAAGCCAAAGTTGAAATAATGGAGATTGTTGACTTCTTGAAAAACCCTATAAAATATACTCAATTGGGTGGTAAAATTCCTAAAGGTGCATTATTAGTAGGACCTCCGGGAACAGGAAAAACCTTGCTTGCTAAGGCGGTGGCTGGCGAAGCCCATGTACCATTCTTCTCCATGTCAGGTTCCGATTTTGTTGAAATGTTTGTAGGAGTAGGTGCATCAAGGGTGCGCGACCTTTTCAAACAAGCAAAAGAAAAAGCTCCTTGTATTATTTTTATTGACGAAATTGATGCCATTGGACGTGCCCGGGGTAAGAATCCAAATTGGGGTGCCAACGATGAACGCGAAAATACATTGAACCAATTGTTAACCGAAATGGATGGCTTTGGAACAAACAGTGGAGTTATTATATTAGCCGCCACAAACCGTGCTGACATTCTCGATAGAGCATTGCTTAGAGCAGGTCGTTTTGACCGTCAAATTCATGTGGAATTACCCGACTTAAACGAAAGGAAAGATATATTCAAAGTTCATCTTCGTCCGCTTCAAAAATTGGGCACCGATGTTCATCCGGAATTTCTTGCTAAACAAACCCCTGGATTCAGTGGTGCCGATATTGCCAATGTTACTAACGAAGCTGCATTAATTGCCGCCCGTAAAGAAAAACAATTGGTTGAAAAACAAGATTTCTTAGATGCAATAGACCGAATTGTTGGTGGGCTGGAAAAGAAAAATAAGATCATCTCTTTTGACGAGAAAAAAACAATTGCTTACCACGAAGCTGGACATGCTACTGTGAGTTGGATTTTGGAACATGCCAATCCATTAATTAAAGTGACCATTGTTCCTCGCGGTCAGGCTTTAGGTGCTGCCTGGTATTTACCTGAAGAACGACAGCTTACTACCAAAGAACAAATGTTAGATGAAATGTGTGCTATTTTAGGTGGACGTGCAGCTGAAGAATTATTCTTTGGTAAAATTTCTACCGGTGCATTAAACGACCTTGAAAAAGTGACCAAGCAAGCGTATGCCATGGTTTCTTACTTTGGAATGAGCGAGCGGATTGGAAATGTAAGTTTCTACGATTCATCAGGCCAAAATGAGTATTCCTTTGGCAAACCTTACAGCGAAGATACCGCTAGAGCCATTGACGAAGAAACCAAAAGTATCATTGATAAAGCTTATATCAGAGCCAAAGAACTGCTCAAAAAGCTAAAAGTTCAGCATAATGCGTTGGGAGAATTGCTTTTAGAAAAAGAAGTACTTTTTTCAGAAGATTTGGAGCGCATTCTTGGACCACGGCCCAATGGAAAAACACCTCATTCTGAAGATGAAAGTATGGTTCGAACGGCTCCAATGGCTGAAATTGAAACCCAACCAAAAGTTGAAAAGGAAGAAAATCCTAACTAATGAATTAAGTTTAGATGGAATCCAATTGGATCATTATTTTTACAACAGGCAAGCTATATCTAGCCGAAATGGCTAAAGCTATTCTTGAAGATAATGATATTGAAGTGATAGTAATGAACAAACAGGATTCCTTTTATTTAATTGGTGATATTGAAGTTTATGTAAAGCCCGAAGATGTTATTCGGGCTAAATTTTTAATCAAGGACCTATAACTATGAATAATTTTTGGCAGCGTAGCATTACAGGAGTTTTATTTGTTCTGGTTCTTGTTACTTCCATCCTTTTTAACTACAATTCATTTGCCGCACTGTTCTTAGTAATTGAAATTCTAGCCTTACGCGAATTTTATATTTTATCGAGTAAAAGTCATTCCATTCCACAAAAATATTACGGCAGTATTTTAGGCGGACTAACTTTTGCGTCAGGGTATTTGTGGCAACTAATTGATTGGGGATTTTATCTCACCCTTTTAATACTTCCTCTCTTCTCTTTTATATTTGTGTTTGAACTGTACCGAAATAAAAAACATCCGCTGCTAAATATTGCCATTACTTTATTAGGAATTTTTTACATTTCAATTCCACTAACCCTATTAAACCACCTTGCCTTTTTAAATGGAGAATACAATGGAAAAATAATTTTGGGTATTTTTATTTTAATATGGTTGAGTGATACCGGAGCTTATATTTTTGGAGTTTTGTTTGGAAAACATAAGCTGTTTGAGCGCATTTCTCCAAAAAAAACATGGGAAGGATTTTTTGGTGGTCTATTAGTATCGGTAGCCGGAGCATTCTTGCTAACTAAGTATTTCGACATTTTTCCTTTAAAAGTATGGGGTATTATTGCTTTAATAATTGTATTTTTTGGTACCCTGGGTGATTTAGTAGAATCAATGTTTAAACGCAGTCTTGCGATTAAGGATTCAGGAAATATACTGCCGGGGCATGGTGGAATTTTAGATCGTTTTGATAGTTTGCTATTTGTAATTCCTGTTATTTTTACATATTTGTATTTTTTTGTTCGATAATTAATTTTTCAGGTTAAATTAAAACTCTTATGAGAATACACAAAGCTGGTTTTAGCGTAATTACTACGGTCATTTTATTGTTCTCCTTTATTATGGCTATCTTCGTTTATACCGCATCAATTGCAATAATTTATATATCAGGATTCATTTTTCTTACACTACTAATATTTATTTTCCGTTTTTTCCGCTTTCCAAATCGGACCATTCAATTCAATCAAAATCAAGTAATTTCACCTGCCGATGGAACTATTGTTGTAATTGAAGAAGTGGAAGAAACCGATTTTATAAAAGAAAAAAGAATCCAAATTTCAATTTTCATGTCTGTCTGGAATGTGCATATTAATTGGTTTCCTGTAATAGGAACTGTTATACAATCCCTACATTTTAACGGCAGATTCATGGCCGCCAGACTACCCAAATCATCCCATGAAAATGAACGATCTGTAGTTGTTATTGAAACTAAAAATGCTGGTAAAGTGATGGTGAAGCAAATTGCAGGAGCCGTGGCTCGCCGCATTATTACCTATACTAAACCGGAACAAACAATAAAAGCAGGCGACCAACTCGGTTTTATCCGGTTTGGATCACGAGTTGATGTTTTATTACCTGTTGACTCAAAAATTCATGTTAAATTAAATCAGAAAGTAACCGGTGGATTAACACTATTGGCCGATTTACCTCAATAAATGAACAATCCCATTTAGACTGCTTTTAAATAGAAAAAAAAAGTAGCAAATGGTATCATTATATTCATTGATAAGTATAATTTGTGGCATTATTAATAATCAAAATTATTTGATATGGCTTATAAAATTTCTGAAGACTGTATAGCTTGTGGGACTTGTATTGCTGAATGTCCTGTTGAAGCTATCTCTGAAGGTGACATCTATGTAATTGACGCAAATACTTGTACCGATTGCGGTACTTGCGCAGAGGTTTGCCCAGTAGAGGCGATTTCACCAGCATAGTAACTTTTTTCTTTCAAAACTTAAAGCCCATAACTATTGGGCTTTTATTTTTTTATTTTGTTTCAAATAGCAGATTAATTCAATGTAACTGATTGATTTAATATATATTTGTGAAACTTAATAAATTCCGATTATTTATCAGGAAACATGATTTTTAGTAAAAAATACACCCCACGTTGGATTGTTTTCTCAATTGATGTTTTTATTTCAGTTGCCAGTGTGAGTATAGCCTATTTGCTCCGCTTCAATTTTCAAATACCTGAAACTAATGTTGCCAGACTCTATTTTATAATTCCTTTTGTTGCTGGAATACGGATTATCAGTTTCATGATAGGGCGCACTTATGCTGGAATTATTAGATACACCGGCATGAAAGATTCACAGCGCATATTTATTACCCTTTTTTTAGGCAGTGTGTTTATTGTGGTGTGCAACATCGTAAGTTATTACTTCATAACCAAGGCTTTCATAGTACCACTTTCTATTGTCATCATCGACTTTTTAACTACCGTTTTTTTCATGACTTCACTCCGTTGGTTGGCAAAATCAATATTTTACGAGCTCCAAACCTCATCAATGCAATTGAAAAAAGCAGTGATTTATGGCGCAGGATCTGCTGCAATAATAGCAAAACAAACCTTAGAACAAGATATTGAATCGCGATATAAAGTGGTGGCTTTTTTTGATGATGTATCAAAGCGAAGTCAAAAACAGTTAGGAGGAGCTAATATTTACCCCATTTCCACTATTGAATCCATCATTTCTGATGAAAATATAGAATACATGATTCTTGCTAAACCGTTCCATACGGTTGAAGAAAAAACCAACCTTATTGAATTATGCTTAAGCAATAATGTAAGCGTTTTATCAGTCCCCAGTGTAGATAGTTGGATTAATGGAGAATTGAGCTCAAAACAGATAAGGCAGATAAAGATAGAGGAATTGCTTGAACGTGCTCCTATTAAATTAGATATTGGTGGAATTGAAAAGCAGATAAAAGGAAAAGTAGTTATGATTACTGGAGCAGCTGGATCCATTGGAAGCGAAATGGTTCGTCAATTAATTAGATTTGAACCTAAAAATTTGATTCTTTTTGACCAAGCTGAAACTCCCATGTATGACATTGAAATGGAATTATATGAATATAAGCAAAATATAAACTTTCAAGCCATTATTGGGGATATAGCTGATCAATCAAGAGTTGAAGAGGTATTTAAGAAATATGCACCGGAAATTGTATATCATGCAGCAGCATACAAGCATGTACCTATGATGGAGGGTAATCCACCTGAAGCTATTAAAACCAATGTTTTTGGCACTCGTACCATCGCTGACCTTTCGGTTAAATATGGTGTGAAAAAGTTTGTAATGGTTTCAACGGATAAAGCGGTGAATCCAACCAATGTGATGGGAGCTTCCAAGCGCTTAGCTGAAATATATATTCAATCCTTAAACAGTACTACCGACACATCCTTCATAACAACCCGGTTTGGAAATGTATTAGGTTCCAATGGAAGCGTTATTCCAAGATTCAGGAAACAAATTGAAGAAGGAGGACCTATAACCGTAACGCATCCCCAGATAACCCGTTATTTTATGACTATACCTGAAGCCTGTCAGTTGGTATTAGAAGCTGGTGCCATGGGTTCAGGTGGCGAAATATTTATTTTTGATATGGGGAAATCGGTAAAGATTGTTGATCTAGCAAAAAAGATGATAAAACTTTCAGGGCTTCAATTAGGAAAAGATATTCAAATTAACTTTACCGGATTGCGGCCTGGCGAGAAATTGTATGAAGAATTATTGGCTGATAAAGAAAATACGATTCCCACGCATCATGCACAAATTATGATTGCAAAAGTTAGGAAATATCCTTACAACGAAGTAAAAGAGCAAATACAGGAATTAATTGACGTACTTGCTGAACAAAATAATATGAGTATTGTAAATCAGATGAAAAAGATAATTCCGGAATTTATTAGCCAAAATTCAATCTATGAACAATTGGATAAACCTTTGGTGAATTAGGTCGAATATTAAGAACCTTCCTTGTTTGTTTTAGAACATTAAAAACCTATTCGAGGGATTATAAGTACAAGTTTATAAGACCTTTTGGAAGGTTAAATAAAACAGATTTTTTTACGGTCTGCACTTCTTTTATAAAATCAACATGCATCGGAACCAATAATTCTATATTTTCCTTTAATATTACAATAAGGGGGTTGGTTGGGTTATCTATAATATCAATAATTTCACCTAATTCTCCATCTGTAACATCCGATGCCATAAAACCAATGAGCAGATGTGGTTTTAACACAAATTCAGCTTCATTCAATTCAATACTTTTTAGTGGCAAATAAACGGAGCACCCAACCATTTTTTTAGCTGCCGATTCAGAATCAGTCCACATAAACTTAATCCGAAACCGTTCATTACTGGTTGCTACCCAATCATCAATAAAAAAAGGAACCAGCAATCCCTCTATTTCAAGAAATGCTGATTCCTCAATGTTTTCTATTATGTCAGGATTGTTTGTATCAAGAACTACTTCGCCATGAATTCCATGGACTTTAACAATAGTTCCTATTAGCAAGCAATCCTCTTTTTGCATGCAATCGGTTTATTCTTCAGTAGTTTCCTCTACAGCAGCCTGCCCCGATTGCTCGGTGGGTGATTCAGTCTCTGTTTCTTCAACAGCAGGTGCTTCAGTCCCCGTTTCTTCTACTTCAGTTTCGTCAGCTTTACTGGCAGCTTTAGCAGCAGCTTTTGCGGCTTCAGCATTCTTTTCAGCAATAGCTTGTGCACGGTCGGTGCTTACTTTTTTCTCAGCAGCTAACTTACTTTTTTCAGTACTGTGTTTGTCAGATTTTAACTTATCAACTTTAGCCTGAATTTTGTTTGAGTTTTCAACCAACCATTTGCTGAATTTTTCTTCAGCAACATTTTCGTCAAAAGCTCCTTTTTTCACCCCGTCTAAAAGGTGTTTTTTCATCAGTACTCCCTTGTACGATAAAATTGCTCTGGTGGTGTCAGATGGCTGCGCACCATTTTGAAGCCAATACAATGCCCGTTCGAAGTTAAGTTCAATAGTAGCAGGATTAGTGTTTGGGTTGTAATTGCCCAATCTCTCTATGAACTTACCATCGCGTGGTGCCCTGCTATCGGCTGCAACAATATGGTAATAGGCATTGCGCTTTCTACCATGACGTGCTAATCGGATTCTTAAAGGCATAATTTAAATTTTAATTGTTACTAATAATTTTAGCGGCTGCAAATATAGAACTTATTTTCTGAATGTAACGAATTTGGGTGGTGATATTATTTCGGTTTCTTTCAATCCCCAAACGATAAACATTTTTATTAAAATGCCGCAAATCAATGATTAATATTATTTTTGCTAAAAAAATCGATGTTACGATTAGTTGCCCTTCTAATTTCGATAACCTTTCAGTTGATAGCTGCAATTTTTGCTTTACGGTTGATGAGGGTAACAAAATACAGGGCATCGTGGGTTCTAATCTCTTTAGGGTTCCTGCTTTTGGCCATCCGCTATACCATTAAACTCATTCAGTTTTTGCAGGACGATTTTTCGTTTTACCTGACCATGGCCGACGACTGGTTGGGAATTTTCATCTCCTTTTTATTCACAGCCGGAGTATTTTTAATTGGTGAAATATTTTATTCACTAAAAAGAGCCGAAATAGAAAGATCAAGGGCAGAAAATCGCATATTAACAGCCATCATCCAAACTGAAGAAAAAGAACGGAAACGGTTTGCCAAAGACTTACACGATGGGCTTGGGCCTCTCTTATCGACGGTGAAAATGTCGGTTTCAGCACTTTCGAATTCCAACATCCAAAATCAGGGGGAAATACTGGAAAATACCAATTTGGTTATCAATGAAGCCATTACATCCATTAAAGAAATTTCGAACAACCTGAGTCCTCATGTTTTATCAAACTTTGGATTGGTAAGTGCCTTAAAAAACTTTGCCCATAAAATTAATCAGACCAAAGCGGTACGAATTGATTTAACAAGCAACATGGAAAACGAACGTTTTGATCATAATGTAGAAATAATTCTTTACCGTGCCAGCTGCGAACTTATAAATAACACAATAAAACATGCCGCTGCGGAGAACATCCAGATAAATATCTCAAAACATTTACGAACACTCACCATCCAATACCACGATGATGGAATTGGGTTTCAGCCCGAAAAAATAATGAATAACCAAACGGATGGAACGGGGTTTTCAAATATACAATCAAGAATTAAATCGATACATGGAATTTTTATTTTAAACAGTGTACCTAACGAAGGTACTACAGCTCTAATTAAGGTTAAGTTAAACGGATAACGGATGAATAAAATAAAAACTATTTTAGTTGACGACCATGCTCTATTCCGCAATGGACTCAGAATACTTTTGAACACCATTCCCAATATTGATGTTATTGGCGAATCTGCTAACGGAAAGCAATTTCTGGAGCTATTGGAAACAGAAATTCCTGACATTGTACTCATGGATATTAATATGCCTATTATGGATGGAATTGAAGCAACCCAATTGGCTACCGATAAATATCCGGATATAAAAATTATTGCGCTCTCCATGTTTGGTGAAGAAGATTATTATTATAAAATGATTAATGCCGGAGTTAAAGGCTTTTTGCTTAAAAATTCCGAAATAAATGAAGTAGTGGAGGCAATTAATCAAGTAATGCTGGGTGGCAGTTTTTTTTCGCAAGAGTTATTATACAATGTTATTAAAAACTTTAACCCTCATAAAGAGGCCGAAGTTGAATTGACAAACTTATCGAAACGGGAAGTGCAAGTTTTAGAGGAAATTTGCAAAGGACTATCGAATCAGGAAATTGCTGATTCGCTATTTATTAGTAAACGAACCGTTGATAAACACCGAGCTAATTTGTTAAGTAAAACCAATTCAAAAAATACAGCTAATTTGATTATGTTTGCAATAAAAAATAAACTAATCGCCATTTAACCTTATTTTTAGTATTTATGAAACCATTTACCATAAATGAGATTATTGAAGTTGACTCAACCAATAACTATTTAAAAACCCTATTGAATACCAATCAATTACCCGAAGGATACGTGATTGTGGCTGATTTCCAAAATAGCGGAAAAGGGTTAGGTGCCAATACATGGGAAAGTGAACCAGGAAAAAATCTGACTTTTAGCCTTTTACTGCGACCGGACTCGTTGAAAGCGGAAGACCTGTTTTTATTATCAAAAGCGGTATCATTGGGAATTATTGATGCGCTGAATGAAATACGAAATTGCTTTACCATTAAATGGCCTAACGATATTTATTACCAAAACAAAAAAGTGGGCGGAATTCTTATCGAAAATCAAATTCAAGGCGATTATATTAAATATTCAGTAATAGGTATTGGAATAAATATAAATCAAGATGTTTTTACCAGCGAAGCACCAAACCCAATTTCACTTAAACAAGTGTTTGGCCATTCAGCTAATAATCAAGAAATACTAAAAAAAGTACTTAACCAGATTTCCATTTGGTACGACATGCTTTCCGATGAATATTTTGATAAAATTAACGAACAATATTTTAGCCATCTATTCAGAAACACTGACTATCACGATTTTAAAACCGGAGAAGAACTGTTTCATGCCAAGATTAAGGAAGTAGCCAACGATGGACAACTAATACTCAAAACCCCTGCTGGCGAAATCCGTAAGTTTTATTTAAAAGAGGTGGAATTTGTTTTTTAGATGATGATTCTTTTGCCTTTTATTAGGAATGTTTTAAGGAAATACAGTTACAAAAAAAATGTTCAATGCCAAATAAACAACTATCAATATACAAGTAATAGCAGAAGTTCCTTATTTGCTCATTTTACATTGAGCATTTGTCTTTTGTTATTTGTTATTTGACTTTTGATATTTGAAATTTTTTCTCTTTACCGTCCTTCATTTGTTACTGAATACTCACAGAATTTTTTTAAGGCTCTATTGTCTCCAACTTACCAATTAATGCTTCAATAAAATTAGTCAATGGTTTTTGCGCTACTAGCTTGAATATAGGGTTTAAGTCGGCTTTTAAACTAATTTTAACGCTTGTTTTATTATCGGAAATTGGGGTCAGATAAAACCATAATGTAAAGCTAAAAGGCACACTTTCCGTATTTGTAATTTTAACTTGATTGTTGGGCACCCTTTCCACAATTCGCATCCCAAATTTACCGATTTTGGCAATATTAAAATGGCAACTATCTACATCGGAAATTAAATCAGAAACTTGATCCCGAGGCATAAATTTATCCAAATTCCTGAAATCGGATAAAAGGCTAAATGCTTTTTGTTGATTGGATGGTATAGTGCCAATTCGGCTTTCAATTTCCATAGTGTTTTTTAAATTTTTAGCAAAATGGTTTTAAAGAGAAAGAGATTAAATCCAATCATCAGGATTATCGCGCCATTTTTTTAGTAAATGAATATCGGAATCAGTAATATATCCTGTTTCAAAGGCAATTTCAATTAAGGTTTGATAATTACTCAATGTATTTAGTTCACAATTAGCTGTTGCAAAGCTTTCAGCCGCTTTCGGAAAACCATAGGAGAAAATTGCAAGCAATCCTTCAATGTTAGCACCAGCTTCACGAAGTGCCTCAACAGCCTTTAAACTACTACCTCCGGTTGAAACCAAATCTTCAATCACCACAACGCGTTGTCCCTTTTCAAGATGCCCTTCCACCAGATTTTCCAATCCGTGTTTCTTTGCATCGGAACGAACATAAATAAAAGGTTTATTGAGTGCCTGAGCCACCAATACCCCATGAGCAATAGCACCTGTAGCTACACCAGCTATAACATCAACCTTTGGGTATTGGTCTTGAATGGTTTTTACAAACGCATCACAGATAAAACTGCGAACACTTGGATAGGACAAGGCTTTCCTGTTATCGCAATAAATGGGCGATTTCATTCCCGATGCCCAAATAAATGGTTTTGATGGCTTCAATTTTATTGCTTTAATTTGCAACAATTGTTTTGCCACTTGTTTTGCTAATTCATTTGAATGTATCATGCCACAAAAATATAAAGTTTTTTTCAACCACAACAAGGTTTATTTAGTTAAAAGAAATCAATCAAATTTCTTCCACAATACTTTGTTTATTAACTTAAAAGCATCAAATATAAAACAGCTTTCCAATGAATTATTGACCAATAATGAAAAAAAAATCATTGTTTTTGAATGTGATGATTTAGAAGCTAGCTGGAAGATTTTTAAAAATCAATTTACCGTTCGTAAAGCAGCCGGTGGGTTGGTCTTAAATCAAAAAAATGAATTGCTCTTGATAAAGAGAAAGGGTTTGTGGGATTTGCCTAAAGGTCACCTTGAAGAAGGAGAGAAAAACAAGCAGGCAGCTTTGCGTGAGGTAACCGAAGAATGCGGGATTCATGGCCAAACCATTGCATCTAAAACAGAAACAACCTATCATGTTTACTACCTGAATAATTTAACGATACTTAAACCATCGGCTTGGTATGTAATGAATTATATGGGCAACGAAAAAACGGAATCACAGATAAAGGAAGGAATTACAGAGGCAGTTTGGATTCCCATAAAAGATATATCGGAGTATATACCGAATTCTTACCCTTCTGTAGCAAGTTTGTTAGAAAAATTTATCGGTTCTGATTTCTCTTTTTCGACTGCAACAATTTAAAAAAATACCATTCAAAATTTTCGCTTGGCGAATTGGCCGGAGACATTACCAATGTACCTTCAGGGTTAATTAAATAATAGGAAGGGAATGCTTTTACTTTATATAAATCGATAAGATTCTTTTGGTTTGAATAACTCAACAAGTCCCATTCGTATCCGTGTTCATCAAAATACTTTTGTACCTCTGTAATATTTTCGTCAATAGATATGCTTACTACGTTAAAATCAGTTTTATGCTTTTCGTACAAGGCTTTTAATAGTTCTAATTCTTCACGACAGGTATAACTGTCGATAGATATAAAATTCAAATAAACATAATTCGTTAGGTAGTCGTTATTCTTTCGCATATTTCCCTTAGAATCAATAAGCTGGAAGGCTGGGGCAGGAAATCCGGATTTACCTTGCAATACCTTTTTTTTGATATGGGTAGCCATTGTTTTATGATACGGTATTTTTGCACAACATAGTATTGAATCTAAGGTAATTATCAAGCTTTGAACAGGAAAATCGTTGGAATAAAATGCATCGTGCAACCCTTTAAGCAAAACCATTTCTTGCAAGGTATCATTCAACAAAACCATATTGTTTTCAAATGTTTGATAAGCATAAGTAGGACTTTTAGCATAGGCTATATCAGAAAAAATACGCTGACCCTCACTGGTATTGGCATAAAAAGAAAGATAGTTAGCAAAAACCTGATTAAACAAATCCATGTATGCACTATTTGTATATTGAATGGGTTGATTGTTGAAATACTCCCTTATTAAATAACGGCTGTCGCGCATTATGGTAATGTATTTTAGCCATCCATAACTATATTTCCGGTAATTATAAAAGTAGGCATTATCAACCGATGCGAATGACTGTTCCATTGTTTCAATTACTGAATCGATGTTCGCCTTTAAAGGATTTTTTACAATATAATAATAGCTATTATCCAGATAGTTATGATACTTTTCATTGAAATTAGCCAATTGAATATTTAAATCGAGCGTATCGGCATTTTTTATACCTAGGAATACTTCAACGGGTTTAAAAAAAGGATTCAATAAATCAACCTGCGACTTTGGCTGAAAGTCGGGCAATACTACTTCATAATATTTTCCCGGTTCCAGATAAATTACAGCTTGAAAAATACCTAAAGGTACTGAGGCAAGAACTGTTTGTTCCAATGGAATTTCCAATTCAAAGCGACCTTGTTGGTCAACAATTGCAGAATCTAAAACTATGAGGTTATTGGATATTAGGTCGGAAAAAGCATCCACTTTAATAGTTTGTCCAATATATGTTTTATTTACACCCGATATTTTGGTAGTTGCCTTTTGAGCCAATACCATACTATGAAATGAAAAAATAAAGCCAATAAAAAAAAAGAGTCGAATCATAATTTTTCCGTATTGTCTTTCCTCTTTTCAAGTATGGAATAAATATTGGCTGATTCAGGCAGGAATTGACTTACATCGCCACCAAACCTTAAAATATCGCGAACAATGGTACTATTTACTGGAGTAAGTTCGGGAGTGGTTAACAAAAAGAATGATTCAACTTCGGGTAACATTAACTTATTCATTTGTGCCACCCCTCTTTCGTATTCAAAATCGGCTGCTGTGCGAATACCCCGTAACATAAAACTGGCATTTACCTCTTTGCAATAATCAACTGTTAACCCTTGATAGGAATCAACAACCACTCTTGGCTCGTTTTTAAAAACATTGTTTATAAGCTCCAACCGCTCTTCCAAATTAAGGAACTCCATTTTAGTTGAATTATGGCCAATAGCTATTATTATTTTATCGAATAAAGGCAATGCCCTTATAACTACTGATTCGTGCCCTTTGGTAAAAGGATCGAATGATCCGGCAAAAACTGCAATTTTCATATCTTGCTTTTTAAAAACTGATTGCTGTGCACAAAGGTAAAATAATTATTAAGCAAAAAAATGGAAGTTAGAAGACGGAAGAACTAAGATGGGAAACTGGGAAATTGGGAAGACGGAAGGGTAACAAGGTGGCAAGGTAACAAGGTAGCAAGGTGAAAAAATGGGAAGATGGGGAAATGGGAATTGGGAAGACCGAAGTTAGAATCTAGAGTCAGAAACCAGTAACTAGAAACCAGTACCCAGAAACTGAAAAAATCTCACTATCTAACATCTCAAATCTTTTTCACAGAACCACCCAATTAAGTCCATTGTTATATTCTCCCTTAAGGATGGTTTCGGTAAGCAAGTCATAATCAGAAACATTATTAACAAAATCTATCGCCGAGGTATCAATGGCTACAATGGGAAAGCGATTCTCCGATTTAAAAAACTGAAATAGCTTTTCTGGATTTGATCCAGATACTCCAATGATATTGATTTTTCGTAATCCCTGCCCCGTAGCGCAATATTTTGCAATAACCTATCGGGTGATGAATGTAGATAAACATACAAGTTTGGCAAAGGCAATTGTTGGTAGATAATTTGAAACACCTGCCTAAATAAGTTAAACTCATCGTCGCCCAAAGTGGCTCTGGCAAATACCAACGACTTAACAAAATAATAGTCGGCAATGGTAAACGATTTAAACAAATCGGTGGATGAAATCTCTTCGTTCAACTGCTTGTAACGCGCTGCCAAAAACGACAATTCCAATGAGAAACTATATCGCTCGGGATTGCTATAAAACTTAGGTAAAAAGGGATTGTCGTGAAACTGTTCCAGAATAATTTTTCCGTTATATTGTTCCGCCATTCTAGTAGCCAAGGAGGTTTTCCCTGCTCCAATATTGCCCTCAATTATAATGTATTTATTCATTAGTTCCATAACCACAAAGTAACTAAGATTTCAATTGTTGACGAAAGGATTTTAAAATAAAAACCGGGAAAATTACTCCCCGGTTTAACTTATTTGGAATCAAATCATTCTATTATTTGTCCTCGAATTTTGGCACAACCCCAAGATTATAAAACATAAATGAATAAGTGTCGGTTAATTCTTCAATCATTTTTGTGGTTGGCTTTCCTGCTCCATGACCGGCCTTTGCATCGATACGGATGATTACTGGATTTGAACCCTTATATTTTTCCTGAAGCGTTGCTATATATTTAAAAGAATGGGCTGGAACCACACGGTCGTCGTGATCGGCTGTTGTAACCATCACCGCTGGATATTCGGTATTTTCCTTTATAGAATGGACGGGTGAATAAGCTAACAAATACTTGAACATTTCTTCACTGTCCTCGCTGGTTCCATAGTCGGTTGCCCAATACCGGCCGATGGTAAACTTATGATATCGCAACATATCCATAACTCCAACCGCAGGAATGGCTGCACCAAACAAGTCGGGACGTTGATTTACCACGGCTCCCACCAATAATCCACCGTTTGAACCACCCAACAAAGCAATTTTCCCCTTGCTGGTGTATTTTTCATTTATCAGGTATTCTGCAGCGGCAATGCAATCGTCGAACACGTTTTGTTTTTGCATCAACGTTCCTGCCTTGTGCCATTCTTCGCCATATTCACCACCTCCACGTAAATTCATCATGGCATAAATACTTCCTTGCTCCAACCAAATTAGCCTTCCCACACTGAACGACGGGGTTAAACTAATATTAAAACCGCCATATCCATAAAGCAGTACTGGATTTTTGCCATTCAGCGCAAGCCCTTTTTTATGTACAATAAACATGGGTATTTTTGTTCCATCGTTACTGGCATAAAATACCTGTTTAGTTTCATAAAGATCAGGGTCAAAGTCAACATCGGCATTTTGATACACTTCCGATTTGTTGTATTTTATGTCGTATTTATAAACGGTCGCCGGTGTAGTAAACGAAGTGAGGGAGTAAAAAGTAACGGTATCTTCCTTTTTACCGCTGAACCCGCTCACTGAACCCAAAACAGGAAGCTCCAGATCATATAAATATTTTCCATTCAAGTCATTAACCTCAACACCACTGTGAGCATCTTTAAGATAGGTTGCTACAATTTTACCACCCATAATGGAAACCCCTGTGAGCACTCCTTCCTTTTCCGGAATAAAATCGACCCATTTTTCACGGGCAAAATTATTCAAATCAATGGCAATAACTTTATATCTTGATGCCTGAAAGTTTGTCAAAACCAATAACTTATCGCCCAAGTTGTCAATAACCTGAAAATCGTTATCGAAATTTTCAACCACCTTAATCACTTTACCGTTTTTTTCAAGGTCTTTAATGTAAAACGCATTACCCGAAGTGGATTCGGTAACAGAAAGGATCAGATACCTGTCGTCCTCAGTAACTCCAGCCCCAAAACCCCACTGCGGGTGTTGTAAGTCTTCATAAACCAATTTGTCTTCTGCTTGGGTGGTACCAATTTTATGATAATACACCTTGCTGTTTTCATTCACTCCTTTAAGCACATCTTTCTCTTTTGGTTCTGGATAACGTGAATAGAAAAAACCGTCTTTATACCAGGACATTCCTGAAAACTTAACCCAATTAATATGGTCAGGCAACAATTCGCCGGTTTCCAGGCTTTTCACAAAAAACTCATTCCAATCCGATCCGCCTTTCGAAATTCCATAGCCCAGATATTTCCCATCGCTGGATGGCGAAAAATTGGCAAGCGACACGGTTCCGTCTTCTGACAATTTATTTGGATCTAGAATCTCTTTTTCTTCTCCTGAAATGGAATCCTTCATAAATGCCACACTCTGGTTTTGAAGCCCGTTATTACGAAAAACAAAATAATGCCCACCTTCATGAAAAGGGGCAGAAATCTTGGGATAATCCCAAAGTTTGGTCAACCGTTTGTTAATAGCTTCTCGATAAGGGATTTTTGCCAAATAGGCATCCGTTACTGCATTTTGAGCCTTTACCCATGCCTTGGTGGAATCGGAATTATCATCCTCCAGCCAACGGTAAGGGTCAGGTACTTGGGTTCCAAAATAATGGTCAATAGTGTCCACTTTACTTGTCATCGGATAGGTTAATTTTTCTTTGCCCGGCTGGCACGATACCATTCCTGCTATAAAGCACAAAACAACAAATTTATTCATTGATTTAAAATTTAAAATAACATTTAATATTGAACCTATTTCATGCAACTTTTCTGCATTTCATCTAGTAAGTAGGGTCTTACATGAAAAAGTTACTTGCAAGGTAAATAAACTTTCAAATAAAAACCCATATCGGAGCGAAAATAAGGAGGCATCCCAATCTATCTATTCTGGAATCACACCTTGTACCATAAATAATCCAAGTATTTTTTTTGTGAACTTCTTGTAGCTTAAAAAGAAATAATTATCTTTGCGGTTCAAAATTTTATAGGAATTAAGATTTTAATATAAGAAAGAATATGTACTTAACAGTAGAGAAAAAAACAGAGCTTTTTCAGTCGTTCGGCAAATCGGCACAAGATACTGGATCATCTGAAGGACAAATTGCGTTATTCAGTTACCGGATTGCACACTTAACTGAGCATCTAAAAAAAAACAAACACGATTTTGGAACGCAAAAAGCGCTGCTAAAATTGGTAGGTAAACGCAGAAGTTTACTCGATTACCTAAAAGATAACGATATTGAAAGGTACCGTGCCATCATTAAAGCACTTAACTTAAGAAAATAGCAAAAAAAGGCACTTCGGTTGCCTTTTTTTGTTTAATCCCTTTTGTCCAACCGGAACACAGCCAATCCCAATGATTTAACTATTAAAAAGTTGCGACTTGTTTTTATGCAGCTTTGTTAAATCACCTGTTTTTGGAAAAATAGTAGATAGTATAAATTTGGCTTGCCCACAAGAAATTAAAAGAAACCGGTAAGCTATAAGAAACATGAAAGATGAAAATTATAAACAAACAAATTGACTTAGGCGATGGCCGGATCATTAACATTGAAACCGGAAAACTTGCCAAACAAGCCGACGGCGCGGTAGTTGTAAAATTGGGTAACACCATGTTACTTGCAACCGTTGTTGCGGCGAAAGAAGCTAAAGAAAACGTGGATTTTATGCCACTTTCAGTCGAATATCAAGAAAAATATGCAGCTGCTGGACGATTCCCAGGTAGCTTTTTACGTCGTGAAGGCAGAGCCCAAGATTCTGAAATATTGGTTTCCCGGTTAATTGACCGTGCCTTGCGTCCTTTATTCCCCGATGACTTTCATGCAGAAACCTTTGTAACTGTTCAACTTATTTCGTCAGATAAAGATACTATGCCGATGCCCTTGCCGGTCTTGCTGCATCAGCTGCATTGGCTGTTTCAAATATTCCTTTCAACGGACCTATTTCAGAATGCCGCGTTGGACGTGTAAACGGAAAGTTAAAAATCAATCCATCGGTAGCCGAATTGGTTGATTCCGACATTGATATTATGGTAGCGGCCACCATCGATAACATTTTGATGGTAGAAGGCGAAATGAAAGAAATATCAGAAGCGGAAATGCTTGAGGCAATTAAATACGCACACGAAACCATTAAAATTCATTGTAAAGCTCAAATGGAATTGGCTGAAGAAGTGGGTTCAACCGCTAAACGCGAATATTGCCACGAAACCAACGATGAAGCATTACGCGAAAAAATATGGAAAGAAACTTATGATAAGGTATATGCCGTAGCCAAAAAATGTCAAGCCGACAAACATGCCCGCCATGATGATTTTGAAGCGGTTAAAGCTGAATTCATTGCCCAATATACTGAAGAAGAATTGGCTTTATTAAACAAAACTTTAGTTGGAAAATACTACCACGACGTTGAAAAAGAAGCCGTTCGCAACCTGATTCTTGATGAAGGGTTACGTTTAGATGGCAGAAAAACAACTGAAATCCGCCCTATTTGGAGTGAGATTGATTATCTGCCAGCTGCTCACGGTTCGGCTATATTTACCCGTGGTGAAACCCAATCGCTTACCACAGTGACCTTAGGAACCAAACTTGATAACAAATTGGTTGATGAAGTGATGCGTCAGGGAAAAGATAACTTCCTGTTGCATTACAATTTCCCTCCATTTTCAACCGGTGACGCAAAGATGTCGCGTGGTGTTGGAAGACGTGAAATAGGACATGGAAACCTGGCTCACCGTGCTTTGAAGAACATGTTGCCTACAGGCGCTGAAAACCCTTATTCCATCCGTATTGTTTCCGATATTTTGGAATCAAACGGTTCTTCTTCAATGGCTACTGTTTGTGCGGGTACTTTGGCCCTTATGGACGCCGGTATCAAAATCAAGAAACCAGTTTCTGGTATTGCCATGGGACTTATCACAAAAGGCAACAAATACGCTGTATTGAGCGATATTCTTGGCGATGAGGACCATTTGGGTGATATGGATTTTAAAGTAACCGGCACCAAAGACGGTATTACCGCTACCCAAATGGACATTAAAGTGGATGGATTGCCTTACGAAGTGTTGGCACAGGCATTGGAACAAGCCAAAGCAGGCCGTATGCACATTTTAGGCAAAATATTGGAAACTATTGCTGAACCAAGACCTGAATTTAAACCTCACGCACCACAGGTTGTAACCATAATGATACCTAAAGATGCCATTGGATCGTTGATTGGCCCTGGTGGTAAGATTATTCAGGAAATTCAAGCTTCCACCGGAACTACCATCATTATTGAAGAAATTGGTAACATGGGTAAAGTGGAAGTGGTTGCATCAAATAAAGAATCTATTGAAGCAGCTGTTAAACGGATCAAAGGCATTGTAGCCGTTCCTGAAATTGGAGAAATCTATAAGGGTAAAGTGAAAGCTATTGTGGCTTTCGGTGCTTTTGTTGAGATTCTACCAGGCAAAGAAGGACTGTTGCACATTTCAGAAATTGAATGGCGCCGTTTGGATAAAGTAGAAGAAGTGTTAAAAGAAGGCGATGAAGTGGAAGTTAAATTAATTGACGTTGACAAAGCCGGAAAATTCAAGCTTTCCAGAAAAATTCTGCTGCCAAAACCAGAGAAAAACTAATTTACAACTAATTAGAACCCAAATTGAGCGATTTCGCTCAATCGATTAGGTAAATGTAAGCCCTTCACCTCACCCATTCGGTGAAAGGCAACATTTTCTAAATCGGGGTTTTACCTAAGTAAAGCGCTTATTCGCTATGTTCCAACCGCTTAACTTAGGTAGAAAATATAGAAAGGTATTCCATTTTGGGATGCCTTTTTTTTATATTTGAATATGACTAAAATAAAATCAATACAAATTCATATAACTGGGAGGGTGCAAAATGTAGGATTCCGGTTTAATGCCCAAGATACAGCACTAAAACTGGGGCTTAACGGATTTGTTACGAATAAACCCGATGGCAGTGTTTATATAGAAGTTGAAGGCGCTGAAGATGCCATAAACCGGTTTCTGATTTGGTGCCACCAAGGACCTGATTGGGCTAGGGTAACCGGTGTAAATATGGTTGAGCAGGATATTAGAGGTTATGAAGGATTTTATATTAAAAAGTGATTTGTACGATTGAAACTTAGAATTTTGTACTTTTGTATCAAATATAGAATTGAAAAGTTAAAAATCTAATATGCTGGTTCATCAGATTCATGCAGGGTGAGTATAACATAATAGGATTAGGCAGCTTAAAAATAGTAAATTATGACACAAATAACTTTAAATATAAAAGAGAATAAAGTCGAATTTTTTATGGAACTGATTAAAAATTTTGATTTTGTAAAATTGGGGAAAGAAGATTATACCGAACAAACAAAAGAAGCTGTTAAAGAGAACATCAAGCAGGGACTTAAAGAATTGCAGCTTATTGAGCAAGGTGAAATGAAGGCTACCCCTTTAAAAGATTTTCTCAATGAGTTATAATATTGTCCTTACTGAAAATTTCAAGAAAGAAGCCAAAATACTTCATAAAAGATTTTACCTCATCACACAATACTAATCTTTCAATCCTTTTAAAGCATCCACTTCATGGCTCAAAGCCTCCCAGTTGTGCATTTCGGTTTCTAAATCCTTCTTAAGTTTTTCGTACTTTTCAAATACCGTGTGATCGCTGCTGTTTTCAGGAATTGATAACAGCATATTCATCTTTTCGATTTCAGCCTCTAGGTTCATGATCTGCTCTTCGCTGTCTTCAACAGCTTTCTGAGCTTTTCGGATTTTCTTGTCCAGCTCTTTCCTTTCTTCATATTTCAGCTTGTTATCCGATGATTCTTTGGGTTTTTCGTCGGGTTCTGTTTTTTTAATTTGGTTCAGTTGATTCAGGGTTTCCAGCTTTTTCTTCTGCAAAAACTCAGCAATGCCGTACAGATTCTGCTTTGCCTTTTTATCTTTAAATTCATAAACAGTTTGCACAATACCGTCCAAAAAATCACGGTCGTGCGAAACAAGAATCAACGTACCGTCATAAGTGAGCAATGCTTGCTTTAAAATATCTTTCGAACGCATATCTAAGTGGTTGGTGGGCTCATCAAGCACTAAAAGGTTAGCAGGTTCCAGCAGCAGTTTAGCCAGCGACAACCTTGCCCGTTCGCCTCCAGAAAGCACGCTTACCTTTTTATCCACATCCTCGCCCCGGAAAAGGAAGGAGGCCAATATATCGCGGATTTTGGTACGGATGTCACCCGTGGCAACGGCATCAATGGTTTGCAATACGGTTTTAGAATCGTCGAGCATTTCGCTTTGGTTTTGGGCATAATATCCAATCTTCACGTTGTGTCCCAGTTTCAAATGTCCATCGTAAGGGTGTTGCCCAATAATCACTTTCGAAAAAGTGGTTTTCCCTTCGCCATTTTTCCCTACAAAGGCGACTTTTTCCCCTTTTTCGAGCACAAAATCTATTTTGGAAAGCACCAGATGATCGCCAAAGCTCTTCGATAATTCCTTGGTTTCCACAATTATCTGTCCCGAATGGGGAGCCGGCGGAAACGGAAAATGGATGGATGAACGGTCAAGCTCATCAATCTCAATCCTATCAATCTTATCGAGCATTTTTATACGTGACTGAACCTGTACGCTTTTGGTGGCTTTATACCGGAACCGTTCAATGAACTGCTCCGTAACCACAATTTTCTTCTGTTGGTTTTCAAATGCCGCCCGCTGTTGTTCTAGCAATTCCTGCCTAAGCACCACGTACTTTGAATAACCCACTTTGTAATCGTAAATTTTACCCAACGATATCTCCAAAGTCCGGTTGGTAAGGTTATCGAGAAAAGCCTTGTCGTGCGAAACAACCACTACGGCACCTTCATACACTTTTAGCATATCTTCGAACCATTGTACCGATTCAATATCGAGGTGGTTGGTGGGCTCATCGAGCAGTAGGACATCGGGTTTTTTCAACAGCACTTTGGCCAATTCAATGCGCATACGCCAACCACCACTGAATTCAATGGTGGGCCGTTCAAAATCGGTTCGCGAAAAACCCAACCCAATCAAGGTGTTTTCAATATTTGCTTGGATGCTTCCGCCTCCCAACAGGTTGAACCGCTCGGTCTTATCGGAAAGCTTATGAATTAAATCGAGGTATTCCTTCGATTCATAATCGGTTCTAGCAACCAGTTCCTCATTATAGTTTTTAATTTCCTGTTTAATGGTAAGAATTTCGTCGTAAGCCCCCATGGTTTCTTTAAACACGTTTTTGGTATCAGAAACAATCATGTGCTGCGGCAGATAGCCAATGGTGGTATCACGGGGAATGGCCACTTGCCCTTTATCGTATTGCTGTAACCCACTAAGAACTTTTAACAAAGTAGATTTGCCCGCCCCGTTTTTACCGGTTAAGCCAATCCGGTCGCGGGGATTAATCAAAAAACTAATGTCATCGAAAAGGGGTGTGCCTGAAAATTCTACCGTCAGGCCGTTTACTGAAATCATATTCCGGAAATTATTAAATCGGGGGCAAAAATAGCAACAAAAATTCAGGGTATGTACAATTGACGCACTAATGTTGAAAACCAATAAGAATATACAAATAATAACAGTTAATACGTTACCTTTGGGCAATCAATCTACAAAAATGCGCCTCACCGAATTCCATAATTTTTTTCTGACTTGCTTCGCCGTTCTACTATTGTTTTGTCGGGTAGTATCAGCCCAATCGGTTGGATTGGTTTTAAGCGGCGGTGGAGCCAAAGGATTGGCTCATATTGGCATGATTAAAGCGTTGGAGGAAAACAACATTCCCATTGATTACATTGCCGGCACCTCAATGGGGGCAATTGTTGGCGGCCTTTATGCTATTGGTTATTCCCCCGATGAAATTGCAGTGCTTCTCAAATCGGATGATTTCCTTCGATGGTCGATGGGGATTATTGACATTGAGGAAACCTATTACTACAAATCGAAAAATGAATCACCTTCGTGGATTGAGTTTCCTTTCTCAAGTGTCAATGGCGAATTTAAACCTTTTTTGCCAACCAACTTAATTTCGCCAGAGCAAATGGATCTGCGCTTTATGCAATTTTTTGAACCGGCAGGTGCCGGCGCAAACTATGACTTTAACCAGTTGATGGTACCTTTTTTTTGCATCTCATCCGATGTTCATAAAAACCAACCTATTGTGCTTACAAAAGGGAATTTATCGGCCTCTATACGAGCTTCGATGACTTTTCCCGGGTATTTCAAACCCATATCCATCGATAGTGTTATGCTGTTTGATGGAGGTATGTTGAATAATTTTCCAGCCGATTTGATGGTAGAAAAATACCATCCCGAAATATTAATTGGATCCAAAGTAGTATCAAATCCTAAAAAACCTGATTCTGAAGACATTTACCGGCAACTGGAAAATGTATTTATGAAAACTACCAATTATCAGATGCCTAAGAACGGGATTCTGATTGAACCCAAAGTAGATGCTTTTGGACTTTTCGAACTGACAAAATTCGACACCCTTTACCAGCTGGGTTATCTGGCTGCCTTGGAAAAAATGGATTCGCTAAAAGAACTAATAAAACGTAGAATTTCACCGTTGGAATTAAGCAGAAAAAGGGAAGCGTTCAAAAAAGGAAGCAAACAAATTGTAATTGAAAACATATACATAACCGGAGTTGACAATCAAACAGCCGATTACATCTTAAAAAATATCCAACGGAATAGGCAGTACCTGACTTTCGCTGAATTTGAAAAAGAATATTTCAAATTATTATCCGATAAAATAATCCGTTCTATTTTTCCAAGAGTGCAATACAACAAGGCTACCGGATATTTTGATTTATACCTTGATATTAAAACCAAAAATGAGTTTTCGGTGGCTATCGGAGGAAATATTTCGTCGAACTTGAGAAATACAGGGTATCTTGATTTGAATTACTATTTCCAAAAAAAGAATGTTTACAATTTATATTCCAATCTATATTTCGGAAATTTTTATAATTCCACAATGGGAAAATTCCGAA
>Ga0172379_10003033_pt1 | contig 27818 bp, 13 predicted proteins | sample GrowelOW334metaG_FD_119756 | JGI IMG/M metagenome (GOLD analysis project Ga0172379, IMG submission 119756) | Groundwater microbial communities from an aquifer near a municipal landfill in Southern Ontario, Canada - Groundwater well OW334 metaG | ecosystem: Environmental > Aquatic > Deep...
CAGAAGTTGTAGGACATCGTCTGCTGTTGCCCGTTCCCTTGCGACCTCATCCTCGAATTTCTTATTTGAACTCAATTGCCATAGTTGCCGTTCCTTCGCTGGATGATCTCTCAACTTTGTCTTGTGGCTTCCGACCCGAACAAACTCATTGTCTTCAAAGCGTACCGGTTGATGTGTGACGGGCCGAATCACGAGGACCACGACTGGTTTATCCTCAAACACTACTTCGTGAAATGTGAAATCGACTCGCGGCAGAAGCTTCATAGTCAGCCACATGTCTAGAGCCTGAGCGCCGACCTTTTCGCTATGAGGCTTAAAAGTCGTTCCTACGACCTTATGCGTCCCGTCCTCTATGCCCCATACCAAATAGGCGGCTGGTTTCCCAAGCAGTGCAGCAGAATTGGCGAGTGCAGAAATATACTCGCCAATTTCTTGCTTGTCGGTATTGTTTTTCTTAAACTCAAGCCACTCACATTCATGAGACTGTGCAAGCAGTTCTTTGAGCAGTATCTGCATTTGGTAGTCACCAGGCATAACAGGCTGTCGAACTCCGTGGTTTTTATGTGATGGTAAAGCACTTTGGGTACCCCTTAAATGAGGCGAAGTTGCCACGAAGGCATTGCAAATAGGTGCTTTCCGAGCTATTGCTTTTATGTGATGGTTATGTGATACCCAGATTAGCATTCGCTAATTTTTTTATTTATTGAACCAGCAGCGGGCCGCTCAATGCGTTTAAATTGGCTGCTTATATTGCTTTTTCGCATTTAGTCTTAGAAGTCTTGACCCCTACTCCTAATACGTCCACTGGCCCGATTTAGTTCAATCTCTATTAACCGGCCCCCACCGCCAACTGGGTAAATAGAAGAACCTCCAGCAGCTCTTACCGAACCTCTACCCTAAACACCAATGCCACCCCTCCCCCAGCACACACCATCAGACCTGATTCACTTCATGGAATCAGACTTCATCACGTGGATGGACCGATACCACCGCGAGCATCCTGGCGAGCTAACACCAGACGAGACCGACGAATCACTGATGATTCTCGCCAAAAAGGGAATCGAGCACGAGAAAGACTTTCTAGCGAGTCTACAAGCAGAAGGCAAAGACGTTTGCGTCATCGCCCGTGGAACCGACGCATCCGACCCCGACGCCCCCCAAAAAACCGACGCACCCGAAAACCCCACCACCACCCCAGAATCTCTCACCCTCGCCGCCATGCACGCCGGCCGCGCCTACATCTACCAAGCCGCCATCAGCGACCCCCACAGCCATTTCCACGGAGTCGCCGACTTCCTCGTCAAAGTCCCCGGCGCCTCATCTCTAGGCGACTACCACTACGAGCCCTGGGACACAAAACTCGCCCTCAAGCCCAAGCCCTATTACATCATCCAACTCTGCTGCTACGCCGAGATATTGCAGTCGATTCAAGCAGTCCTCCCCGCCACAATCTCAGTGGTGCTCGGCAGCAAAGACACCAAAGCATTCAGAACCGAAGACTACTACTTCTACTACAAGCAACTCAAAGCCCGCTTCCTGACCCAGCAAGCCGCCTTCGACCCGACCGAACGGCCAACGCCAACCGGCCTCGAAGACCACGGCCGCTGGAGCACTATCGCCAAACAAATTCTCGAAGAGAAAGACGACCTCAGCCGCGTCGCCAACATCCGCAAGACCCAAATCAAACGCCTCAGCCAAAATGGCATCACCACCCTGCGCGCCCTGGCCGAATCAACCGCAGCCTACCTGCCCAAGATGAATCAATCGACATTCGAAACACTGCGCGCCCAGGCCAAAATTCAGGTGGCATCAATCGGCCTGCCCAAGCCAAAATATGAGCAAATCAGCCAAAGCGAAAACTCCAGGCGCGGCCTCGCCCTCTTGCCGCCACCGTCACCCCACGACATCTGGTTCGACATGGAGGGCTACCCCCACATTCAAGGCGGCCTAGAGTATCTATTCGGAGCCACTTACCTCGACCCACGAGGTCAGATGCAATTCATCGATTGGTGGGCGCATGATCGCGCACAAGAGCGCAAGGCCTTTGAAGATTTCATAGATTGGGTCTACGCGCGCTACAAGCAAGATGCCACCATGCACATTTATCATTACGCCGCCTACGAAGTGTCAGCTATGCGCAAACTGATGGGGCGCTTTGGCACCAGAGAGATGGAAGTAGACAATCTGCTGCGCAATGAAGTATTCGTGGACTTATACCGAGTGGTGCAGCAGGGTCTGAGAGTTGGCGAGCCCCGTTATTCGCTCAAGAATATTGAGCATCTATACATGCCAAAGCGTGACGGAGACGTAGCCAAAGCCACAGATTCAATTGTTTACTATGAGCGCTGGCTTGAGCAGCAAGATGGCGATGACTATACTACTTCGCAAATATTGAAAGACATTCGCGACTACAACAAGATTGACTGCGACTCAACTTTGCTGCTCACCAATTGGCTGCGCGACCGGCAGCGAGAATGGAATATTGCATTTATTCCTAAGCCGACGAAGGCAGAAGACGAAACCAAACCAGTGGCTGATCAGCCAGCCAGCACTTTAGCTCAGCGGCTGCTCAGTGAGATTGATGCAGACCCAGATATTGCTGAGGAAGACAAACGGCTAAAAGAACTTCTCGCCCATTTGCTGGAATTTCACCGCAGAGAAGACAAGCCAGTTTGGTGGGCAATGTTTGAGCGTGCTGGCATGACCGATCAGGAGCTGATTGATAATTTTGATTGTTTGGGTGGATTGCAAAAGTCTGCCAAGCCAGCGGTGCAGGTAAAGACAAGTCGACTGATCGATTTTGCATTTGACCCAGAGCAAGACACTAAATTGTCTGCAGGGAAAAAATGTTATCTTGCCCACGATCTGAAGGCGTCGGTGACAATCGAAACATTAGATGCAAACGCAGGCAACGTTACTCTGAAAGTCGGACAGAAGATAACAGACGTTCCACAGCGACTGAATCTGATTCCTGATGAATATGTAAATCCCAAGCCGATTCCAAATTCGATACTAAAACAAGTTGATGCCTGGAGTAGTGGCAAACCATTGAATGCGGCCATTGAAGATTTCTTCTTGCGCAGGCGGCCGAAACTGATTGGCAATCTATCCGGACCAATCTTGACAGGAGGCGGCACGCAAGTTAGTCAAATTGACCAGATCAATCGAGCCATACTCTCAATGAATGGCACCACATTGTGCATTCAGGGGCCACCAGGAACAGGGAAGACATACACGGCATCTCACGCCATCGCCGAGCTACTCAAAGCGGGCAAAGTCGTGGGGGTATCATCTAACAGCCACAAAGCAATCGCGCATCTTCTCGATAAAGCTGCCGAAGTGGCAACGAAGCAAGATGTTCCTTTCAACGCCGTCAAAGTGCAATCAGATCCAGCAGCTTTTCATGCAACCCATTCTGCGATCAAACGAGTAAGCACCATCAGTGATGCGTTCAACTCACCTAGTACTCAGTTCAATCTTATTGGTGGAACCGCCTGGGCATTCAGCAATGAAGCAAGCGAAGACAAGCTTGATTATTTGTTTGTTGACGAGGCTGGACAAGTTTCGATCGCCAATCTTTTAGGCATGGCATCCAGCACTAAGAACATTGTTCTGATGGGTGACCAGATGCAGCTGAGCCAGCCGATCAAAGGAGCGCATCCGGGAGAGAGTGGTTCGTCGTGTCTTTATTATCTTCTTCAGGGCAAACAAACTATTCCTGAATACTTCGGCATATTTCTAGGAATCACGCACCGCATGCATCCTGATGTTTGCAAGTTTATTTCTGATTCAGTGTATGAGGGAAGATTGCACGCTGATGCCATCACAGCAAGCCGTGTGCTTGTGGTGCCAGAAGTATCACGTGGGATAATTTCTAAGAGCGCCGGAATTCTCTTCAAGCCAGTTGAGCATGAAGGCAACACTCAGGCAAGCGAAGAGGAGGTGGCAGCAATTGTTGAATTGGTGAAAGAACTTCAGTGCTGCTCTTTGCTTGGAAGAAAAATCACACTCGACGATATTCTCATCGTGGCGCCATATAACATGCAGGTGCGGGCGCTGCAAGAGAAGTTTCCGGCTGGCAAAGTTGGAACAGTGGATAAGTTTCAAGGGCAAGAGGCACCAATCGTGATTGTCTCTATGTGTTCAAGCGATGCCGGCGACTCTTCGCGCGGGTTGGAATTTCTACTAAGCAAGAACCGCATGAACGTTGCCATCTCGCGAGCACAAACTTTGGCTATTGTTGTGGGTAGTCCAAATCTGGCGAGTACAGCATGCACTAATCTTGAGCAGTTGGAGCTGGTGAATTTGTTTTGCAGGGTTTGTGGGGAGTCTCAAGGTCTGGCTACTTCTGTCTCAGAGGCTGGCTATAAAAGTGAGTTTGTTGAGTGCGACGAGAAGGTAAGCTCTATCAAGGAGGAAACGGTGCATAGTAACTCATTCTCCATACGGGATGATTTGGCCCATGTCGCGATGACTCTACCTTATCCGCAAATGGTGAGAGCTCTTATTCGTGCTGGGTCTGAGGACAGCCCGCTGCTTCTTAGAGCAATGCTGAAAGGAGGGTCTTGTTCTGATGAGATAGTGGAACTTGCAAAAAAATGGGTCTTGGATAGACGTGAACGTTCTGCTGATGTTCTTCGCGCTCTGGCTCATGCACGGTGCGATGATGATGAAGTGTTTGAGTTAGCAAAGATGTGGGTTTTGGGGCGAGAGGAGAAAGCTGGTTGGGTTCTGAAAGAGCTATTTGAGGCATGGTCATCTGATGTAATTGTTAGAGTTCTTGCAAAGTCGTGGATAGTAGAGGAGCGAGATCAGGCTGTATTTCTATTGCGATTGTTCGTGATAACTGACCCAACTGATTTAGAGATTGTAGAGTTAGCCTTAGATTGGGTTCGTAGAAAAAATGATGGCTCAAGTTGGTTGTTGCGAGATCTAATAGAGACTCATCCAGCCCATCCAGAATGTGCAGCTTTAGGGAAGGAGAGGCTTCAGCAGGGATTAGATGACCTCTATATTTTGCTGGCACTACTCGACTCTGATGTGAAAGAGCCCTGGGTGATTGTGTATGCAAAGTCTTGGGTAATTGAGCGTAAACAGCAAGCTGAAAGAGTTCTTCAAAAGCTTGTAAGCGATTATTATGATGACGATATTTTGGTCATGGCCAAGGCCTGGGTAGTTGAGAATAGAGAGTCGTCATTATTTGTCTTGTTGAGCCTCTTGAATGAGACCTGCACTGAGGACATTCTTCATTTGGCAAGGGGCTGGATTTCTCAAGAAAGAGTTGGTAAGCCTGCAGTGCTGCGAACCTTGCTGAGATTGTCGCCGACCGACACTGAGATTGCCTATACGAAATGGTACATGGGTCAGTGTGAAGAAGACGATGAAGGCTGGTTGCTGATGACTCTATTGATTGTCGTACCTGATGATCTTCAAGTTCTTGAGGCTGCTAAGGCCTGGATTCGAGATGAGAAGTTGTGTGGTGAGGCCCCCTTGGATTTCCTTACAAGGCTTATTGGTATCATTCCAAACGACCCTGAAGTAATCGGTTTGGCTAAGCGGTGGATCTCTGATGTGCCTGATGATGCTGCTGAAGTAGTTTTGGCTCTATTGGAGCATTGCGCTGGCGATACGGAGATAGCTGAGGCGGCCAAGTCGCTAGTCAAAGAAGGTAATGAGTCTTCAGTTATGATCTTGTGCAGACTTTTGAATGATTCTTGCGACGAGCAAGAAATGCAGAAGATTGCCTGTGAGTGGCTTGCTCGGCAAGATGATGATCTCTGGATGTTTCTATCTAGTGGTCTCGTAGATAGCAATCCACTTCCGTCGCTAGTTAAGCTGGCAAAACTTTGGGTCAATATGGACAGATACAGAAGTTGTGAAGTTCTGGACTATATGATTGATAAGAAACATATGGATCTGGAAATTGAGAATTTAGCTAAGGCTTGGATAAAAGGTGACAAGGAGTCTGCTGGTTCTATTTTTTGCTCGTTGTGTTCTGCTACTTCTCTCGACGAAGAATGGCTTGCTATGGCTAGAAACTGGGTACTACAGAATCGAGAATATAGTAAGTGGATACTAAGCGCTCTGCTAATCTTTCAACCAGCAAGCGATGAGGTAATCCTGATCGCTAAGGATTGGGTGCGCAACCAAAAGCCTGATAGTGCTTGCATTCTGGAGGGTCTCTTGTTTGCGGCCCCTGATGATCTTGAACTGCCTGAGCTGGCTAGTATTGTGGTTGGTGCTCATATTGGCTGTGAAAAATAAGCTTAGTTGGCCGAACTGAAATCACCGTAATTGCTATTGCACTTCTGTTGCACTGTTAACTTCCGGCTCTATTTCAATTTGCTCAAGTGATTCAATAGCCTGTGATACAAATTCTAGGGCTATTGGTAGTCGGGGATTTACCCATGAAAGCCGCTTTTAGTAAGTTTAAGGCGTTCACCAGTGAGGCGACAGGCTTCGTTTAAAAAATGCCAGAGTCTTGCTAAATAGTAGCCTGCGTAAGGTTCTAGCATAAGCCAACCGTCATTGCCCGAGTCGAATTCTTTTGGTCCTCTGTGAATATAGCTAGGGCTAGCTCCAATCACTGTTCTGAAAAGTATTCCAACGATGTCGTCATTCTTAATGTAAGCCAATTCGACATCGCGTTCGAAGTGTATTATTTGATCGCGGAAGTGTCGACTTTGGGGGAACCAGTCTGCCGCGATTATTAGCTCTGTCAGCTCTTTTCCTATTTGAAGCTCCGCCTGTGCTGTTTGTTTTTCACAAAAAGTTTTGAGTTTTTCAAAAGAGTCAAATCCTTGGCCAGCCTTGCTTGATGAAATTTGGATTGCCTTTGCAATTGAGTCACAGACTGAGCGCATTTCTGCATGGAAAGAATGAATATCTGTTTTTATATAAGCATTCCAATGCACCTCCGGCAGTTGTTGATGTTGCCATTGTGATGTTAGCCAGCTTAACTACCCCATAAAAACGCAGTTCTAATTGTCGTTAACCATGCAAATCTAATAGTCGTTGAGCAGTTGTTGCTCATTGACTTCCGTTATTCATATGGGTAGCACCGCCCTGCTCCAATGATTCTATGGCCTGTGAAATAAATTCAAGTGTTCTAGGCAACCTCGGATTGACCCATGAAAAACCGCTTTTTTTAAGCTCTAAACGCTCGCCAGTAAGCCGACACATTTCATTTAAGAAATGCCAGAGTCTTCCTACGTAATAGCCAGCATAGGGTTCTAGTCTGAGCCACCCAGCGTTGCCAATGTCAAACTCTTTAGGCCCATTATAAATATTGTCTGGAGTGTTACTAAAAACTGTTCTAAATAATATGCCGACCAAATCACCATCCTGCTCATACGCCACTTCTAAATCGCGTTCCTTGTGAATGATGTTGTCCCGGAAATGTCGACTTTCGGCGAACCAGTCGGTGTCAACAATCAGCTCAACTAGTTGATTTCCGATTTGTATGTTCGCTTTCTCTCGATGCTTTGTACAAAAGGTTTTCAGGTCTTCAAATGAGCTTATAACTTGACCACTTTTAGTGGCCGAGGTTTGAAGTGCTTTTGCAATTGAATCACAGACCGAGCGCAGTTCGGTATGGAAAGACTGAATATCTGTTTTTACATAGGCTCTCCAGTGCTCTTCAGTCAACAGATTATTTTGCCACTGAAAGGTCAGAAAGTAGATTTTGTGGAGTATGGTAATAATATTGTCGAAATCATGTGCCAGTGTGTACATTTTTTTGCAAAACTCATTTCCTTTTTGGCCATAACCTTTCCAGTCTGGCTTTTGGTGGTGCATTGAGCTGTTGACGGTTGCTAGTCCGAAATAATAGAAGAATTCACCGCTCGTTGGAAGTTTGTCGCTATTGTTGTCTGACACGAGTTTGCGAAGTTCTTGGAGTATTCGAGAACGATCAGATGAATTTAACGAGGTACGGTGGCATTCCATTTCAAACGTTCCTCGATTTGTGGTGCGCCTTTTTCTCTCGTTCAAGCATTTAGTGTGGTAACCCTTTTGTTGTTGTTTCCTAATTGGCTATTCCGCCGCGATCTTGTAACTGGCTGTAAGCTTACAGCGATGCGCACCTATTCGTTGTTCATCTTGCCAGCCAAGGCACTCGATCTTTCCTAAAGTAGTTTTATTTATAGCTGCGACGGCGTTTTTGACATCCTGCGTGAGGTCGAAGCCGCCGTTAACGCACTCCCGATATGGGCAATGAAATAAAAAGAATGCCTTTCGCTCCGGTAAAAATAAATGTGTTTCTTGTTCCGGAGACTCCAAATCAGTTAGGTCTTTAAAAGTTATTAGGATAGTTAGCTTATTTATTTCGGGAAACCACTCTTTGAGTTGTGAGGAAGAATGCTCTTGTAGCGCAAGTTTCTCCTTATACTGTTCTTGTGCAGATTTCTGTTTTGCCACTCGCTATAACCCCGATATTCAAGAATCTAAGTCCAAAAAGCAATCGTGACGATTTAGCGTTAGGTACCACTTTCCGCTGGCATGACTATTCGCGCTTCCACGCCTATTTGTTCTAAGAGGTAGAGTAGCTGACTGCCTCCAATTAGTTCAATTGGTTTGTCTTTTGCAAAGTTGAAAGCATCTGGGCCATAGCCGCTAGTCGCAACTAATATTCCTTTGTTCGCGCCTTCGTGCTGCATTGTGCCATAAAGATCTCGAACTGCTGATACTCCTACTGTGTGTCTATAGCGCTTAGCTTGAATCACAACCTTGCCACCGAGCACGGGGCGGTTGTCGAACGCAACACAGTCAACGCCTCCGTCCTTCGATGATCGAGTTAGTTTTGACTCAAGGCCAAGTTGGCCAAAAAGGTTGCTAACTAAGTTTTCAAACTCTGTTGGTGTTAATTCCATGAGATTGGGTCGAGATTCAAGTTCGGTTAAGAGATCTGCCTGATCTACAAAGCGTTTATCAACCATGTCGAATTCTACTACTGGTTTTACTGCTAGCAGTTCGTCTGGTCTAGGTGAAACCTGAGCGCCAAGATTGCGCAGGCATACCTTCTTATCGACGTGCTCTAAATCAAGTTCACGAAATCGTTCCTTCGTTACTCGGATTGAAATTAGACATGGTTTTATTTGCTTGCCTGTTGCCGGATCTCTTGTCTTGACGTATCCATTAAACACTGCTACGTCTAGCGCATTGGCTTGATCTGCCTCAAATACTTCATGCAGAGTTCTAAGTGAAATTGCCGCAACTACGTCTTGATAAAGATCTTTAATCTCTTTGGCTTTTCTAGGCTTACCTACAATTTCATCTTTGGTTTTTACGTAGCGAAATTCGTCTTCCGTAGGTACTATCTCGATTGTCGGCAGCTTATACTCGATTACTAACTCCTTAGACTCTGCTACATATGCAAGTCTATATTTTTGAGGGAAGTTGGCTGGATATTCTGAGCGTTCCAATACCATGCCGTTGTAGGCTATAATCGCCGCCGAATCTAGTTCGGTGTATGCAGTTTTGAAGTCGTCAATTTCAGCATGCTGCTGCTGAACTTTTGCGACAAATTGTTCTTTTTCCAATGCATAGGATTCTTTGGATTTTTTGTTTTCCTCATCGAAGTTTTCTTTCCGCGATTCCCATTGTCGAGCTAGTTCGGCGTGTTTACCTTTTAACCAAGGAAGTAAACTCACGATGAAAGAGGGACTAGGCGGTGGAAGTTCGCTAAACGCAAGACTCTTGTACGGCGGAAATTTTTCTGACTGTTTCAATGAATCAAAAGATATGGTGTCGTCTATGGTGAGAGTATGTTTTAGAACATTATTGAGCTCATTCAAACACGATGATATTTCGTTGTTTCGTTCTGCTGCTTCTTCAGCTTGAGATTCGAGATAGTCTTGTTTCTCTTCACGTAATCGTTGCTTTGCTAGCCTTTCTTGGAATTTCTGGACACGTATTTGTTCCCGCTGCTCTCTGGCCGCTTCTCTCGCTACTGCAGTTACAAATCCACTGAAGCCTTTTCTTCTCCCCATGTATTTGCTTTCGCTCCGAATAAGAGGGAACATTATGTATTACCTCAATTGAGCTATTGTCAAACAGTATTAGAATTTTCGAGATGCTTAACGCTGTTGCTGCCGACCAAGATAGTTGTTCGACCAGGCGCAGATTATAGTAGATGCATGATAGCAAGGGACTGTCTCCTTCTGCTTCGTCAAGTAACCTTCCTGCTAATATTTGGGGATCGAGATGCGGAAATCCTCTGGCCAAGCCGTCGGCAATCAGCCGGAGACCCATAGCAGCAACTAGACGAAGCTCAGCTTTGGCTGCCTGATCCACTTCTCTGTTTTCGTTTCCGACTTTAATAATTTGTTGAAAACTTGTAAGTTTCAATTACCATTATGAGGGAGGCTCTCTTCCGCTGCGGTTAGCTTCTTAATCGCTGTAGCTCCTGCCTGTTGAATCCTTATGTCTTCATCACTACCTAAAGACTGAAGGTAGCTGAGTGTCTTACCTTCCGATATTCTGTAAGCAACAAGGAAGCACGCCACTGCTTTTTCCTGATCGTTATTTTTGGCAAACACTTGGCCAAGATCATCCCATGCTACTTCTCGCTTAGGGGCCAGAAATAGCGATTGATACAGATTCTCTTTGGCATTTTCCAGTTTGCCTGAATAGGTTTGTGCAAAGCCCAAATTGCTTAGTAGTTTAGAATCAGAGGGGTCTTTTTGGGCTGCCACACTGAATGATTCAGCAGCACCTTCATAGTCCTTTTGTCTAAGTTTGGCGAGACCAACTTTGTTTATTTCATCAACGCTTGAACTCGAGTGGGTCTCAGGACTAGAGCTATCAATTAGACTTTGGATTAATTTGCTGATGTCTTGCTCTGACCCATCGACTTGAGCTTGAATGAGTCTGTCTATTTGTTCTCTGGTGCCGTCGCTAGGACCTATGATTAGACCTGCGTTTGCGATCGGCTCAAGCAGGGCTGAATGTGCTTGCAATTCTTCTGGCTGAGTATTGTTTTCCTCAATTTGCTTCGACGTAATAGGCTCGGCTTCCTTCACCGTCGGTTCAATCGAATTGGTGGTGCTCTGTTTTGTATCGCTCCCGTTATTTTTAGTGGATGGCTCGTCCTCGACTGTCCTTGTGTTCGAGTTCAGAGACCCAAGATAAATTAAAATGCCAGCCCCGACTAAAAAGAAGACTAGCTTGCTTAGGCAGCCAGATGCAAAGGCATTGCTTTGCTCATATAGTAGTGCAGTTTCTTTGTCTCTGGCTTCGATTTGTCGATCTATTTCCTCTGGTGTAATCTCAATTCCGCAATGATTGCATGTTCTCTTGTTAAGCGTTACGCGCTTTTTGAGTTCAAAAGTTTCATGGCAGCCTGGGCAGGTCCAACTATATTTCATTGTTTATGACCTACGACCTAAGCCCATATCATGTGACACCAACAGCCAATTGGCCGGTCTCGAGCTTGTTCAGAACGCTCGTCAGATATTGGTAGACAGCGCCTCTAGTTAGTTTCTCGTGAGCAAACTGGTTTCTATAACTTCTTAGGCAGCCGTAGCAGCTAGTTTCTTCGCTGCATCCGCACTTGCCCTCGACTCTAGCCGTGGCAACCTTCAACACTTCGAGTAGAATTTTCTCTTGTTCCAGCTTTGCCACCAAACCGGCACCACCTGGCACATTGTCGTACACAATTATGGCTGGTAACCCGGAACCTGTTATAGGGCCAACTGTGGCACTGATGTCTGAAGCTGGCACCTCAAGCACAGTTGCAGCAGCCTCAACTAGTGCACTTGCTAGTGAGTAGGCAAACCAAAGCTTGTCGCTGGTGGCCGGTGGATGCATGAATGTCAATTGAACAATGTCAGTTTCGAACTGATGTGCAAGCGAGAAGGTTTGCATCGTGCCATTGCAAGGTCGGTCATAGGGGTCTTTGTGGGCTTCTGCGACTTTCTTAGGTTTGGGTTTCACATATGAGCCCGTGCCACACTGCGAGCAGATTTGAAAACCTTGTCTCTTCTTTCCTTCGCACAGCACCACCATAATGCCAGGCATTGTCTGTGTAACTTTTAGCACGGAACCGTCTTCAGGTATTAGTGTCTCTCGGCCGGCGTTGCCCGGTGTGTGCAAAAAGTAGGGTCGGTTTGAAAAGAGTTTAGTCACCCGACCTGTTGGCTCTGCTGGTGGTGCCTTAGAGGTTGTAAAACCAAATGATGGAATTATATATGAGCCAGTCTGGCCCCGACATGAGCAGCCCATAACCGCAGGGCGTTCGCTAATGGTAGACCACTGCTGAAAGATATTGTGGTCAGGGCAGCGGAAGTATTGTTTGGTTTCTAATTCTTTGTCCTTGAGCTTTTTAATTCCATAAGATGTCCACAATTTTTTGTTTGCTATTAGTTGGCTGCCTGGTGCAAATTCAGAAATTGCAATGCTTAGGTCTCGATCTAGGCCAACTGAGTATGAGTCAGATGAGCCTTTGATAGACTTGGTATCAAGCTCGACAACGTCCACAGGGAAACCATATTTTGGAATCACTGTTTTTCTAGAAAGGAAACTTAGCACATTGTCTTCGGCAATTGTCTTCGCCCTTAGTTTGGCCCAGCCTGCAAGTTTGTAATCTTTGTCTGCAGCAGCTTTCTTTTCAAAAGCAATAACTGATGAGTAGTCGTTTGAAATTTCGGCTTGTGCCTTTTCTAGTTTGCTGTCTAGGCCTGCCATTAACTCAATCCAGCCGCTAGTGTCTAGTCTCAGTTTTTCAATCAGAACAGCATCTTGGGGCACTAGACCTTTAAAGACTTTGGTGAAGTATTCTTTTTTAGCGGTAAGGAATATATGAAAGTCTGAAGCAAAGGTTGGATTTTCTAGGTTTGAAAAGAGGGTGGCCATCGATTGGAATCGATCTCTATTTTCTGGCTGCCGGAAGTAGACAGATAAAGCGTATGCCGTTAGGTGGCGGAGAATTATTTTTGGATTTTTGATCGCTAATATTGGTGGCTTTACTCGGCCTTTCAGCATCGTCATAGGATCTGTAAAGTGATACAAATCATGTGGGCTTCTCTTGCAGAATGTAATTGCAAAGCCTGCGTGACCTCTGCGTCTGCCCGAGCGACCTACGCGTTGATCGTAGTTAAAGGCCTCAGGTGGTACGTTCCGCAAAAATACCGTGTCTAAATCACCTAGATCCACACCTAATTCAAATGTTGTTGAGCAGCTAAGAATATTGATCTTGCCCTCTTTAAAGTCGCGTTGAAATTCACGCGCTTTGTCGCTATTCAACTGAGCTGTGTGTTCTTCTACTCTCATGACACCTGCGATTTCTTGCTCGTATGAGTCACGATAGTGATTACTTTCTAAGTCCGCTGCCTGTCTTTCACTTAGCTTGCCTGGGCAGCTATGGCGCGGGCAGCGTAAACCGATTGAGATGTAGCAGAGTCGCTTACATGTTTCGCACACTAAAACTCGCTGCTCTGGCCTGACTAGTTTCAACCTGTAGTAGCGAGCATTTAATCGAAAGCCATCGCCAATCGGCACAAGTATTTTGTCGTCAGCATTGTCACTGGAGCGATCGTACTCCTTTATTACATCCCAAATTTCGCGAAGTAGGTCATCTGAATAATCAAGGGTTTTTACCACGCCTTGCGATTCGAGGTATTTTTTGAGCAGCAGCATTCTTCTACTCGTCTTCCCTGCCCAGTTTTTCAGGTCTGCTTTTGGGCTCGGTGCGCTAGCTGAAATTCGAGGATGCTGGCCCAGAATATTTAGCGTACTCCATTGCAGACCAATTGTTTTTTTTGCGTCAAGTTCAACGGCGTGGTCGAGTCTAAGTAGGTCAAGTAGCACACAGATAAGTTCTTTTGATTGGGTCTCGTTGAGATTCCATGGCGCCTTTGTCAGTGTTTCTGGAATGGGAAAGTCGTCAGGTAGATTCAAAGCCCATTGAGTAAGACCAACACCTTCAGGTGAAATTCTCAATTTGTCAGTTAATAACTCTCGGTATACGTTGGTGAGCGCAACACGTTGATTGTCCAACTCGCCTGAGGTTTTGGGTAACATTTTATGCCGTTTCATGCTCTGCACCAGCAATGGCATAAATTCACTTATAGTAAATTCGGGAGCGTCTTCAGCATGTTCTTTGAGTGTGCTTACTATAAGGCAGCGATTTAGTATTTCGTTATAAATTTGTTCGAGATACCAGGCGAAAAACGCAGCATCTTGCCTGCCATCTGCGAAAGCCAAAACCTTATTTCGCTCTTTTGGCAGATTGCGATACATGGTAGAAGCTATTACTGCGTGCGGGCCATCGCTACCGTGAATTACTTCTCTCACCGGATCTCGGCCGTTGTAACCGCACTCCATGCAGCGAGGAATTTGATCTTCCTTTTCGTCTGCAGCATCTTGTTGTTCTAGAAATACCGAATGATTGTGTTTGCAGGTTAAAGATGTCGCAATTGAGGATGTTTCGCCGCATTCGACACATAGATTGAAATAGTTTTTGCTTGTATCAGCGTCAGCGGAAAGTTCCTCTCTCACTAAAAAGAAGTTTGCGCCAAAATCTTCGGCTGATGGGTCACGCTTTGCTTCTTTTAAGAAGCCTTCTTCTATTTTGCCTACTAGATAATGCTGACCACATTCACGACAAAGAGCCAGTTCATAGCCCGCGCTTGGACCGCCGGATGCGCGGCGCTCGAGAGCAACACCCTCGTTTGGATTGAATACTAAGAATGCACCTTCCAACGAGCGTAGAAATAGGTGGTATCGGGCCGAAAGAAGTGAGTTGCCTGTTGATTGGTTCTTTGCGTTCAGAAGAAGTTCTACAAGAGCCTCCAGTGTGCTTCGCCCCTCACCGATAGGTAAAGCTGGAAATAGTTGTGAGCTTAACTGGCCAAAAAGCTGGGGTTCAATTGCTAGCTTCTCTTTCAAATCAGCGCATGTCTTGTCAGCAATTAACAGTGTGCCAAGCATCTCTGAAAATTGTCCGTCTTGTAGTGCTATACCAGCGCGTTTTGCTACTTCTAGCACCTGGGCTTTACTAGCTTCATTGGCCGCATCATCAGTAAGATTCAGACAGCTGGCTAGTTTTGTAATCTCACCCGGTTGGAGCAGAATTGATCTGCTGAAGTTTTCAATTGACGGCTCGCCAAGAATTACGTCGGCTGGCTCGAATGGTTCGCCAAAGAGGTCGCTGGCAAATTTTGCTACAGCTGGGATGTCGTGATCGCCGTTTACCAGGGAAGCGCTTGTCGCGATGCATCGCAGATTGTTTTCGCAGCCTTCTTCTCTTAGACGCTGCTTTAGTCGACGAATGAGCATGGCCATTTCAATACCCATGGCACCCCTATATTGGTGAGCTTCGTCTAGGACGAGGTAATTCCAGGTGCCAGCGTTGGGGCGATCGAAAAGTGGGCTGTCGTTCGGCCTGAGCAGGAGATACTCAAGCATCGAAAAGTTGGTGAGCAAGATATTTGGAGGTGTTCGCCTAATGTCTTCGCGGTACGCCAATTCGCCTACGCCAGGTTCAACGCCTGACTTGAGCCTTCTGGTATCTTTTGCATCCTCTGGCGTTTCACCAATGTATTGACCTGTCGTAAATTTGAAATCGGCTTTAAGTTTCTCTAATTCGTAGGTAATGCCGCCGCGTGCACCAGGCTTTGTTGGCCGACCAACAAGCCTGTCTCGTTGATCATTTGCAAGCGCATTCATCGGGTACAAGATAAGAGCCCTTACGCCCGCCCCGAGCCGTGCTTGCTTGTGCTGTTCTTGCAGATCAAGGAGTATTGGCAAGAGGAAAGACTCTGTTTTGCCGCTCCCCGTGCCGGTTGAGACAACAATATTTTTGCCAGCGAGAACTTTTGAGACTGCCTTTTCTTGATGTGAGTACAGTGGCCGACCGGCGGTGAAGGCTTCTTCTATCTTTGGGTCAAGGTCTTTGCCTGTGCTTGCTTTGTAAACGCTTGAAAGACTGCCACTTGAGCGAAATGTCGGGGTGGCTTGAAGGTAAGGCCCCTGAGATAAACGCCATTCCTCTAACTGCGCTGCAAAGGAGGCCCGCAGAGTTGGATCTTTTAGATAAAAGGTTGTTCGTAGGTAGTCAATATATTGCTTCTTTACACGCTCTGACAGTTCGGCAGGGTTCATCAAAAGTGCCTCTATTAAATAGCAGTTACCAATCTCGAGGTTTCCTGATAGGACCGATCTGGCTTATCGTGGCATAATATCGTCTTCTATTTCCTGCCCGGCTAAGACCCACCTTAGTCTACCGAGCCATTTTGTTTAATGTTCGTTCTTTGGCATCCCTGGCATCGCAACAAATCGTTTAGGGGTCACCATGGAACAGCTTATTGGTCTTATTGGTAGAACTCCTGCACCTGTCTTTTGTGCCATCCTTCTGACCGTTGGGTTTGCCACATGCATGTTTTGGAAGCTTCTTAGAGATCTTTCCATCCTCAAAGCAGAATTGGGCGAAGTCGATAAGTTCTTAAGTGGTTACTTTGGTCCGGTCGATGGTGAAACTCTTGAACTACTTAATGAGAAACTGCGATCTTTCAAGGTTTTCGGCGAGTGTTGGGCTGAATTTGAGGAAACACTTGTTCCTGTCAGGGAAAATGGTAAAGATTATCAGTACAACACCCAGCGTGCATCGGTCTTTATTAATGAAGAGCTTCTTGTAGATAAAAATGTGAGCGTAGGTTTTTATCAGGCTGTGCCTGGTATTTTGACCGGCTTAGGTTTGCTCGGCACATTCACTGCAATAATCTGGGGGCTTTCTTCGCTTAACTTCGATCATTCGACTGGCCAGGTCCATGGTATTGAGGGATTCATTGAAAGTCTTGGCGGTAAGTTCCTTTCATCGCTAGTCGGGTTATTTTTCTCCATAACATTTCTAGTCTTTGAGAAACTGCAGTTCGGTAAAGTTCAGCGCCTTTGTTTAAGTGTTCAAAACCAACTAGATAGACTCTTTCCGCAGCAGGTCGTTGAGAAGATTCTTTTCAGTATTCAAAAGGGCATTGAAGAGCAGGCTAATGCCTTGCGAATTTTCAATTCCGAATTAGCAATGCATTTAAAGCAAGGCCTGCAGGACAGCATCGTTCCCACAATGAAGTTGATAGTAGAAGCAGTGGATTCGCTGAACAAAACCACCGAAGAGCTGAAACAGCAAAAAGAGCAGTCAGCGAGCGATCTCGTGGACACTATTGTCAGCAACTTCAAATCAGCGCTGACAGACCACACTTCCGCTGAGTTGACACAGTTACGAGACGCGATGACTGCCACTGCCGAGCAGCAACTGAAGACTCGTGACGGCCTAGAGAATGTCTCTAACGCCTTTGCAAAATTATCAGAAGAGGTTCATTCAACCACTCGTGATTTCATTGAGCAGCTGCGCTCAACCGTGTCAGAAATGATTGGTGACAATCGCACTTGGTCTTCCGAGTTTCGCGAACGCTTTAGTGTTGATTTGAACCAGCAAAGTGAATTCAATAATAGCCTTCAAATTAAGATCAAAGATTCCATTCATAACTCAATTGATTCTTTAGAAACAGCTTTTGATCAGCATCTGAAGAATGTCAGCGACCGAATGGATGGTGTTCTGACAAGAGTTTCCACTTGGGCTAACGAGTCGTCGGACGAGCTTAGCAAGTACGCAAACGCATTGGCTAGTCAATCCTCAGCTATTGTGACTGCTGGCGATTCAATTAAAGAAGCTTCAACCGATTTGGATACCATGTTTAAGGAGCAGAAAGAATTTCTTGAGAGTTTGAGAGAAGCCATCTCCACCTTCAGGACGGTAGCTGAGACTGTTACGGTTTCAGCTGAGAGAGTTGCTGCGCTACAAGATGTATCTCAGGAAGGCATACAGACTCTCACTGCCGAAATCAATCGCAATGCGCAGATGTTCAAAGATAGCGAATCTCTAATGAACACTCAAAAGGAAGTTTATGCTGCTTTGGATGGTGGCATCTCTCGTTCACTTTTGGCTATCAATGAAGCTACACGTCAATATTCAGAGCACACTCGCGAAAGTCTTGGTGATTACCTATCTCAGTTCGATAAACATCTCTCTGATGCTGTGAGCCAGCTGGACGGCACTGTTGACGAGTTAGAAGAAGCCATGGGTGATTTGAGCGATGCAGTAGGTATAGCTGCTAAGGCGTTTCGGAATGAGTCAGCGATCTCCCTTTCCGCCGCGCAGGCGCAACCTAGTAATGGTGCTTCTGAAACCGAGCGCGGGCATGAGCTCGGAAAAGCCTTAAGTAACAACGAGAATCAAGAACCCGACTCTAGTACAGAAGTTAGACAAGAGCAAGAAGCTGCTACATGAGAAGGTTAAGCGCTCATCACGACGGCATCGGCAATTCAATGGTCGACCTGATGACGTCACTGGCCGTCATCTTTATCCTACTTTTGGTGGCTTACTTAAATAAGGCCATCTATGAAGCTGGTGTAGCAAAGCGAGTTATAAGTGGCTTGCTCACTGGCACTCAGACCAAGCGTGAAGAACTAAAGCAAATACTCAAGCAAAAGGGCGTAGATGCAGAACCTGATGCGAATGACCCACTATTGCTTACGATTCGAATTGGCGGCGAGAAGCTACAATTTGATACGGCAGAGACTGTGCTTAAGCCCCAAGGTAAAATTTTCCTAAAAAACTTTGCCTCCAGTGGGCTGGCCTCGGTTATGACTGGTGAGAATTTCAAGGCACTGCAATCAGTGCTAATTGAAGGGCATACCGACTCAGAAGGAAATGACGAGAACAATTTGCGCCTGAGTCAAGGGCGTTCCTATTCCGTTCTCTTGTACATCATCAACGAATGTGGTTTGCCAGTCGATCAAAGAATGAGATTGCTAAAGCTAATTTCGGCTAGCGGTCGAGGCGAAAGTGATTTGATTCGCAATAGTGACGGCACTGAGAATAAAGACCTTAGTCGCCGCGTGTCAGTAAAAATTCGTTTGAAATCAATTGAGCAACAAAAAATGCCAGAGCTCGAAAGGTTTATAGACGCGAAGAACGGCGGAGTAAAATAACGCTGTGACTAATGCTATCTCTCGAGTCTTGCAGAGTATCGACGGTGTCACCGACTATTTGACACGTTACATTGATGCGTCTTTTCACTACGAGAGCAAGCTAGCTGAGTTCGTCAAGAATGAATCGAAGCTGTCTGGTCCGCCCAAAGAGTCGGCAATAGCAGCTGCTGTCGAAGCTTGGAACGCAGCTGCAGCTACCGACAGCTATTCACAACTCTCAAAGAGAACGGTACGTGTGCTCTGTTGCGTTTCTGCGATTGCATCCACTGAAACTTTTCTGAACGTGCTTAAACTTCAGAGCGATGAAATTAGCCCGCGAATGGTGCGAGATTTGCTGGGTGTCTATTTCGGTATGTGGACTGAGCGAAACCAGCTGCACCACTTCGAGGTAGTTCTTTCATCAATATTACGTTTCTATCAAGGGCGAAGCGTCTTAATGCAACGTTGGAAAGAGAATGCAAACAAGCTTTTGGGTGATGAGGCACCATTCTACTTGGCAGAGCACTTGATGCTGGAACTTTCCACAGTAAAGTCGTTTTTCGAAGACCTACAGCTGCCGCGTCAGCATGCAAAGTTCTCGAATGCTGTTCTAGTAAACGTAGCTGATCTTCTCGTAGCGAGGCTTAAAGGCCAGCAAAGGCCAGACCTAGAATTATGGACCTATTTCCAAGAACAGTTATTGGAGCTTTCAACGTTTCACAAAAATCAGCTAGCAAATATACTCGCTAAGTTAATATTGCTAGTTGATAGGAATCGTAAGCTGCCTGACTGGGAACCAATATTCGTTTATGTGCGTGATTATGTTCTTCGCAGCCCCGATCTTGGTGACCCTAGAATCGAAACAGTTAAATGGGGTACTTTCGATGAAGCAGCTAGGCAAGCTTTTATTTCTTGGTTGGCTGAAGAAGACATTTCTCTCTTTTTTGAACTTATCATCCAGAATGACCCTCATCAGCGCAAACCATATTGGCTCAGATACGCAGAAGCCGCTAACAACTCCATGCTCGTGGTTGGACAAACTGACCAAGGTATTCACAAGGCTGCTCTGAAAGATTTTAGTGCCCAGGGACGCACATTCGGTAAAGGCTATGGGATTCCATCTAGCGCTTTTATTCTTGACTTTGGGCGAATAGCGATAGTTGAGTTTAGTGAGGTCAACAATGCTTGCTATGTTTATAATCGCTCTGATTTACCTGATTTGTTTAAGACTAGTGCAGCTGGTTGGAAAGATCTGCGAGCATTAAAAGATAAAGTCAAAGCTATTCATGTTCAAAGTCACCATCGCAACTGGCGCGATGCGCTTGATGCTTTCATGTTGACTCACGGAGTCAAGCCGGTTGACTGATAGAACTCGAACACTCGACACTGGTTTCATTGTCTGCCCAGAAGTGTCTGGCTTTCAAATAAGTGTTGGTGCCGATGGCTTCAATCTAGAGCTTGTCAGCCGGCCACCAGGCAGCTCCACTTCCATTGATGCTGTGGTCCACGCCTTAGCTACTCAATCTGGTTTCAGCCGCAGGCTTAGCCGAGTCTTGCCGGTATTGTTAGAGCAGGAAATTGCTCAGTTCTCTGGCTGGAGTATTTGTGTCGGCGCTCAGTATGTGTACAGCCTTTATGATTCACAGTACGGCATCGCAGACTATTTGCCGCCTTATGCCCCCCTCAAGCTTTTTGTCGGCTCAACTGGTTCTCTAGGCTTTGAAAACTTTGCATATCAGCCTGAATTTCGTATTGGAATTAGACGTGCTTATCCTGTTCGGTCCGGCCCGTTCGCGAAGTTGGGCTCTATCGTCTATTTGTTGAGCCAAGAAGTTTTTGAAGCATTGACAGAGATTGATGCGTTTGAACAGGCTTCTATAGAGCATAAACGCGACTTGCCGTGGGCGCTTCGTCATTTGTCAAAAGTAAAGTCAAAGGGTTCTGATTGTGTGTATTTTGACAAGCATTTGCAGGCTCAAAATATTCTCGAGGTTGAACGAGTAAACATCGGTCGCGAAGAAGTGGGGCCAAATCTATTTACGCTCTTCCCATACTTCGATGATGTTTCAGTAGATGTGGTCAAGAGCGCACATTTTAAAATAATGGCACGACAGCCTGTTTATGAGTTGTCGCAAGCCGACGGCGGTCATCTTCGGGTCGTACCTTCAGAAGAAGTGCTAAAGGCAATCGATGTGATTTCGAAAACCTACAGGTGCAGTAGTAGTAAAGTTGAGAGATTCTTTGAGCAGGCACTCGAAGAATTTTCTGAGGTTGATGCACTCGATGCTGTGAATTTCGCTACGATTCGAGAGCTTGAGGTGGAAGAGCCTGCTGATACAACTACTGATTCAAAAATCGATACAACTGCTGAAGATACCGAAACCCCTGATGTTCATGTTGTTGCCACTGAAGCCAGCGACCGCCAAGCTAGCCAATATGTTCTAGATGGCGATATTGCACCGATTTTAGTTAGTGAAACCTCACCGCCTAGTGAATGGACACAGCCGATAGAGCCACTGTCTTCGAGCACCACCAGCGAGCCTCTCAGCGCTAGCTACGAGCTGAGTCTAGAGCCATCGAGTGCCAAAATCTACGCGCCTGGTTCCTATATTGAGGACGACGCTTTACCTTCTGTTGCCGACGAAGCGCAGAACTTTAAAATTGTTGAGCGACTAGCCGGTGAGTGGCGCTCTTCATCTGAGGGGCTGGTCTTCGAAATGCCAGCATCGCTTCTCAAAGAAATTGATGGTGCACCTTTTGCTCTCAAGTCGTATCAAAAACAGGGTATTGCCTGGCTGCAACTCTGCTTGAAAAAGTCTATTGAAGAGTCTGAGAATCCACGCCGCGGTGCCTTGTTGGCTGACGATATGGGCCTTGGAAAAACACTCCAGGTGCTCGTCTTCTTGGCCTGGTGCATCGAGTCGGCTCTGCCTGATTGCCTCGGTAAAGATATTGAGGTCTTTGAGCCCATCTTGATTGTTTCCCCTCTTATACTCCTGCCAGTCTGGGAAAAGGAGCTGAAGAAGTTTTTCAATGCATCAGGGTCGATTTTCCAGCGCTATATTCCATTGCATGCTGAATCATTAAACCGGTTGCGCTTAGATGATGCGGGTGGTCGTAAAAGCAAAGCCCTAGACATAGACGAGCTCCGCCGATATCGCTTAGTGATTACAAACTACGATACAGTCAAGAATTACTTTTCGTCGTTCTCAAAGGTGCCATGGTCAGTAGTGGTTGCCGACGAGGCTCAAGAAATTAAAGAGGCTGAGACCACTATCTCGGAGTGTATGCGCAATTTGACCAGGCGCTTTAGCATTGCCGTGACAGGCACGCCAGTTGAGAACAAGTTGCTAGATATTTGGAGTATCCTCGAGTTTGTTCAACCAAAGTTATTGGGCGACTACAAAACCTTTAAGAAGTCTATTGATAGCAAAAACGCAAGAGTGATTGAAAACACTAATGCTCTCAAGAAGGCACTGCAATACTCCAGCTCTTCTACCTATGTCTTAAGAAGGCTCAAGGACTTGTCTCTTGATGGTCTGCCGAAGAAGCGAATTATCGCTCGCATAACACCGCTTACCGAAGAACAGCAGCTCGCGCATAGTGAAGTGATGCAAGAGTTTAGGGCCAAGACTTCAGAGCGTAATCATTTTGCGTGCATTCAAAGATTGCTTAAGATCTATCAACACATAGCTCTCGATTCGGCAGACTATCTCGATAAAGAAGCCAGCGAGTATCTGCGGCGCTCTTATAAACTAGCTGATTGCATGAATCTATTGCGTGAAATAAAACGAAGAAGAGAAAAGGTTTTACTTTTTACCAGAACGATTGATATGCAAATTATTCTGAAACAGGTAATTGAGCAAGAGTTTGGGCCGGTCGAGATAATAAATGGTTCCGCTGCCACCGGCAACACTAGCAATACCACGCGCCAGCGCATAATAAGTGAGTTTGAGGCCGCGGATGGTTTCAAGGCATTGATCTTGTCGCCTGAGGTGGCTGGAGTTGGTCTGACAATCACTGCCGCAAATAATGTCATTCATTACGGCCGTTGGTGGAACCCTGCTAAAGAATCGCAGGCCACGGATCGCGTTTATCGATTGGGGCAGACGAGAGACGTAAATGTTTATCACCTTCTCTCTACAGCAGAAACTTTTCCGACCTTCGACGAGAAATTGCACTTGATGCTTGCTTCTAAAATGAATCTTGCAAGAGATTTTTTAGTGCCTGCTGATAATTGGACAGTCAAAGAGTCTGATTTGCTGCAAGATTTGGCTATGGACACTAGTCTAGATTCAGGTGCCACTAAGACCGCTAGAAATGTCGGTATTGATTCTCTGAGCAATAGCGAATTTGAGGCGTTCATCGCTTACTATTGGCGGAAGGAAGGCTATTTGAGCTATTTGCTGCCGTCCAATTCGGCTGAGGTTGCGCGACTGCTGACATTGGGCCACGGCAAGGCGTTAGTAGTCAAATTTGGTTTTGATGACAATGAGACTGCCCAGGAGCAAACTTCTGATCTTCCTGCCGCTGTTAGTGACTTCAAGTCTCGCTTTGCGAGAGGCAAGTTAGGAAGCTATCAGTGGAAGGGTGTTCTTTGCACTAAGCAGCGTCTGTCTAAGGCACAGCGACAGAAGTTCTCGACCGATTATATCGTTCAAGATCGAAATGATTTCGATCAGTTTTTGAAGATTAACTCGTGTGCGATGTCTGATGTTCTGCGCGAAGACTGTAATAGAATTAGAAGTATCGGCGAGCTTGATACTCTGCTGCAATAAACTAGCTCATGAGCTTAAGTGTTTTAGATTTGTGGGTTGTGGCATAGTGTTCTGCCATCTCATGCAGTGCATTGCCTTCAAATTCTTCTTTGCAAAGACTGCAAACCTGCGTCAATCCTAAATTGGCCACAATGTCTTCTTTGCTTTGTATCAGCCTAGGTGTTTTAGGATTTTCCTTGGGGGCGGCATTGCATGAAAAAGCGATGTGCCTTTTGACAGCCGGTGCAACATCTGAGTAGTGTTTGAATACTAGTTCTAGGTCACAGTAGTCACAGTGGTAGATTCCATCTGGTGCTTCTAACTCAAGCTGTTTTCGTCGTTGCTGCGAGACCGGCGAAAATAGTTCGGTTCGATGGCTCTCTACGATGTGGTTGAGAGCTTCAATGGTACTTTTGCTTTCTACAGCGTCGCAAAACTTACAGGTGCAAAATACTTCTACAGTTCCTGCTGCGTATTCGGTGCGTTTAGCTGAACGCTCGCACTCAATGATTAGAGGATAGGCACCTGGAATTTCTAACTCCCGGCTATCACAGAAGTCACGCAACCGGAGCGACAAGACCTCTTCATTTACGAGTGGCTTATAAGTATGCTTGGATTTCTTCGACAACTTTGCAGTAACTTTAGATGCCCAGCGAGTTGTTGGGAATTTGATTTCGAGTTCTGCTTTCGATGCTGACTTAAGTAAGGTTGCCGGTATGGAAATTGGCCTATCAGTCCACTCTGGCTGTTGGGGCTGGATTTGTGCTGAACTGTCGATAAGGCGCCACCAAAGTTTATTGCATACGGTAGTGATTGGTATCGGTGTGGCGCAACTTCCATCTGAATAGGTTAACTTCACAATGGTCGAGGGTATTGCTGCTTTGTCGCAAATGATTGTGCTGGTCTCGGTTGCTTTGAGCTGATAGCGACTTTGTTGCTCTGCTGCTAATTGAATTTTGGCTGATGGGAGATGTGATACTTCTAGAATTGCGTTGGCCTGTTCTTGCAAATCAGAACTGATGTCATTTTGATTGCTTGCGAATATGCTTTCCAGTCCACTGCAGAATCTGAATTGCTTTGACTGGATGATTGCGTGCTGGCTGTTCCTAAGCTCAATTCTGTAGCAACCAGAACTCGGGTCTTCAAATTCTTTTGAGAGTTCGATGGCGGCTTTGGAGTTGATGGTCCACTTTCTAAGTGTTCTATTGGCCCTGCTATCGATAGACAGTAGCTCTAAGTGCGAGTCTCTTTCTATTGGTGTAGTGCTCGAAAATAGAACCTTGGGGAGTGACTTTCCGAAGAGTACTCCGAGCTGTTCAGTTTCATCTGGTATGGCATGACCACTCAACTGAAAGAGCTCCGATTGGCCGGATATGAGCAGGCGTCGTTTGTCTGGTAGATCAAAAGCTATAGGCGGCTCACTGTTTTCAACCGAAAAGTAATGTGCTGTCATGGTTGCGCCTAAAACTAGTTCTTGTTCAATTGCTGCGGGGCCAGATATCTCTACGCAGCGGCTCCAGGCTGGAGGCGTCAGAACCAGGTAATTACCGTCTCTAACTACCTGTACTTGTTTGCCTGCAAATGTATTTGCAAGGAGTCTAAATATAGTGGGCGACTGCTTGTCTATTTTTAAGTCGATTGAAACTGACTTGTTAGTGCTTGTTTCGGCGAGCACTTTACTTTCTAGATCTTGAAGCTCCCAGCCGACCGAACTTTTTTTCAGTGCCACGTTGTTTTGGGTAGCAGTCGTTATTGAGTTAGTTGTCGTCTGATTAGTCTCAGAGAGGCCAAAAATCCATTCAGCTTTTTTTGTACAGACTAATTGAAATAGGCCGGATGCTGATAGTGACGATTCAGCTTCTTCGTCTGTGCAAATGGGGCCTAGGATATTGTCTTCTTCTAATTCATCGAGAAACTCGATTAGTTCTGTCTCTGTTTCGTCAAGGGCCAGTTCTTCTTCTTCTTCTTCTTCTTCTTCTTCCGCGTCACCCGCTATGTCAGGCTCGACGGACGTAGCGTTGAGAGCTGTGCATGTTTCCTCCGTGAGCTTCGAGATCTCCTGTGGGCTACACATACTAGTTTTGCCCGCCTTGCTGTCAAGCGCATGCTCGTGCGAACTATATATTTTTAAGTGACCTAGCGTTGATGAACGGTAACGGCTTAGCGCGAATAAAACGATTACGACGCCTGTCAGCAGAAACAGTGGTATGGCCAAATCGGTCATCCGGTGCTCTCTTCATTTAGTGGGCTATTCGCCGCTAAGTACCAAAGTGCCTGAAGAAATTAATTGTAGAGTAGAGCTTTTTTGAATTTTTTCAACTTTGGGCTGTGGACTGAAACTGGTGCTTGCCCTGCTTCAATGAACAATCTGATGAGTAAGTGTATCAATGCGTACGTCGTAACGATCGAAAACTATGTTATTTCAATGTCTTAGCGGTGACTCTTTTACCGGTTTGCTTGAATTTGCCACTGAACGCCTGAGCTAATATCGATGAAGGCAATTCGGTAATCATTGTCTTCGCATTCATTATTTTAGTTTCTATATTTGTTAGCCGATCCAAAGAATTCTTAATTAGGGCAGCAATTCTTTCCTGCTCTTCGATGGAAGGCAAGAAAATTGGATAATTTAAAACAAGCTCCTTTCTAACTCCATCCTGTCCTGCTGTCCTCTCTGAACCAGCTTCAACAAAGCGAAGAAGAACCTCATTTTGAAGAAAATAATAAAGATACTCCTCAGAGACAAGCTCGCATTTTGGAATTACTTTCATCAATGCGACATTATACGCGCCTTCAAGACCTCTTAGAATCTGAAAAATTGGCGGTCCATATCGACCGATCATAATATCTTTCGAGTTGCAAAATCTCCGGGCCAAGCTTCGTGGAATATAGGTAACATACCGATCACTTTTGTAGTCCCTGATTTGAATAAGCCGAACGTAGTCATCGCTCTTCAAGCTCGAAAACGTCGATTTTGGAGGTTGGCTACCACCTTCCAGAGCACAGACATCCCCCAGTAGAAAACCGTTCCAGTTCTTGGGGCCGTGAATGCTGTGTTTATAAGGTTCTTCGACATTGATTACTTGTTCACATTGTGACTCTTCACTTGTCGATTGGTATAGCGTTCCGCGAATTGCTGCCAATATTATGGTCTGTTTGAGCCTCCTGCAGGTAGATAATAGTTTTTCTACATGTTCTAAGCCAAGCTGTGTGCAACTAAGAAGTCCATCAAGCTTTTCTACTATGTATTCTTGATCCGAGATAGGAGCCAGCGGAATTACTATTCCAGATATTGTTGAACGATTAAGTTCAATCTGATTTGTTGTTCCTGTAGACAACTCATCAATAAGCCGTTGCATCGTTGGTCCTTTAAACCAATAAAAGACAAATTTTGGATGGGCAATACCTATATTGACCCTGATGATAGTGACATGACTATCAACGACTTTCCCTGGCATCGAGTCGTTAAGTGTGACCAAACAGGCTCTACCGAGGGTGCCTGTGCCTGTACTATTTAGTAAAATGTCGCCATTCTTTATGAATTTCTCCTTTGGCCACTCCGATATTTGATCTGGGTGTATGAATTTTAGATGCTCTGCTTGAATTCCCGTCCATCGAATGCACTTTTGATTTATCACAGGAAGAGAGCTGAACTCTGCATATCTAGGAGTTTTGCCTCGTTGTAGATATTCGCAGATTTCGCCAACAGTAGCAGATGCCCATTCGCTAGGTAGGTTATCCATTTTCTGCTCCCACAAGATCGCTGACTAGTGACTGTAATTCAGCTAGAGCCATTTCGAGCTCAGATATTGCCGCATCCGCCAATGTCTTGGGGCTAGGAATATCTGAAAGACTCTCCTCTGATTCATCTTTGAGCCAGCTTATATCGAGGCTGTCATTGCGCTCCGCAAGCCAGTCTCTTTTGAAGCAGCGGAAACGACCTGTTTCACCAGTGTCTTTTCTTTCCGCTAAGCTCTTTGCGCCACCGGTAGCATCGGCGCCAAATGCGTCTCTGAACTCTTCGAAATGCTCTTTCGTTAGAATGGTGCGCTTACCAAACTGTGGCATGTTCGCTCGTAAGTCGTAGACCCACAGTTC
>Ga0172379_10003034_pt1 | contig 27818 bp, 27 predicted proteins | sample GrowelOW334metaG_FD_119756 | JGI IMG/M metagenome (GOLD analysis project Ga0172379, IMG submission 119756) | Groundwater microbial communities from an aquifer near a municipal landfill in Southern Ontario, Canada - Groundwater well OW334 metaG | ecosystem: Environmental > Aquatic > Deep...
TCGGCCGTGCCTCCGCCGAAGCGTTGCTCGGCTACGCGCAGGCAGGTCGAAATGACAAAATTATATAGTTCTTTGCTCAATATTTCTATATTATTTTGTTTAGTTTCCTCCAGTGGCAGATCCGCCTTTGGCGGAGTTCCTTTGCTCTGTTGCTTGCCCTTCCGTAGCTCGCAGAGCGAAGGAGGGCTCTTTTGCTCCTTATCTATTCTTTGTCGTCCAATCAAAATTAATCATCGGATCATCAAAGGCGATTCTTTCTTCATCAGGTTCTGCCGGATTATAGGCTTCGCTGGTGTGATAAAAAAGGCAGACCTTTTCATTACCAAGAACACGATAGCCATGCGCCACGCCCGGCGGAATGGAAATCAAAACCGGATTTTCACGGCCGGCAAAAACAACTTGCGTTTCACCTTTTGTTGATGAGCCTTCTCTCATGTCATATAAAACAACTTGCGCCAAACCATTAACGACGAACCAAACATCCCACTGTTTTTGATGCCAATGAAACGCCTTGATTACGCCCGGAAAAGTTTCGGTATAACTGGTTTGTTTTACTGGATGAAAAGTTTCTTCACCATCCTTGATCACTTCGCAAAAAAATCCGCGATCATCGCAGTATCTTTTTACTGATTTTATTTTTACCTCGTTAATCATAATTTTCAACTGATCAACCGATCAACTGACCAAATAAACAATCATTGTAATTTTAAAAAAAATAAAATTAAATTGATCAGTTGCTCTGTTGGTCTGTTAGTCTGTTGAATTTTAATGAATTACTCCCCCTCCACGAAAATCTTTCTTATATAAAAAGCCCTCTTTTATGACCTTACCGTAAAAATCAAAAATTCGCAAATGCGGTCCACCGCCCTGTCCGGCCATAGTCAAAATATCAGTGCGACCATCATTATTCCAATCACCGGCCAAAACACTCACCCCTCCGGTAAAATTTTCGCTATATGCAAAAAAACTAACCAATCTTGTCCCGTCAAATCGATAAGCCGTAATATGTGGAGCTCCTGTTTTGCCAGCTCCACACAAAAGATCCATCACCCCATCATTATCAATATCACCAACAGCAATATTCACTCCTCCGGTAAATTTAACGCTATATGCCAAAAAATTCTTTATTTCCAAAGCGGCTCCGTCAAAAATTTTTATCTTTGGCATCAAGCTACTGTTTGGCGCAGTGATTATTTCATTTTTTTTGTCACCGTTAATATCACCAATAGCCACATTTACTCCGCCAAAAAAATCCTTATTATAAGCTAAAAATTCTCGTTGCAAAGAGCCATTAATTTCGTAAATTCTTACTGCCGGCTTGTATTTACTTTTTGGGGCAATAACTATTTCCACTTGACCGTCATTATCAGTATCACCAACGGCCACCGAAAGACCGCCTTTGAACTCCGCCCCAAAAGGTAACCAAGAATTGATGTTTCTGCCCTCAAAATCCATAATTTTGACAATCCCTTGATCCTCAACGCCACCTACTGCCACAATTTCCAACTTACTATCATTATTTATATCAGCAACGGCAAAATCCATGCTTGTAAATTTTTCACCCAAAACAATTGTTTCACTTTGTAAATTTAAATTCTTGTCAAATAAACGCAAATTTCCATTACCCTTTGCAACCGTAGAAAAATAAACTTGATCTAATTTTTTTACTCCGGCTTTTGGTTCATTGGTAATAATTACCGGCTTGACCGGAACTACAGGAACATTAACCGGTTGATTTGTCACCAAAGAACTATTGGCTGTTAATTTTTCCAAAGCTGAACGAATATTCAAAATTCCCTCACCAACTTTATCTTTGTATTTTAAATCACTGAGCAACAATAATCCGCTGGAACTTTTGATCGTTTCAATCATTTTTTGCGGAGTCAAAGAAAAATCATATGACTTTAACAACGCTGTCGCACCGGAAACCAAACCAGCGGAAAAAGAACTGCCCTGCCAACCCTCACCATAATATTCAGAAAAAAATGCCGATCCATCTTGGTTAACTAAACTTATAATATCAACACCGGGCGCGGAAATATCAATACACCCGGAACCGTAATTAGCAAAAGAAGCAATTTTGTTGTCCTTGTTCGTAGCCGAAACACCCAGAATCCGATTGACTGTGAATTCTTGGTCATAACAAACCGGATATTGCGGTTTTTGGCTCATATCCACACCTTGTTGATTCCCTGCGCCATTCCCCGAAGCGGCCACGATCAAAACACCCTTATTATAAGCATTGATAATACTGTTCTTTAAACTTTCACTGGTATCATCCCCGCCAAAACTCAAATTGATAATATGCGCCCCATTATTGACCGCATAATCAATTGCCCGCGCCACGTTATAAGCTTTTCCTTCTCCTTTGGCGTTCATAACCAATAACGGCATAATTTTTACATTGGCCGTAACACCCTTAATTCCTTGATTATTATCATGAACAGCTGAAATTAACCCGGCAATAAATGTCCCATGACTCATGGCGCTGATTGAAAAATCATCCATTGTTTTTGGCTTTGGGTCTGCTGTTTCCGAAATGAAATCCCAACCATTTACATCATCAACAAAACCATTACTGTCATTATCTTTGCCATCAATAATCTCATCACTGTTAAACCAAATATTTTGCACCAAGTCAGGATGGTTGATATCCACGCCAGTATCAATTACTGCCACAACCACATTGGCGTTACCAGTACTCAAAGTCCAAGCGCCGGGAGCATTTATTCTTTCCAAATACCACTGCTTGTAATAATAAGAATCCGCAGCCGAAACGCTTGGAGAAATCACTAAATTTAAAACAAAAGCTACTAATAACAACAATTTCTTATTGCCCATATAAATTGACTTTTTAAATCAAAAATAACACACTTATTATAGCGTAATTTATCAAAAAAGTTAAATTATTGACAAAGTCAAAAAAAAATGCCAAGATGTAATGTTCCTTACAACTGGGGGTATCCATGGATAAAGATAAAAGAAAACCCGACGCTGGGCAAATAATATTTTTGAGCCGAGGAGAACAACCATTTTTTCAATGGGCTGAACTTTTCCCAAAAACACAACCAGAAGAAGTTGCAGAAGAACATATCATTTTGCAATATTTGGAGTTTTTGGTAAATAACAAAAACATTACCCAAAAAGCCAAGACCCGAATTGTTCTGGCGCTCTCACCTCTTTTTCAAATCAAAGTATCATTTGATGTGGTTGAAGATGTCAGGGCTGAATTCAATCAGAACATTTCCGTCAACCAAGGCAAAAGATTTTATAATAATGTAGCTAACGAAGAAGCTTCTTACTGGGAAGACGGCCACGCTTCAATTAACGGATTTGATTTCTTTGCCGCGGACAGACTGTTTTATCGAAAAGGGTCAGAAGTAAACAAAGTAATACCTTTTAACAAAAACTGCCAAAAACCAGAAACAGTGGAATGGGACATCCCCACAGAATTGCTTATTCCCAGACGCTGGTTCTTGATCTGCCTGCGCATGTTCAGGCATCAGTATCAAAACGGAATTTTTTGCCAAGAAAAAACCCTCGAAGAAATGGAGCTGGAAGAAATACTGTTTGGCAAAAAACCAAACAATAGCTAATAACACAAAAGCGAGCCACGCAACATGGCTCGCTCTTTTTTTACAATTTTTGTTGAGTTTTATATCCTAAATCCTTAATTCTCAATTCTTAAAATTTCCAAAAATTCACTTAACGGTTTGACCCCAAGATCACCTTCTCCTCTTCTGCGCACGGCCACGGTTTGCGCTTCAACTTCTTTTTCACCAATAACTAAAATATATGGCAACTTTTCTTTTTCCGCAGTTCTGATTCTTTTTGGCAAAGATTCAGAATTATTATCAACGGTTACGCGCCAACCTTTTTCTTTTAACTCAACTTTTACTTTTTCCGCATAATCAATAAATTTTTCCGAAACAGGTAAAACTCTAATTTGCTCTGGCGAAAGCCATAATGGAAATGCGCCAGCATAATGTTCAATCAAAATTCCCATAAATCTTTCCGGAGATCCGACAATGGCGCTATGAATCATAATCGGTTGTTTCTTTTCACCATTCTCATCGGTATATTCCAAGCTAAATCTTTTTGGCATGTTGAAATCAAGTTGAATTGTGGAAATTTGCCACTCACGACCAAGAGAGTCTTTCACAATCAAATCCATTTTGGGACCATAAAAAGCGGCCTCACCTTGCGTAGCAACAAACTCAATTTGCTGTTCAACAAGAATTTCGCGCAATAAATTTTGTGATTTTTCCCAAACATCATTATCACCAAGATATTTTTCTTTTTTATTTTCATCACGCAAAGATAACCGAATATGATAATTCAAACCATATTTGATCATCGCCTTTTTGATGGCTCCAAGAACATTGTTAAATTCAGATTTAATTTGATCTTCACGACAAAAACAGTGTCCATCATCCTGACAAAAACAACGCAAACGAGTAAGACCGCTTAATTCGCCCGGTTTTTCATCACGATAAAGATTAGCAAAATCAGCGATACGCACCGGCAAATCACGATAACTTCGACCAACGCTGGCAAAAATTTGCGTATGTTGCGGACAGTTCATCGGTTTTAAATAATATTCTTCATCAGTGTAATGACTGTGTACTTCAAACATGTCATCTTTGTATTTGTCATAATGACCGGAAACTTTGAAAAGTTCCGCCTTATTCATGTTTGGCGTATGAACTTCTTCATAACCAATCGCTTCACGCAAAGTTCTAGAATAATCGGCAATCATTCGTCGTAATTTTGCGCCTTTGGCAGTGTAAAGTGGCAAACCAGGGCCAACCAATTCGGAAAAAATAAATAAACCCAATTCTTTGCCAATTTTACGGTGATCTCTTTTTTCCGCTTCAACCAACATATTTTGGTAATCAGCCAATTCTTGTTCTGTAGCAAAAGCCAAGGCATAAAGTCGTTGCAACATTTTGTTGTGTTCATCCCCGCGCCAATAAGCACCGGCCACTTTTTGCACTTTAAAAGAGCCAACTTCCTTGGTTGAATTCAAATGCGGTCCGCGACACATGTCTTCGAAAACCACTTCCCCGTTTTTGTTTAAATTTTTGTAAAAACTGATTTGCGTTTCACCTTCTTTTTCCAAATCAACAATCAACTCCAATTTGTATGGATTGTTTTTTAATTTTTCCTTAGCCTCAGAAATTGGCAAAAGATATTGCTCAAATTTCTGATCTTCACGCACGATTCTTTCCATTTCTTTTTGGATTTGCTTCAAATTTTCCGGGGAAAAAGAATTTTCGCCCAAATCAAAATCATAATAAAAACCATTAGCAACAGCTGGGCCAATAGTTAATTGCGCTTGCGGATAAATTTTCAAAACCGCTTGCGCCATGATGTGCGACAAGGAATGTCGCATCATTTCCAACTGCGCCAAAGCTTCGTTGGATGAATCCAATTTTTCGTTTGACATAAATTTATAAAATAGATATTAATTTTAAATAATTAATACACCAACAATATTGTAACTGAATATTCGAAGAATTCGTAGCTTAATTATTTGAAGATTAGCAGAATTAGCAGAAATAAAATTCTCTTCAATTAATTCGTAGATAAAAAAAACCAAGGCATCATACCTTGGGACCACGTCATCCGACATGGTGGTTCCACCCAAATTCTTTGAAATAAATCAAAGCGCTTAATTTGTCTCGATTTAGCTAAAAGAAAAACTTGCGTTTTTAGCGTTTTGGTAAAACGCTCAATCATCGATTGTTAATATAATACTCCACCAATAATTTTTGTCAAATAAAAAAGAACCGGTCTTGCCGATTCTTTTGTTTTTTTATTTTGCATTCATAATAATAATATCCACATGTTCGGGAGATTTTGGGACAGTACTTACCCAAAAAGGTGTGAGCTGAACTTTGACCGAATCAATCTGCTCAAAATTGGACAAATAAAGTTCCACCGCCTTTGGACTCAATCCGGACAGTTTTTCTTTGTCAAAAATAGCATTATCACTTTTGATAATTGCCAGACCTTCGACATGCACCTTTACTTTTGCGGTTTTTTCATTGCCGTTAAATGATTGAACGATATAAGTGAATTTGTCAGTTTGCAAACTGGACAAATCCAATCCTTTTTCTAAAGCGTTTTTTAAATTATCCCCGGCTTTTTCTATAATACTTTTTTGTTCCAATCCCAACAAAACAACTTTTGCTTTCATGTCAAAAGAAAAATTTTCACTGATTGTGCCGATTTCCGCTCCAGCCTTTTCGGAAATAATCTGTTTGTCAACCACCAACATCACCAAATCAGAACGTTGCTCGTCATTTTTGAAATTTTCTATGGCTTTTTCATAAAGAACTTCCAATAATTTTTCTTTGGCTTTTTGCAAATCAACCTCAGCCACCGCTTTTTGCTCTCCTCCCGCCGGCTTTAAAACTGTTTTGCTTTCGGCATAAACTTTGTCGCGCAAATTTTCCGCCAATCCCGGAATAATAAAACTGGTCGGTTGAAGTTCGGTAAAAGCTGAAGGATTATCCGCATAAACATTAGTTTCAATGGAGCCATTGGCGGGCACTACCACGCGATCAGTCAGACGAAGCAAAATACCGTCTTGCGTTTGAAGTCTAGTTGTTTTGATTAACGTCTGATCTTCGGCTCTTTTGTTAATTATAACCACTTTGCCAATGGAGCTGCCTTCTGTGGCTTTGCTTCCGGTCGCCTCGCCTTCAATAGAAGCTTCGACTTCGGTTTCGTACAAAAAACCATTAACCGAATCCACGGTTGCACCATCAGCGCTTACATCCAAAATAAAATCAGTGGCCACGGAGTTTGGTTTTGGCGTTATTTCAATCAGCGCCTTGCTGGCGGAAAAATACAAAATCACGCCAACCAAAATAACGGCCACGGCCACAAAACCGAAAATTAAATTTTTGTAACTTTCGGAAAGAACGGAATTGCGTTTGATATACATAACTTTTCAACCGACCAACTGACCAACCGACCAAATAAAACAAGGTCATCTTGGGAAATTGTTCGTTTTATATATTTTTATTATTATTCGTAAAATTTAAGTTTTTGTTCAAAAATTTACAACGACTGAAAGCTTGCACCGAGCAGAGTCGCCGTGCTTCGCCATAGCGGCTACGCGACGGCAAGAGGTGTCGTCTAGGAAAGTTTTTGTATTCTTTTTTCGCCAGCGACGGATCTGCCTTTGGCGGAGTTCTTTTGCTTAGTTGCTCTGTTGGTCAGTTGATTATAAAATTATACCACACTACCTTAAATAAGTGGAATTTTCGCCAAAGACACTCTCTATTTTCCTTATAGCCTCACGAGAAACATCTATCTGAAAATCAGTTTTGATAAGCTTGTCGTCAATTTTTAAAATTACCTGTTTTTTGCCCGGAATAGCAATAAATAGATTTTTCACCATGCCGGCAAAATCTTTGCTGGCTCCTTTTGGATATTTGATAATAATTTGACCTTGAGGAATGCGCGGTTTGAATTCGCCTTCCTTGGCAAATTTGGCATAATTTCTTCTTTCTCCTTGACCGCGTGGTGTTGATTTTAATTCTTCAATAACAACCGATAAATTTTCTTCATCAATAAACCAAATCCTATTGGCCAAAAGTTTACTTTCACCATCTTTTTCGGACAAAGATCCCTCAACAATCGCCAATTTGCCGGTCAACCACAAATTCTCTTTTTCTTTGTATAATTTTGGGAAAACCAAAAACTCCAAACTGTGCAAAGAATCCTCCAGAGAAACAAACAGCATCGGTTCACCTTTTTTGGTAATAATTTTTTTTAACGCGGAAATTACTCCACCAACACGAATAGTTTCATCATTACCGGCTCGATTCAAAACATTTTCAATCGTCCAAACTTCGGCGCTCAATCTGTTGGCCACATTGTTGTAAGGATGTTCGGAAACATACAATCCTAAAAATTCTTTTTCCCACGGCAAAATATCACTACGCTTGGCTTCGCCGGTTGATTTTATATTTAATTTTGGTATTTCCATTTTTTCCGAAGGAACAGCTTTAAAAGAAAATAAATCCGGCTGACGATTGGCTTTGGCTAATTCAGCCTCTTTGACATAAGAAAGCATCCTTTCAATATTTTCCACCAAAATCAAACGTTCGCCAAACTGATCCATGGCTCCGCTTTTGATAAAGCCTTCCAAAGATTTTTTGTTCAAAATAAGCGCACCTTGCCGACACAAAAAATCTTCCAATGATTGAAATAAACCTTTTTCTTTTCTCTCGTGGATAAGTTCTTTGGCCACATTTTCGCCAACATTTCTAATGGCATTTAAACCGAAACGAATTCTCGGTTTTTTTTCTTTTAACGATTCCGCAACAACCGTAAAGGTGGAAAAACTCTCATTAACATCAGGTGGTAAAATTTCCAGCCCCATCTGTTTGCATTCATCAATCTCAATAGCAATTCGATCCATATCATGTTGATCGCAAGTAAGAAGCGAAGCCATAAATTCGGCCGGATAGTTGGCTTTTAAATAAGCCGTAATATAAGCAATAAAAGCATAACAGGCAGCGTGTGATTTGTTAAAACCATATTCGGCAAACTTTTCCATGCTGACAAAAGTTTCATTGGCAATATGTTCGGAAATATTGTTTTTGGCACAACCCTCCAAAAAGATTTTTTTCATTTTTTCCATGAGTTCCGCGTTCTTTTTGCCCATAGCTTTGCGCAAAGTATCCGCTTGTCCTCCGGTAAAACCGGCCATATCTTTTGAAAGTTGCATCACTTGTTCTTGATAAACAATAACGCCGTAAGTGTTTTTTAACGCACTTTCCATAAGCGGATGCAAATAGGTTATTTCCTTTAAGCCATGCTTTCTGGCAATAAATTCATCCACCATTCCGGAATTGAGCGGACCCGGACGATACAACGCCACCATGGCGATTAAATCTTCAAAAACACTTGGTTGCAGTTGCTTGAGATATCTTTTCATTCCACTTGATTCGAATTGAAAAACGCCGGTGGTCATGCCACGTTGAAAAACCTCATAACTTTTGTAATCATCAAGCGGTAATTTGTCAACATTAATTTCTATTCCATGAATTTTTTTTATAATTTCACAAGCCCTTTCGATAATCGTTAAGTTTTTCAAACCAAGAAAATCCATTTTTAACAATCCCAAATCTTCCACCGGGTGCAAAGAATACTGCGAAACAACCACACCTTCTTTGTCGCGAGCAAACTGCACCGGACAATAATGCGTTAACGGTTCGCGCGTAATAACTACACCGCAAGCATGCGTAGAGGCATGACGCGCGACACCTTCAAGTTTTTTGGCAAAATCAATCAATCTTTTGGCTTCATCATTGGATTCGTAAAGTTGTTTTAATTCGGCAACATCGGACAAGGCTTCATCCAGTTCCAAACCCATGGGAATCAATTTGGAAATTTGATCGCAAAATCCGTACGGAACACCCAAAACTCGACCAACATCTTTGACGGCGGCGCGAGCGGCCATGGTTCCAAATGTGATAATTTGCGAAACATGATCTTTGCCATATTTTTCTTCAACATAACGCAAAACATCTTCGCGACGTTCGTCGGCAAAATCGGTATCAATATCGGGCATGGAAATACGATCCGGATTCAAAAATCTTTCAAAAAGCAAATCATATTTTAACGGATCAATGTTAGTGATTTTTAACAAATAAGCAACGACTGAACCGGCGGCCGAACCACGACCCGGCCCAACGACCACGCCATTATTCTTGGCCCAGTTGATAAAGTCTTGCACGATTAAAAAATAGGAAGAATAACCGGTTTTTTCGATCACGCTCAATTCGTAATTAACTCGATCAACAATTACTTTTTCTTTGTCTGGAAATTCCTCTCGAAACGGATCAAACCCGTATCTTTCATTAATATTATCAAAACAAAGTTTTTTGACCATCTCAAAATCAGTCATACCTTCGGGAACTTCATAATACGGCAACTGAATTTTACCAAGCGGAATTTCGACATCGCACATGTCAGCGATTTTCAAAGTATTTTGCAAAACTTCCGGATTATCCCGAAAATTATTAGCCATCTGTTCCGGTGTCAACAAAGATAAATCAACACCAATATAACTCATTCTGTCCGTATCATTGATCGTTTTTTTTGTTTGCAAACACAGCAAAACATCCTGCGCTTCGGCATCTTCGGGATTAGTATAATGAGAATCATTGGTCGCGACAATTGGGATATTCATTTTTTTTCCAAAATAAAATATTCTCTCATTAACTTCGGCTTGTCGCGGAATCCCCGGATGATGCTGAACTTCCAAGAAAAAATTTTTCTCTCCAAAAACAGCTTGATATTTTTTTATCAAGGCTTCGATTTTTTCATCAGACCAGCCTTTTTCGATGGCGCGCGGAATTTCCCCGGCCAAACACGCACTCAAACCGATCAAGTCATTGCCGTATTTTTGCAAAATTTCCCAATCAATGCGCGGTTTGTAATAAAAACCTTCCAAGTGCGCGAGGCTAGTTAACTGAATCAAATTCATGTATCCATTGTAATTTTTTGCCAACAAAATAAGATGAAAACGCTCTTCTCCGGCCGCCTCTTTTTTGTGTCGATTATCAACAATGTAAGCTTCCACGCCAATAATCGGTTTGATTCCCGCTGTTTTGCACTTTTGGTAAAACTCAATCGCCCCATATATCACGCCATGATCGGTCAACGCCAAAGCAGGCATGCCACAATCTTTGGCCTTGTTAACCAAAGCACTGATTTGCGACAAACCATCAAGAAGACTGTAATGGCTGTGAGTGTGAAGAGGGATGTACATTAGAGTTTATAAATTAGTAATTGTATTTGAACAATTTTAAATTTGTCATTTCGACCTGCCTGCGCGTAGCCGAGCAACGCTTCGGCAGAGGCACGGCCGAGGAACGCGAGTGGAGAAATCTTTTTAAAATGATAAAACAATATTGGACTTTTATTTTTAAAAAGATCCCTCGATTCACCACTGCTCACTCGGGATGACAAAATAGCAAGTCGAGATGACAAGAATATAATCTTTACAAGATTTTCCTGTGTAAGGACAAACAATGACAAAATAATATCACCTAATTTTCAAAGCCATTTTAACACAAAAACATAACTTCGCCAAAGGCAACCTTTATCCACTTATTAGACCATTTTTTGACAAAAAAAGAGCGCCCGCTCCTAAAAAAATCCTAAAATTAAAAAAATATTCCACAACAAAAAAATTTTAAAAAGCAAATTCAAATAATCTGTCAGTGCGCATTTCAGCGGAGTGAATAACTTTGGTGTTCGAGAATTTTAGATCATTAAATTGCACCAATGGCGCGGAAGAAAATTGCCAATTTGTTTGCAAGTTTATTTTTGGCACACCCAACTGTTTTTGGAATAGCAAGGAATATTGCTTCTTATTTTTTAATAAATCAAAAATCCCGGCTGGCAATTGATACTTTATTTGAATCTCTTTTTCCGCTTTTGGTTCAACTTCAAAAAACAACCCGACAAAATTTTTGTTCAGGTCTTCACCAAAATCATATTCTTCTTTTTTTAAAATTTTACCACCCACTTTGACTTCGGAAATTTGCACGCCTTTTGGTACATAATATCTGGAATAAGAGCGATAACGAGTTGTTTTCCAACTAAAATCTCCGTTATTTTGATATTTTATATTTAATTCAGCATGTAAACCATCTGCCATCTCAGACAAATCATAAATCACTGTTTTGGTCATGACTGAATCAGTTTTTAAAGCAGCCAAATTGGCGTCAACGATCGCCAAATAATCACCAGCACCTGATTGCATTCGTCCGGCAAAAAAGTTTTGCTCGGCAAATCTTTGCAACTCCGCATTATTGAAAAAAGCGAAAACTTGTTTTTCGGAAATTTCTTTTTGCAAAAGATCAACCAAATTAACCAAATCATTAATCGGCGCATTTTTTAATTTTTCAATAATTTTTCCAGCCAAAGCACCAATGATATCTTTTCGTTCTTCATTGGCAATTCCTTGTTTGTAATATCCGTATTCAACCTGATATTGTAGCTGATCGTAAAAATTATCTTTGTTAAATTTTATTCCCTCAACGGTAAACTCGCCCAATTCACCAAGCAAATCTTCAATTACGGAAACGGTCAGAGCCAAAACTCCATCAAAATTTTCTTTGCCTCCCTGCAAACGATAAAGTTCCAAAGTTTTTTGCGAACTGGTCAAAAAATCAGGCGACCAATTACTGTCGCGCGTGAACCAAACTTTTTGGTCCATATATTTTTGCATTGGCAACGGTGCCGGAACGTGATGAGTTTTTTCACTCAACTTGTCAAAATTATAAATATTATCAATAAAAATATCCTTGATATCCCCATTGCGCAAATTTAAAACCCCATAAGTTCCGATAAAACCACCCCCCGGCCGAATTTCCCGATTATTCAAAAATAATAATAAATATTTTTTTTCTTTGGCCAAACCGGCGAATTCCGGCAAATATTGCGAAGCTAAAAGCAAACCATCAAAGGCTTTTTCCAGTTTTGGTAAATTTTCATTTAACGGAATCAACGCCCGATCAAAAATAAAAAACGGTTGTCGCGCGTTGACTTGACTTAACTTGGTATTGATCTCTTGGAAATTTTTTTTGCTCTGCGCAAACTCTTGACCGGAATCTTGCAAAAGTCCCAACAAAGCTTGTTTCTTTTCTTCTGCCAAATTTTGCCAATTGATGGTTTTGTCCTGAACAATTTTTTGCGCTTCCCCGCCAAGCAAAGCCATTATGCGCAAAGAGTCCGCAGTTTGCTCACCGATTTGTAAAATTTCTTGGGCCGCAACCAACTGTTCATGCAAATAATCATTCCGAAAAATGGCCGACTTTTGCACCACTTGCAAACGTTTGTTGGCTTCTTGGAAATTATTGCCCGCAAGAACAAGCGCATTCTCAGCTTCGGCAAAACTACCTGACAAAACTTGCTTTTCCGCCTGCTGTAAAAAGTTTTGACCTTTGACCGATTCCGCATAAGCGACACGTAAATGCGTATAATAAGGACCTAATGATGCAGAAACGGAAATAACGAGAATAAGTATAAAAGCACAAGCGCCAAGCATCAAATAAGGCAAAAGGTGAAACAAAAAAGACACAAAACCAATCGGTTTTTCGAATTTTTTTTCTTTAGGTTGATCAATAATCAAAAAATTCTGTTTGTGCGAATGACTTTTATTTTTGTTTGTCCAGAGCATAAATTAATTTTATTATAACATAAAAATTATGAATTAAGAATTTATCACGAAGCCCCAAAGGGGCAAGTGCTCCCTTTGGGAGAATTCAGAATTTTGGATAATTGGCTAAATTTAAATAAAATCAGTCGCAGCCATTGACTTTTTTTAATCTTTATGATATATTCAATAGTTAGTATTCTGTTGTTTGACAACACAAAAAGGAGAAAATCATGGAAAAACAAGTTTCTTCTGGAAAAATTAAAGCCATCATCGCCGAAGGATTTGGCACGATTAGGATTGATGAAAAAGGATGTTTTCAACAAAACGACATGCTGAACCTCTTTGCGGACGAGTACACGGAAAGAATTTGTGTAGTTATTCTCCATGTACTTGAACTGCCTGAGAGAAAGCAGGTTTTGACTGTTGCGGTTGGAGGAATTGCAAAGCCCGCAAAAGTTCGACCGACACGCCAGCTTCAAGCAACAGTAAAGGGTTCATTTCCAGTTTTCAAGAATGGAGAGTTTGACCAAACTGATTTTCTTCCTGCCGGAGTATATCTCCTAAAGCAAGTAATTATCAAAAATGAGCAGAAAGATGAGGTGTGGTATTTCGTTGAGAAGACAGATCTGGGAGCGCCAGCTATCTACTGGATAACAAATCCAGAAATTGATCTGGATTTTGTATAAAATGTAAAATCCGCGCCAGCCAAGCTGGTCGCGGATTTTTTAATTTTAAAGCAATCTTGTCGAAATTACTCGGGCAAAAATCATTATATTATTGACACCAAGAATTTTTTATTATATCATCATAAATCTTCAATCACGATTGAAGATTGTAGTAACTTAACAACAAGGAAAGAAAAAAATGAGAAAAACAAAAAATGCCACCAGAGAAAAAATTAAAGCTTTAATCTCAAATGAAACGAATCAACTTATTTGTAATATTGGAATAAAGATCAACAAAGGCGATACCATAACTCTCTACGCCGGAGCTGATACAGAAACAGTTATCGTTCAAGTCATTGAGATAACAAAAATCAATGACAAAGAAAAATCTTTAAAAGTTACGGTAACGAAAATCGAAGAACCAAATAAGACAAAAGACGGTCGAGCAAAAAAATCCGCGCCTTCATTCTCAAGTGGAGAGGAAAATTGGGCACCATTTGGAACCGGAGCAGGAAAACCTTGGTCCCATACAGATGATGACTAAAATATACAAACGCAAAATCCGCGCCAGCCAAGCTGGACGCGGATTTTTTAATAGTAATTTTTTATTTTTTCTGATTTTCAATCATCTTTACTCCAGTTGGTAAATCATCAAAATAAACATCAATCACTTCCAAAGGTTCGACTTCTTCCGTGCTTCGACATTCCATGCCAACAATATCCCCAAATTTACTTTTTTCAAAAACATAAATCTTACCGATTTTTTTCTTAGCCGCTTCATACAAATTTGCCGTTGCAGAAGAATAGAAACCATTATCATCAACACCAAAACTGCTGGAAGTTGGTCCAATAACATCTTTTTGGTTTATCAAAGATCGAAAAATAGCAATATCCGCAAATTGTGTGGCAAAAACAGCCGGTTCTCCATCTTTTTCCATTTCTCCGGTTTCTTTGTTTCGACGATATGCTTGCAATGGTGATAATTTGGGAAGTTCAATCGGTGAACCATGAAAAACATACTTACCTGATTCTTGCATGCGCAAAAGACGTTCTCTGTTTTTTCCTTTCTTTTCTAACTTCTTGTCAATCGGTTTCACAGTAATAAAACCATTTTCAAAAGTCATAAATATTGTTTTAAATTTTATTTTTCAAATTCAAAAGATTTAATGATTTTTTCCATGGTTTTATTTTCAAAACTACCAAACTCATCCCCACAAAAAGACAGCACCGCAAATTTTTCCACTCCATCAACCACATATTCATGACATCCGCCACCTTGCGCTAAGGGTTGCGGATTTGTAATTTCATAAACAAGTTTTCCTATTGTTGTCGCTCCCCATTCTTTCATTTCCGCAAAACAAGCCGAACTCTTTTGCGGGTTGCCATTTTCAAAACAAGTAGTTGGATACTTTTCTTTGTCTAATTTTTCATTGACCACTTTAACAAAAAAAACGGCACCACTGCAAGAAAAAGTATAGTCAAAATCACCTTTTCCTTTGTAATTGCCAACAAACGCTTCTTTCCTGTCAATTGGTACAGATACAGAAAAAATTTCTGTTACAAAAGAATAGTTCTCCCATTCATCATCACCAACAACACAATCTTCGGAAACAGAAATATCCATGTTGTTGTTTTCGACTTTTTCAATTTCTTTGTCATTGATTTTTATAAGTGCTTTTGGCAAATCAACATCTTGCTTGTGTTGTCCTTCTATGAAAAACCACAACAAACCACCAAAAATACAAATAACTAGAACAAGAACAATTAAAATTACTTTATTTTTCATATAAATTCATTTTTTATTTAAAACTTTTTTAATTCTTTAAAAATCGGATCTTGGAAGTCTTTTGGTTTAAATTTAAAAATTGCGTTGGCATTACGTCGGCAATAATCAAGTTCCGAAATATTTTTTTGCGCCGAATACCATTTGAAACTATCCAAAATATCAGCGCACTTTACAATCAAAGCATCCACACCGTTGTCCACACCTCTGCGGATAAGTTCTTCTAGCTTCGAATTACTATCCGTGATTGAATCATTTTTGGTGCAGGCTTTTACCAAACGCAAAACTTCGGGACCAAAATCTTTTTTTATCATGGCCGGAGTAATTTTTGAAAATTCCAAAGCATCATGCAAAATTCCGGCCAAAACAATTTCTTCCTTGTAACCTCGTTCATAAAGATAAACTCCGACACGAATATCATGGAACAATACCGGCTTGCGACTTTTTTTGTCAGAAACAACAAAATATTTGCTCAAAAGTCGCACCGCTTTTTCAAATTTAATGTTTAATGAAAGTAAGTCATTCATATTTTTTATTTATATTATTCAACAAAAAATTGTTTCCATTTTTTGCCAACCACATTTTTAGGTGAATTTTTAAATTATTTTAAATTAACAAAGTTAATTTCCTCCATTTAATCTCATACTTAAGCCAGCTGCGCAGATGAATCCAAGATAATTTATTAAAAAGCATTTTCCATAATGAGCCGGCTGATTGGCGGCGGTGAAAGTGAATAACCGACGTCGCTGGAAAATAAATTACTTTTAAATTATTATTTTTTATTTTTCGACAAAGATCCGTATCTTCAAAATACATAAAATATTCCTCGGAAAAATAGTTCACTTTTTCCCAAACTTCTTTTCTGGCCAAAAGACATGATCCTTGCAACCAATCAACCTCAGAAACTGTTTCGTGATCAAAATCGTGCATAAGAAACCTTGCCAACTCTTTTTTGCCAAAAGCAAAAGTTCCGAAAAAAGTTCGCCGACAAAACGGCGTTAAAAAGTTATGCCAACGATAACAAGTATATTGCAAAGTACCATCAGGATTAAGAAGTTTTGGCGCGAGAAGACCAACGTCCGCATTATTTTCTAAATATTCCAGCATTATTTTTATCGAATCAGGCGAAATCAAAATATCAGGATTGAGAATCAAAACATATTCGCCCATCGCATTTTTTATTCCCACATTAGTGCCCCCCCCCATGCCGAGATTACTACCGGTTTGGATAAATTTTACAGTCGGAAATTCCTCTTTTAGCATTTCTTCAATTCCGTCATTGGACGCATTATCAATAACTAAAATTTCCATTTCCGGCAAATCGATTGATTCAAAAATGGCTCGCAAACAATTTTTGACGAGCCCTTTCATTTTGTAATTTAAAATCACTATTGAAAGTTTCATATTATTTTTGCCACCATTTTTTCAAATCTTCAATTTTTACCGCCAAATTATTATAAATAAATTTCCTTTTTTCTTTTAAAATCAATCGATCTTTGAAAAAACCGCGCCAAGCGCGAAAAAAAATTCTCGGTTCAGTAAAAAACAGATAAACGGCCTTTATTTTTTCGTAAAACAAAATAGCCAGACTAAATTTTGGCGCACACTTGTAAATAAAATACAGATGATTGCGATAAGAATAAAATTTGCCAAAAGTCGATCTTTTGAAATGATTCTTGGCGATTTTCCAAACACTCAATTTTTCGAGTGGCGCGCCAATTGTGCGGGCATGGTAAGCAATGGCCGAAGAAACTCGCCAGATCGGCCAACCACGCACCCGCAAACGAAAAGACAAATCAACATCTTCTTTGTAGATAAAAAAATTTTCATCAAAAAATTCTTTGCTGAATTCAACTGTTTTCAAAGCACGACGACGATAAACAGGCACACATCCGCTAACGCCAAAAACTTGTTCAAAAACATCATATTGACCTTCATCCATTTCTCCGGAACCTTGATCAACTACACGAAGATTTTTGAAGATTTTTAAACCGACGGTATCAATATATTTTGTTGGCAAAAGATCTTCATCCAAACGACAAATTTTGCCGGTAACTGCGCCCACTGCTTGATTTTTATCAAGGAAATCAGCCATTTGCTCGAGAAATTTCGGATCAAGAACAATATCTTGATTAAGACAAACCACATATTCGGAATCAGTCCAATGAATAGCTTGATTATGCGCTCTGGCAAAACCGAGGTTATCTTTGTGCGCAATAACTTTGAATTGTGGGAATCTTTCGGCAATAATTTGCTTGGTATTATCGCTTGAACCATTATCAATTATCAAAACAGAATAATCTTTGTAGGTTTGTGCTAAAACAGAACTCAAACAAACGTCAATAAAACGTTCGCCATTCCAAGTGACTAAATTTATAGTGAATTTTGGCATAGTTTCAACTGATCAACTGAGCAACTGATCAACTGATCAACAGAGCAACTTAATATTTAAAATTATTTTATTGTTTTTATTTGATTTCTTGGTCAGTTGGTCAGTTGGTCGGTTGACTTTCTATCCTTCGGCGTCACAAAAAAACCCAAATGATATTTTTTTCCTAACATAAGACGAGTTTGCGCTTCGGTGGCGGGAATGGAACCGAATAAAATCAAAGTAACCGGCAAAAGAGCCCACTGAAAAAACATTATCAAATATTTCCACTTTGGTTGATCTTTTGGTCTTGGCGGTAAAATAAACAAACTGATCAAAGCGGAAAAGAAAATACCAACCATGGCCGCCATCATCAAAAACTCTAACACATAAGGAGCATTTTGCACAATTACCGAAGACGAAGAATCACTGCGCCCGGCCACCCATAACGGCAAACGACCAAGAATAAAAATCAATAATGGTGCGGTTGCCCATGAATACATCCCTTCAGTTAAATTCCATGTATATTTTAATTTTTTACCAAAAGGAATTTTTTTGTTACCTCGAAACTTTTCCATCATGTAGGGAAAATGTTCCACTCCCCAAGCCCAACGACGTTGTTGCTTGTAAAGATTTTTGAACCCTTGCCAATAATTTTTGTCCATGACCGTATCCATGGAAACAGGAACATACATCGGCTCAACAGCATAATCACCGTCATAACGAAAAAAACATTGAAGAAAAATTCTGGAGTCATCGGTAACAATATCTTTTTGCCAAAAACCAACATCAACCAACGCCCGAAAACTCATACTGTGAGAACTGAAAGTATATAATCTTTCCGGCCGCATCAAATCCATCAACAACCAAAAGATTGTGCCAAAAGCCGTTACGCGCATGGCCGCCGGCGCATCCCAAATATTATTATTATAATTCACCGCCGGCTGATAAGAAACACGCGTCGGATTCGGATGCGTCAAATAACGATAAGTCAAATGCGCAAAATATTCCGGATGCACACAAGTGTCAGAATCAAAATACGAAACAATCAAATCGTCATAATTATATTTTTGCTGATCAACAAATTCTTGCGAACGATGCCCCATCCAATTGGCATTGGCGCCTTTGCCTTTGATTTCATCGGCCAAACCATCAGGATGAACGGTTGTTAAAATTTTTAAAAATTTATCCCCAAATTTTTTTTTAATTGCTTCCGCTTTTGGCAAAAAATCTTTTTCCACCCGACCTTCACCACCCAAAATAACAATCATGTTATCTTTTGGATATTTAGAATTAAGCAAACTCCCAAAAGTTGTTTCCAAAACTTCCAACGATTCTCCATAAGTTGGTAGATAAATCAAATGCTTGATTCTTCTCCAGTCTGATAATTCTTGCACTTTTGGCAACCAATTTGTTTTGACAGTTTCTTTGTACTTGAAATAAGACATGCTGGCATAAAAAATAAAGTACAAAACGCGCAATAGCCAATAAAAATCAAAAGCAATGATAAAAAATATTACCCAAATCGGCCAAATAAAACTCAAGACTACTGATAGAATCAAAGTCAACCAAATTAAAGATCCGGGAATTTTTTCGTAAAACTTGTAAAGATTGGTTCTTGCTTGCATAAAATAAATTTACCAAAAATACCGTTTTTTTTCAATGGTTTTGTCAAGGGCTTATTTTGTCTAAATTTAAAACAAATTCACCAAAGTATACAAAATTCCCAAAGAAAAAATTGTGATAATAAACCAACCCCAAATTTTTAACTTTGGCAAAACAAACTCCGGTTCACGCGTAAATTCTTTTTTTGCTTTAAAATAACTCAAAACAACCATGATTCCGGTCAAAGTCACACTTAAACCACCGGACAAACCCATCAACCAAACAAAGTTTTTCACGCCGGAAAGAAAAATTAACAAAGGAACTCCGACGGTCAATAACCACGCCCAATTAGCGGAAATTTTGAAATCCAAACGAAACAGCTCCTTTACCGACAACCCAACGGCCAGAAAACTGGTTCCCATCACAAAAAAAGCAAATAAATTACCAAATAAAATCATAAACGAACCCAACTTTTCACCAAGGCCGATGGTCGCCACTTCGGTTGTGCCTCGCCCCAACAAACCAACAACAACAAGAGTAAAAAAGAAATACAACAAAATTGGTATCACGCTGGCCGTAATAATCGCCGGTTTTATTTTTTCTTCTCGACCACGCAAAATTTCCCGCACATGCACCACACTCGACACTCCGCTAAACGCAAACAAAATCACCCCAAAAGGTAAAATCATTTGGCTTGGTTCGAAATAAGGCAAATTTTCCAAAATCAAATGCGGAGAAGACAAACCAATCACCACGGCAATAACAATTAAAAAAGCAAACACCAAAAAAAGTTCAAAAACCTTAATCAATTTCAAACCGATAAATAAAATAAATGCCACCACCGCAAAATAAAGTAAACTGTAAAATTTTTCCGATCCGCCAAGAAGCGCTTGCAAAACTTTTCCTTCACCAATAATATAAGTGGACATAGCCACATAACTACCGAGAATATTGGCAATGGCCATAATTAAATATGCGTATTTGCCCAAATATTGCCCAACATAACCGGATAATTGATGTCGAGAACGTGTGCGCAAAATTATTTCCGCAAATAATAAATTCAAAGTCATGGCCACAAAGCCCAAAATAATAATTAAAAATCCTCCCCAAACAAAACCAACTTGCGCCACAGCATAAGGCAAACCCAAAATGCCAGCACCAACAATAGTCCCAATAAGTGTCGCCACAGCTTCCCAAAAAAATAATTTTTTATTTTTCATTAAATAACTTTTATTTCCACGGAATTAATTCCGGTCTTACCCGAGGTGGATCCAGTAATAACAATTATTTGTTCATTTTTTTTGACTAATTTTTGTTTTTTAAAAATTACAATAGCTCGATCAACTAATTTTTCAATTTCCTTAACTTTTGGAAAATTAAAAGAAAGAATACCCCAACTTAAATTCAACTGCCGACGAATTCTTTCGTCAGCGGTAATAGCATAAATCGGCAAATCCGGACGATAACGACTGACGATTCTGGCAGACTCTCCGGACAGTGAAGCCACCAAAATCAATTTGGCCGGAATATTTTGCGAAAGAATCTTGGCGACCTTGGCAATCGCATCAGAAGAAGGCACAATTTTTCTGGTTTTTGTTTGGATAACCAAATCATCGTAAATAGAATCTTCGGTTTTTTTGATAATTCTACTCATCATTTCCACTGCTTCCACCGGATATTGCCCAAAAGCCGTTTCACCGGAAAGCATCACTGCGTCCGTGTGATCAATAACCGCATTGGCCACATCACTAACTTCCGCTCTGGTTGGTTGTGGATTTTTGATCATTGAATCCAACATTTGCGTAGCCACAATTACCGGCTTATGCGCGGACAAACATCGATCGATAATCATCTTTTGCAGAATCGGCACATCCTCAGCCGGCATCTCTATACCCAAATCACCTCTGGCTACCATAATTCCATCCGAGACCTGCAAAATTTCCGAAAAATTATCAATCGCTTCTTTTTGTTCAACTTTGACAATTATTTTGATCGGGTAAATTTGTTTTATTTTTGCATTTTTTACTTCTTCCTCAATCAATCGGCGCAAAAACAAAACTTCCTGGGCTTCGCGCACAAAAGACAAAGCCATATAATCAACGCCCAAACGAACACCCAATTTCAAATCTTCCTTATCTTTGTCAGAAAGAGAAGATATCGATAATTTTGAATCAGGAAAATTCAAACCTTTGTGTGAAATTATTTTTCCCGGTACCAAAACTTCACAATAAATTTTGCCGTTTAAAATTTTTTTTACTTTTAATTTTATCAGCCCATCTTCGATCAAAACTCTTTCACCAAACTGTAAATCCTCCGCCAGCTTGGCATAAGTTACGGGAATTTCTAGCTTCGAATATCTTTCTGCGCCGGTCAAAATAACTTCACTGTTTTTTTTCAAAATAATTCCTTCTTTGGCAATTTCGCCGACGCGAATACGCGGACCCTGCAAATCTTGCAAAATGGCAATCGGCAAATTCATTTTTTGGCTGATTTTGCGAATGCGGTTAAAAACACGCATATGGTAAGCGTGCGTATTATGTGAAAAATTAAGTCTGGCCACATTCATGCCGGATAAAAAAAGTTTTTTTAATGTTTTTTCACTATCCGAAGCCGGACCAATTGTGCAAACTATTTTTGTTTTTTTCATAAGATAAAATTCTGAAATACGAAACTACGAAACAAAAATTCCGAAAAAATATACTTTTCGTAGTTTCATAGTCATTTTAAATTTTTATTTTCTTGGCATAATCTTCAAAATACGGAATCGCCCAATATTCACCGCGCCAAGCGCGGGTCATCGCTTTGAAGCAAATAACAAAAAAACCGATAATTCCAAAAAACCAAATCATTTGGCCCAAAATCGGAATAATGTTAATAAAAGATAAAATAACTTCTCCAACAAACAAAACAAAACCCATTCTGGCATGAGCTTGGGCAAAAGGGCTGTCTTTTTTCATTAGTAATGGGACAAAACACAAAAAACCGAGATAAGCGATTACCGCAAAAATTTTGTTTTCATTAACATCTTTTGTTTCAAAAACTTTGGTTTGATTTGGCATAAATATTTAATTTTTAATTATAAAGTAATATTTTCAAAAATCTCAATTCGCGGAATATTATTTTTTATTTCAACAACGGCAATATCAACGCGTGGAAAAAATTCATCAAACTCCGGATGTTTCATCTTGAAAAAATTAACACCGATTTTTAATTTTCTTTTTTTGATAAAATTGACAGCTTCTTCGCCATAACCGGAACTGAACAAGGTTCTGGTTTTTACTTCTACAAAAACCAACTCGTCATTTTTTTTTACAATAAAATCAATTTCCGATTTTACCTTTTTGCCGGAGACAATAAAGTTTTTGGCTACCAACTCATACCCCTCGCGTAAATATTTTTGCAAAGATAATTCTTCACCAAAATTACCGAGAGCTTTTTTAGGCGCCAAAGAAAAATCTGCCGACTCCTCTGATAAAATCTTCATACATATTGGTCACAACCAAAAAACCAAGCATAATCAAACCAATGCCGACAATTTTGTAAAAAGCCTTGCTTCCGGAACTGAATGTTCTCTCGGCAAAAGCGATCGGACCGATAAAATCAAGTGGGACTTCCGGTTTTTTGACACAAAGAAAACCGATTCCACTAACCATCAAACCAATGATTATTCGAATAAGCATAATTTTTTAATTCACAACTATTATACCACAAAAATAAATTTTCTTATTAATTGAAAAAAGTTAAAAAGAAAAGCCACCCATTATGATAGGTGGCTTATATTTGGTCGCGAAATTGCGACTATTCTCCCAGCTGAGTCAGCTGGAGCCGTCCTCAACCCATAAACAGATCAAAGTCTGAGACAATCGGGATTGGCTCATTACTGAGCAACCGCCCATGCTCGTCCTTTGGACGAGCCAAAACCGGCTCGCCATTGCCGTGATACCGCGGCACTCTGGCTGACATGTTCAATGACAGCATCCGCCGGCTCGTCCCCTCGACCGGATTGTCAAAAAGTTTGATCGCCCAGAAATTATCAGACAGAAGCGTCTTCAACGCCTCTGCCCATTCGCACTGCCAAAAGGGAATCTCCAAGACATCCTCCTTTCGGAGATAGACAAATCGGCAAAGCCAAAATGTCTTGGGACCCTTATTCTGATTCCGCCTTTCCTGGAAAAAAGCGTTCCCTAGAACAAAACCCAGATCCTGCATGTCTTCCATAACTCCTTCGAGAGAACATCTCTCGGTGTGCGGAATGACCAGCTGGCCATCCGCCTGCTGGTTAATCGCCAGCCGGAGCTGGTATTGAGTCCAGTCCTCCTTGCTGATCTCCGGCAAGCATGCCGGGACAGCAGATCGGTTCGAGAAAGAAAATTGAACAATAACACAACGAACATCGTGAGAAATTTTCATCAGTTCCTCCTCGCCCCAACGGGGCAAAATGTTGGTGATAAAACGAACAAACACTAACTCTACAGTATAGCACAAAATATAAAATCCGTCAACCACAAAAAATCCGTCAACCACAACTACCGCATTTTATTCAATTTTAGACAAAATAAGCACAAACTATTGTGTCGCTCCCAGCGCTTTATCAAAAAAACACAAACAAAATTGTTTGTGTTTTTAAGGGGAGCCTCGGCCTCGCCTCTCGTTTCGCCAGTCACTCAACTCGGGCTGGCCACCGCCTCGCGGTCTCGCCTGCTGGCGAGACATCGCTCCGGCGTTCTCGTCTCCACGCGACACAAGCAGTTGTGTCGCTCCCAGCGCTTTATCAAAAAAACACAAACAAAATTGTTTGTGTTTTTTTGGTGCGCTGGGGGAGACTCGAACTCCCATGCCCGTAAGGGCGCTACCACCTCAAGGTAGTGCGTCTACCAATTTCGCCACCGGCGCAAAAAACAGAATCAAAAATTAACTTCTTGATTCTGCCATACTCTACAGAATTATTCAAGAGTAATCGCGCCAACCGGACAAGCGTCCTTGGCTTGATTGATTTGCGCTTCGAGCGCAGAATGATCGCCCTCAATAACTTCGGCTTTGCCGTTCGCATTCATGCGAAAAACTTCCGCACAAATGGCTACGCAAGTTCCACAGCCTAAACATTTTTCTTGGTCAACTTTTGGTGTCATAAAAATTTTTATAAATATTTTTAATCTCAACTTCACTAATTTGATAACTTATTTATTCAATCCTATAAATTTTCTTTTAACTCCTCAATATCTAGTAATATAGTTGTCAAATATTTTACTTTTAATTTTAATTCCAATACTTTTTTTTCAACAACTTCATTAACTTTTTTAAAATGTACTTCACCTCCATTGCTTTTAATATATTTTGCAACATCAAATCTCCCGGCTTTTTCTGCTAAAATCTCAATTTGTCTCGGCGCATGTTTTTTTGAACGTCGTTGACTTTCAGTAAAATCAGGATACATTTCATCAAGATTCTCCAAAGCAAAAGCCAACACAACCTTTTGCGCTTCTAAAGTTCCTAACTCTGTTTCTGTTTCGGCTAAATTTTTTTTAATTTTATCCTCTATTCCAATAAATTGTTTTATTAGTTCCTTTAACGCTGGGTCGCTTTTGTGTTCTAACAAAACCTTACTTAATTCAGCCAAATTCTCTCCTGGTCTTTCTGGCAATGTCAGCTCTCTCACTTTTCTATCTACAAAACTTCTGTTAAATTCTCGATTACTTGGATCAACTAAAAATTCTATTTTTTTAGCCGTGTTCCCCGCTAATTGAAAATCACGTTGCAAATTTGCCTTCTTTCTTTCCTGTGTAGGCCCTCCAAGTTGATTGCCCATTTCAAAAGTATTCATACTTTTTATTAATAATTTATTAATATTTAGCAATGGTTTTTATTTTTTTTGCCCAAGTATTTCATCAATCGACTTTAAAATTTCTTGTCCTTTTCCAATAGCCAGACCGCGCGCTTTTATTCTAGTGATTGTAGGATCAACGGTCCAACTTTTTCTTGATCGAAAAAAATCATCTTCACTAGCCGATTCTTGAGCTTGATTCCATTGCGCCTGCATAAATCCGTTCATTTCAGGAAAAACCTTGGAAATAACTTGTTGCGCGATCTTTTCGTCAATTTCAGACAAACGTTCCATGGCTTGACTATCTATTGGCTCGAGTTCTTTTGACTTTTGTTCAAATTTCATAGAATTTTTTAATATTTATATTTGATAAAGAAGCATTGTAAATATCGCTCTCCTTTTGCAATACTTAATTAATCTGCGATAAACGATTTTTGCCGACAATAACTTTCAGTTTTTGTTTTTCAATCATTACTTCGACCGGAGTTTTTTGCACTTTGTATCCATCAAGCAAAACCGGCAGATATTCAAAACTTTTTATTTTGAACAAATCACCTTCGAACAAACTGTCCATAATTTGTTCTTCGTTTTTTTTGCCGGCGAACCAACTGCGTTTTTTGTTCTTTTTGAAAAATAACAAATCCAAAATTCCGTCTTGCACGCCGAGAGTCGCCAAATTCTCATCAATCTGATCCCCATTCTCCGGCACATAAAAATTATTTATTTCAATCAACCCGCAATCATGGCGCGGCGTTATTTTTATTGCGCCCCGTTCGACGGAAATCCTTTCCAAGTTTTTGTTAACCGAAATTTTATTAAAAAAATATTGACCATTGGCTTTGCCCACATCCAAATTTACCACTTTGCGCGCGGATAAAATTTCACAAGCTTCATCTTCATTGCCAATTCCCAACAAAGAAGCGATATTGTTTCCCTGACCAACCGGAACTATACCCAAAGTTAAATTATTTCTGACAACCGCGTCAACAACTTTGAGAAAAGTTTTGTCATTACCCACGACCACCAAAGTATCCACACCTCTTTTGACTTCGTCATTAATCAGTTCGTCAACATTTTTTAACAAAGTTAATTTTTCATTTTTACCTTGAATTTCAAAATCCAAAAGACGGGTCTTGAGATGATCAAGAATTTTTTCATATTTCGGTTCCTGCAAATAAGTATCGTACAAATAATAGTACATATTTGGGAAAACAACCGTAAAAAAATTAACCTTCGTTATTGGCAACGGCCGAGGTTCTGGTCATCGTACACTTGCCATTCAAAACCGCGCCTGATTCAACAATTAATATTTTGGCAGAAACATCACCATTCACCGTCGCCGTTGAACTCAATTCCAATTTTTCGGCAACTTGCATATTACCATTAACTTGTCCGGCCACAAAAGCATCTTTGGCAGAAACCTCAGCCGTAATTTTGGCTTTGTCGCCGACACGCAAAGTTGCAGCGGTTTTTACACTTCCAGAAACTTCCCCCTCGACAATAATGCTTCCTTCGGAAGCCAAATCCCCCTCGATTTTGATACTTTGCCCGATTACCGTGTCATCGGAACGCAAATTTTTGTACTCCGCTTCATCGTTTGATTTGAACATAAATTCTTGGTTAAATTCCCTCCAAAAATTATTTTATAGTTTAAATTAAAATTGCTGTTCGTCTCTTACATTTCCTCCAACGTCCCAATATTCAAAATATTCAATCCTTGTGTCATAATTTCTTTGACTTTTTCGCAAAGTCGCAAACGCGCCTTTTTTATTTTTTTCTCAGCCGTCAAAACCGGACATTCATGATAAAAATTATTGAATATTTGCGCCAATTCGATCAAATATGTGCTCAAACCATTCAACGCATCCGTCTCATTGGCTTTTTGCAAAACTTCGGCGAAGTCATCAATCTTGCGTAGTAAATTCCGTTCCGCCAAAGAAGTCAAAACCGACAAATCAAGCAAAAATTTGCTACTTTTTTCTTTGCGCAAAATTGAATTGATTCTGGAAACGACATAAAGCAAATAAACTCCCGAATCGCCTTCAAAGGCCAACGCCTTGTCAATGTCAAAAACAATCACACTGGAGTTATCATATTTCAAAAGAAAAAATTTAATTCCCGCCAAAGCGATTTTTTCGGCCGTCATTTTTAATTTTTCCTCTGACCAATCGGCATGACGATTTTTGGTTTCCGCAAAACTTTTTGCTAGAACTTCGGCAAAAAGATCTGCAAAAGTAACTATATTGCCTTTGCGCGAACTCATGGCGCCGTCAGGCAAAGTGACAAAATCATAATCAATGTGTTTTTTCTTTTTCTCGGCAAAACCGAGCAAATCGAAAAGTTTAAAAATCTGTTGCAAATAAAGCGACTGTCTTTTGTCA
>Ga0172379_10003035_pt1 | contig 27798 bp, 19 predicted proteins | sample GrowelOW334metaG_FD_119756 | JGI IMG/M metagenome (GOLD analysis project Ga0172379, IMG submission 119756) | Groundwater microbial communities from an aquifer near a municipal landfill in Southern Ontario, Canada - Groundwater well OW334 metaG | ecosystem: Environmental > Aquatic > Deep...
AAGCAACATTTCTCCGGGCGGAGAATTGCTTGAAGACAAAGAAATTTGAGAATTTTGAGAATCATCGGAAATATTATTTTCTGCCGGGGTATTTTGGCAAGCGGATAATTTGGAAATTTTTACGCTGCTGCCGGAAATATCGGAACTGGAGTTAGTATTTTTGTCCAAACAGCAAATCCTCACTGCAGAACCGGTGCCGGAATTTTCCGAAACCATTGGCATGCCTTTGTCTTGGCATCCCGAACTAGCCGTATCTACTTCGCTAGCTGAAACCGGCACAATAAAAAGAAACGAGCAAAAAGAGCTCGCCACGCCAATTAGGGCCAGGATAAGAGAAAAAGTGATTAATTTATTTTTGAATTGTTTTGACATAAGCAAACAGTATATACATTATACCCCATTTTTTATTTCTCTTCAATGCTAACGGAATTGATGGTCACATTTTCTGTAGGCAAAGATTTTTCGCCCGTTGGACTCGTTGTAACCGGAGTTTCGGCGATTTTATCCAGAGTGTCCAACCCGTCAACGAGTTGTCCAAAAATTACATAGTTTTTCGGCAAAGCGTAATCGGCATGCATAATGAAAAATTGGCTGCCATTAGTATTGGCTCCCGAATTGGCCATCGCCAATGTGCCACGCTTGTAATCACGCGTAATCGGTTCGTCTTTAAATTTATATCCTGGATCACCCGTGCCGTTGCCCTTTGGATCACCAGATTGAACCATAAAGCCTTTGATGATGCGATGGAATTTCACTCCGGAATAAAATCCGTCTTTAGAAAGAAATACAAAATTATTCACTGCTACCGGAGTTTCCGACGCAAAAAGTTCAAATTTCATTGTACCTTTGGACGTTTCCACTGTGGCAAAATATTTTTTGGTTTTATCAATTGTCATCGCTGGTGGATTGGAATATTGTTTGATGTTGCTTGGCATAGTTGTTTGAGTTTGGTTATTATTTATATTTTGATTATTGGACGATTTTTCACTTGTAGTGGTTTGCGTTTTGACCGCTTCTTTTGTTTCCGGCGCTTTGGTACTATTGGAATACCACAAAATTCCCAAAAGTATCGCCACGGCAACTCCAAAAAGCATATACTTAGTTGTTTGATTCATATTTTTATTATTACATAAGATTATTATAATAGCATTATACCAGATTAAAAAAATTTGCAAAAATTATTTATAAAAGTAATATTTTTTTATTCTATAAATTTAAAAAGGGTATCAGAATTTTCTGATACCCTTGTCTCTAAAGAACTTGCTTAGGATTTTTTATTTTTTTGCAGCTGCAGCTGCCAAAATTTCTGCCCTGATTTTTTCATTAACGCTTGTGGCATCCATCTTGGCTAATTCCGCATCGACATTGAATGATTTTGTTGGATCAATATCATCGTCGAGCTCCTTATCTGACCGCAATGCTGCTTTAGCATTATTGAGATCTGCGCCAAGATCATTCAGAAAGGATACATCGATTGCATCCTCTGCCCTGGTTTGATCTTTGGTTTTCACTGCATTCCTGTATGCACCAATCGCTTTCAATGTTGCTGGACCGTTTTTCCTGAGTGTTTCCAGAGCCAAAAAATCTTTCTGATAATTGGCTTTTGCCACCTCATAACTGTCTTTCAGCATTGCATATGTTACCTTATCGGCATTAATCAAAGAATCAAGTCCTGCAATTGATTGTTCCACCTGTCCCAGCTGTGCTGCTTTAGAAGGATCGTTGACTAATGTAGTTGCCAAATTTATGAGTTGCGCACGCTGTTTTTCTTTTGCTTCAAGTGGTTCAAGCTCCTCTGTCTCAGAATCTTGAATAGCCTTCATCTGAATGCCTATTTCACGAGCCGCAATCCTCTTTTGCTGGACTTTTTCTGTTGCTACTTTTATTATTCCCTGTAACTTCTCATCGTCCGTGAGAGTTGAAGCCATCAGCTTCGTTATTTTTCCTCCCAACGCATTAAGAAACATTCTTAAATCAACTTTTTTGTCCATTGCACTTGTTTCCATACTTTACCCCTTTCATTAAGTTATATGGTTATGGTTTGAAATTAGAAAACATTAAAACAAGTCATTCACTACATTAAATCCATTACGTCCACTGAAGGTTCGAATGAATTTAATTCAAAAAGTCCGCCTGATCCTCGCGCCTCTCCTTTTCTTGCGTCAAGATACAAAAGCCAGCGATTTCCGCCATCTTCGCGAGAAGTGACAAAATATATTCTGTCGCCAGTTTCTGCATTTTCGCAACTTCCGCTTGTTTCAATAAAAAACGTTCCGATATCCACGACATTCCAGGTCGTTCCATTAGTCAGTCCTGAAGGAAGCTGATATGGAACCGGCTTTGATTGGCCATTTGAATTAAATATACGGCCAGGACCCGGATTTTCAGGCGTGCCCTTGTAGAATACGGCTAAAGCCATCGTGTCCAATTCTTTGCCTCTTAACCAAATCGACTTTCCTGCTTCCCTGCTCGGAATTTTGAATATCCAGATTCCTCCGGACAACAAAACCGTTTTAGATACAACTCCAGTTTTTGACCAAGGAGCATTCTTATACTCCTGTGTCATTTCATGAAGAGTGATTGAAGCTTTTACAACTTTGTCACCTTCGCCGGTAAGATTTATTATTTGCCCCTTCTGAACTTTTTTCAGTTTCTCTCTGATATCCGCATCAGGAGGAAGCTCATCAGTAGGTAATTTTTTTTCCTGAGTAACTCTTCCGGACTCCGTGGATGCAGTTTTGCTTTGAAAAAATTTATAAAGCATAAAACCTGTACCTGCTAAACCCAGCAATAACAAAAGATATCCAAAAAAACTTTCCATTTCTTCACCATCCTTTCTTTTATTTTTTATTGTTATTTATCAATCACCATATCCGCCACCGTCACCATAACTTCCACTACTCTGGCCTCCACCATCTCCATAGCTTCCACTACTCTGGCCTCCACCATCATAGCTTCCACCTCCAAAACTGCCACCGCTACTTCCACTGCTTCCGGAACCGCTATCAAAAATACCGCCGCCAGATGCAGATCCAGAATCATCATCTGCCATTCTGCTTCTGCGTTGGCTATCTTCATAAGCTTCCTGAGCTTTGTCGCCCGTGCCTTCGGCTAATCCTTCGGCTTTTATCGCGATTTCCACCGCTGATAAAAAATCTTTTTGATTAGCGTCATGCCTGGCATTCTCCAGCAATCTTTTCGCTTCTTCAAAATCGTTCTTAGCCTGCGAAGAATATTCTCCATATTCTGCAACTTCGCTGGACTGGGAATCAATTGTATTTTCCGCTTTTCTTTCTGCGCTTGGCCATTGAGACCGATAAGATTCCAACCTTTCGGCAGTTTCTTTTATCTGTCCCAGCAAATTTGACGCATGGGTTGATGAATTCAATCCCTGATTGCATTCATCCAGCGCTGATTGAAACGATTGATCATTATTTACTAAAGGCAAAGCTTTTGAATATTTTGCCTGAGCCTGACCAATAGCTTCGTTTGCTTTTCCGGCATTATCAGCAATATCTGTCCAATTTGATTTTGCGTGCAAATTCAATATATTTCTATATTGACCACTCGCAAGCATTTGAACGCTGACTTTTGCTATCTGCGATTGCAGATGAATCAATTGCGCAGAAGCTAATTTGGATAATTTTATTTGATTATTAGCTTCTTCTGTTGCTTCTTTCGCGAAACGGCTTGCATTAAGCGAAGCGCCATAAGCCAAAGCCAGATCGGATTTTCCATTTTCCACTTTATTATTCAAAGCAGACTTTGCTTCTTTCAATAATCCGATAGCTGTAGCACTTTTGAAAAATGCCCGCTTTAATGCTTTATCGGGTTTCAGTCCATTTTGAACACTGACTGAATTAATAAACCTGATAGTTTCATCCACTTTTTTTTCAGCGATTGAAACGCTCTCCGGAGCTTTTTCCAGAGCTTCTTTTTGAAATGCGAGCTCCTGCTCAGTTCCTTTCTCCAGAACAACAATCGACGATAAAACGACTCTTGCTTTTTCAAGCAATTCATAAGCTACTTGTGGATCGCCGGATTTTGAAACATCATTTTCTTTCGGAAGCACTAAAGGCAGATCTTTTTTCAAGATCTTTTCCATTTCCGCCATTCGAACCACGGATTTCTCAATATTACCTTTCATTTTTTTCACATATTTGGAAAGATAACTTTGACTTTCATTCTCAAGCTTTTTGCTAGTGGTCGAATGCAGCGATCCAAGAATAGACATCTGATTCAACAAAGATTTTTCTTCCGCTCTGGCACCGACAGTTGCTTTTTCCAAACCAGCTAAATCAGAACTGACTGTGGCCAATTTGTTGTTGCAAATGTTCAAGATTTTTTTTGCCTCTCCAGCAAACTCCAATCTTTTCTTCGATTTTCTTTCTGCCTCCGCAATTTTATTTTTTGCGTCAGCTTGCTTCAAAAGTTCTTGGCACTGTTTCAAAAGTGCTTGGGATGTTTCCAGATATTTCGGCTTATAGAACTTGCCATCTTTTTCGGATTGCAAATTCAAAGCCTGAAACTCTTTTTGCTTCTCTACAGCAATCTGTTTGGACTCTCCTAGAGCCTTATTGGCTCTTTGTGCCGGCAAAATAAAAGTCAGCCAAATTCCAAGCATAAATATTGCTATAAAAACCGCCATCCACGTCAAATACTTCCTGTTTTCCATCCTTCACTTCCTTTCTTGGTTTGAGATTTTAAGATAAATAAACTAAAAAAACACCTTATTTTCAAAGATCAGACCTTCTTTTAGGTCGAATTAGCCTATCACCTTTCGCTATTTTTGTCAAGCTCAGATTGACACATTCTGCCCTATCAAATAAGCTATAATAACGATATGCCCGGTAGTGATCCGCCAAACAAACAAATATTTTACTGGGTTTATACCAATTATTTAATATTATTCGCCTATATAAAGTTATGATTTATTATAGGCGGACTACTACCGAGTATGAATTATCAATATATCATTTGCCATTATGGCGAAATTGCTCTCAAGAGCGGAAATCGCCGGTTTTTTGAGGATAAGCTCGTCAAAAACATTCGCCTCCAACTCGGGAAATTTGCTCCGGACAATTTTGAATTTGTGGAAAAAATCCATGGACGAATTTTGATAAAACTCAAGAAAAAATATGATGAAAAAAAGTTGATTGAAGCGTTGCAAAATACTTTTGGCATTGTGAATTTTTCTTTCGCAATGGAAATCCGTTCGGAAATTGGAAAAATTGAAAAAATGGCGCTGAAAATTATGGAAGAGAAGTCCCGCACATTTCAGAACAGCACTAAGCTTCAAAAAAAAGCTAGTCTTGAACCATCAATACTTATATCATCATTAAAACAAGACGAGGATTTCGGAAAGGTGCGGGATAAAACTTTCCGCATTTCCACCAAAAGAGGCGACAAAAATTTTCCATTGGATTCACAAGAAGTTAATAAGCGAATCGGCGCTTTGATATTGAAAAAATTAAAAAAGAAGGTGAAGTTAGAAAATCCAGATATTAATTTATTTGTGGAAATTACTTCCAAAAAAACTTTTCTCTACTGCGAAAAAATTCAAGGCCTCGGCGGAATGCCGGTCGGCACCAATGGCCGAGCCTTGGTTCTGCTTTCAGGCGGAATTGATTCTCCTGTAGCGGCATATTTTGCTTTGAAACGCGGAGTGGAAGTGGATTTTTTGCATTTTCATTCATTTCCTTTCACTGGCAAAGAGTCTTTGGAAAAAGTGAAACTTTTGACCAAAATTTTGGAAAAATTTCAAACGAAAAGCCAAATATTTTTTTCGCCTTTCGCGGAAATTCAAAAAGAAATAATGACGAAAACCGAACCGAAATTGCGTGTAGTTTTATATCGCCGAATGATGATGCGTATCGCGGAAAAGTTAGCGGAGAAAGAAAACTATTCAGCTCTCATTACAGGCGATTCCATCGGCCAAGTGGCTTCGCAAACTTTGGAAAATATCCAAGCTATTGAAGAAGCGATTGTTTTGCCGATTCTGCGTCCTCTTATAGGTTTTGATAAAGAAGAAATAATAATTATTGCCAGAAAAATTGGAACTTATGAAACTTCCATCCTCCCTCACGACGATTGCTGCACGCGTTTTGTTCCCAAACATCCGGAAACTAAAGCCAAAATTTCCGAAGTAAAATTAGCGGAGAAAAGTTTGAACATCGCAAAAATGCTTCGCGCGTCAATCAAAAATATTACCTTGGAATAATATAGCAAAGAATTAAAAACATAATTCGCAACAAACTCCAATACTTCGAAGTATTGGAATGTGTGGCTGATTGTGTTTTTATTTTAGCTTAATTGGCTTAATTAAAATACTGACTAAAATTTCAAAATTACTTCTTCCTTATCCGGATAGACCAGCATAAAAGAAGGACTGACTAAATATATTTTTTTCGCACCGCTGGCCACTTTCCATCCAGGATGATAGGACACGCGGATAATATGCGGCGCTCCCACGCAAATAGTCGTGAATCTGATTTCATTGAAGGCGAATTTTTCTTTGACTTCACAATTGTTTTGAATCGGTATTTTATTCATACTGGCATCAACATCGGCAACAGCTTCATTATCCGGAAAATCTTTTTCCGAAGCGTTGAAAATTATCGGCGTGTCCAATAAATTTTTGTCGTTGAACCATTGGAAAGAAGCTTTTTTCCATTCCTCTTGCCCAATGTAAACTACCGGTTGGAATTGCGGAACAGCCACATAGTGATTTTCGTTATTTAGAAACTGCCAATCTTCAAACGGTCCGAATGATGCAAGAAATTTAAAATCACTTCGCATTCTCAAAATTTGTTTCACTTTATCGCTTCTGACAATCAAATCCCCCACATTAAACATTTTCAAATGCAATGTGGCCATATCATAGTCCAAATCCCCGCAAGGAAATCCTATCGGATTCATTTGGCAAGTTTTTTCCTTTGAGACTTCCGACTGGATTTTGAAAATAAAAGGATTGGTGACCGTGGAAGCTTCGTAGAGCCCTTCCAAAGTGGAGCGTCCGGACATTAAAGGCACCATTTCATTGTTGCGCGATGTTCCGGTATCATTATTGGCTGCGGAATATTCCATAACAACTCGAGAATCATTGATATCCCCTTTCAGATATTCATTAGCTTTTTTGAAATAAGAATAATTGACTTTATTTTCCAATCCTTCAAAATTCCAGTGCGCCCATGAATTGACGGTTTCGTATTTAGTATTCGCCAAATAATATCCGACTGCGGCAAAAATCACTAAGGGAACCAGAGGAGCAATCCATTTTTCTTTTTTATTCTGAAAAATAGTTCCCAGAAATATTCCGCCCAAAATATAGAATAATTGCAGGTACGGGAAAAATCTGACGGGATATGTTCCCAGCAATAATGCCGAGCGCGAAAGAACAATTGCCGCCACCGCCCCAAAAACCAAGAAAAAAATAAACTTAAAATATTCTTTTTTCCAAAAAATAAATGGGACAATCAAAAAAACCGGCCAATACAGAAAATCTTTCGGAAGAATGTCCCAAAAATCTACTGCCCAATTATCTGCCAGATTCAAAAAATATTTTTTGTCCAAAAGCGTCGGGATCAGCCAGAATGAGCTGAAAATAAAGGTAAGCGCCATGGTTTTGGCATAGTGCCAAAATTTTCCCCAAGAAAATCCATACAAAACCAAACCGAAAGAAGTGATAACTGCCCAAAGAAAAGTGGTAGGATGGGCTAAAAGCGTAGCAGACAGAAAAATGGATGGCACAATCGGAGTTTTTTTGCGCTCCAGAGATTTGTTGAAAATTCCCAAAAAGAAAATTCCCAGCGCCAAACTCAAACTTTGAGAAAATTCTCCGGCCAAAACACTCAGGACTGTGCCTCCCCAAATTTGCGCGCTCGATTCCATGTTGACGTTGAACAAAAATATCAGCGAGAGCACCGCTCCAATGCCGGGAAAAGGATCCTTGAGATCAAAAGATTTTATCAAGAAAAAAACTGCCGGCGGAAGAAGAAAAACGCCTGACAAGGCTACTATTTTGAAAGCGATCGGCAGCGGCAAAATTAAATTCAAAAAACTCATCAGAAAAAAAGTGAGGGGAAAATAAAAACTGAAAGGAGAATATCCCGCAAACCAACCGAAGTCCCATCCGCCCATGGAAAAATGAGGCGCCAAAACATGACTGGTGTACCATGCGGTATAATAATGCGACCCCATATCCCCTCCCGTGGGAATGTCTTTTGAAAAAATCAAGCCAGGTTTGAAAAACCAAAAAAACAGGACATAAATTCCGATGAAAAGAATTATATTCAGATATACTGAAGTTTTATTATATTTTTTGAGAAAACCTAAATTAAAATTGAAACTCATGCTTTAATTATACCCAGAAAAACAAAAACTAGCCACTTGAAAAGATGGCTAGTTTTTTAATTACGATTTTTCCGATTTTTATCACTATGGCTTAACTTCAGTCCATCCATTCCACCAAAGAGAGCTGCTACTACAAGTTTCATTAACGCCATTACAATCTTCATCGATATCGTTGTCACATATTTCCGTTGTAGCTTTAGTCATATCGGGTACAGCATTACAATAAGAACCATAAAGTCCCGTACATTGGATAGTTCCATTTTGCGCACATGCAGCATAACCATTCGAACAGAATTGCCCTATATAAAATCCTTCATCAATTTGTCCATTACCATTATTATCAATGCCATCGCAAACTTCCGGACTACCAACTTCCAAAGTTTTTGTCGCGTTGCCTTGATTATAACCTGGAGCGGTGCATATGAGTGAATAAGTGCGCGTACCAATTGCGCCATTAACGGGCACAATAACTGGATTTATCTTATCATAAGTTCGAACATCATCAATTTCATCTTCAGCGTTTGCGTAATACCAACTTTCCGAGTATAAATTTACATTGATACCGTCCTCTTCTAGTGAACAGCTGGCTGATTCCGGTATAGAATTCCATGTTAAGGTAGTTGTGCTTCCGAGAGCAACCGATGAAGATCCTAGAGAAAGGCTGGCGGTGCAAGAAGGAAGTGAAGAAGTAGAAGTATCAGTTCCAAAACTAATCCATCCGAATCCATCGCTCCCATTCCAGGCGTAAGATTGAGTCGCGCCTAATGTTACTCCATAGCTTGTTCCTCTTAACTTAACCCATCCTCCATTATTTCCAGAGGTAATTGTGTGGGAAATAAATTTTGCCCAGCCACTCAAATTATTACTTGCATCAATATTGGCAGAACATGGCGCTGTTGGACAACCGACCAAATCACTGCTGTTGAAACTTAGCCAGCCAGCATTGGAACTCCAAGCATAACCATTTAGAGTTGTTCCGCTTTTGTAAACTCCATAGCTTCCACCAGAAAATTTTATCCAGCCAAATTTATCTTGAGAAAACCAAGCATACCCATTTAAATTATTACTGGCATCAATACTGACGCCATAAGTGGCTGCATGAACATTGTTAATTGAAATAATAAAAACCAGCGCAAATATTGCACAAAATAAAATTTTATTTTTAATTATGGTTTTCATTATTTCGTTTTTATTTTGGCCCCACAACTATGAAATTAAAGTTCTCATCTCTTGCCGCCCCTCCTATACCATTAATGGATACGATTGCACTCGTTGTATCAGCTGTACCAGAAACAAATTTAACTCCTGCTGTATCCGGCGTGGCAACAATGATGGGTCGAGAAAAAAAAGCAGTATAATTTATTTCATAAATCCCTGATTTATCAGTATGCTTAACTGTAAAACCTGTACCTGAATATATGGTTCCATTCTCAAGAACTTTGCCTCTAATCATGCGTAAATTTTCCGAACCAGTTGTTGGACCGCCCAAGGAATTTTCCCAAGAAGCCAAGCCATTTGCGTCAGAAGTCAAAACTTTTCCGGCGCTAGGACTGCCTCCGGTAATTTTTATTTGCCCTGCCACTTCCAATTTCGTCCCCGGAGTTGTCGTTCCGATGCCGACATTACCTTTTTGAACAATCAATCCATTAGCGCCTCCGCCAGTATTTAGTATTACCCCGTTAGTTGTTGATAAAATTCCAGTGCCAGCTATTGTAAGGCTTCCTGTTTTTGTTTGATTAGTAGTTAGATTCATTGGTGCGGGCGCGTCATTGGCTGGCGGAGTTGAGCTAGTATCGACGAACGCCACCGCGAATTGCACGCCCAATCCGACCAAGAGTCCGACTGCGATGACTCCCATCCAATAAGTGACTCGTTTTGAAATTTTGTTTTTCATATTTTTTTAAAAAAAATTAAATAATTATTTAAATAAAGAAAATTATTTTGCGGGAGCTTGCAGAGATTTTAACACATCCGGATCAACTGCCGCACTGGAAGACGCGCTTTTTTCACCTGTTTTTGAACCAGAGATTTTTGAAGCAGTGGAAGCTGGCGCTGTCAGACTTTCAATAATTTTTGAATCTATAGTTGCGCTGGAAGCAGAAGTTCCTCCTCCTGAGCTAGGAGCAGTTAATGAATTGATAATATTCTGATCGATTGAAGAATCCGCCACCGGATTTTCCACGATTTTTTCCGTTTCTATTTTTGAGGTTCCTTTATTTTTTTCTTTTGTTACTAAATATAAGAATGCCGCTAGCGCACCCGCGAGAGCAATAATTATAATTGCGTATATTATTTTTTTTGATTGTTCCGGAGTCATATTTTTTTATTTTCCATTGCCTATATTTTACAACGAAAGTCTTTTTTTGGCAAAGGGTTTTTGAAAAATTATTTTATTGTGAAAACTCCACTTCTTCCGGCATTGCATCCATCGGTAAAATAAAAACCAAGAGCGCAATTAACTTTTATCAGATATTTCCCTTTGATAGTATCTTTAGGAATAATCCACTGTTCATTTCCATCATTACCTATTTCTATTCCGACAATGCCGGCTAGATTATAAAGTTTTATTCCTTCAACAATATTTTCTTTCATAAAAAAACACTCACTGGAACATTAGCCGGATAATTTTTATTGCTCCATTTTATACCTATACTTGAACCCGCTTTGAATGAAGCGCCATTTGATGGCTGACTGACGGTTCGCCTCGTTGCGAAGCGGGCAGGCAGGACGGATCGGCCATAGGTCAAAACTTATTACGGTTTGGTTTCAGTCCAAAAATTCCACCAATGAGGAACAGGTGGAAGGGTTGTATCCGCCACACAATGATCCCCAGCAGCTCCATCGCTAACTTTATGAGAATTGGAGTCGCAGTAATATTCACACTTGGCCGAAGTACACGCGGAACTGCCATTGCCAACAAGCGTTTCATTGGCTGGACCAGTTAATCCATCGGTGTCCCCATTACAAACTACTATATTATTATAAAAATCTGAAATTGCGCCTTCTCCGCAAAAAAACACGGGGGGTATATTTGGTATTATGACAGATGCTGATTTAGTTGCTCCGCATTTATCATCTGCACCGCCATTACTGCCTTGGCATGTCCAACTGGCGGGAACATCAGATGTCGGAAATACTGGAGAGGTTGGGATTGAAGTTCCTTGTTTGCAAAAAGTATACGCCCCCCAATTGGTATCAGAAGCCTTGAAATTATGCCCTGCGGCCGTTCCACAATCACCGTCTTGTGGAAGATTAATTGAATCGTTTCCTACACATAATACCGAAGTCTTTTTACCATTATTACATACCATAGTGCCCTCCAACTTATATGATCCACCCGAGCTATAGGTACAGGTTTTCGGACCAAATGAAGTATCATTATTTTTGTCATAAAAATAATTTCCATTCCCACAGTTGATTTCCCAGTTCCGCTTAGGAAGACATACAGATGCAAAACCTGTGCCTTTTTCCAATGTCACACTGGCGGTGAGACCCGATGTGCTATTTACAGTAATTCTGCAATATGGAGTATTGGTAGGAGGAACATCCAACCAAGGGCAAAGACATTCGTTGGTGCATTCTCCCGCATTAAAACCGGGACATCCCGCAGTATTATACCCACTATTGCATTGACCTGACTTAAATACCCATTGCAAAGATTGGTTATAAAGGATAGTGCCGTCCGAACATGTAACATTTCCGTACCCCGTGCCTATTCCTGCCTTTGCGACAGAAATGCCTCTGCCATCCGGACCAAAAAACAAAAATGATGCAGAAAAAACAATGAGAATCAATAATAAATTGGTCTTGCTTATATTTTTATTTTTTCTGAATAAATAGCGCACACTAACGATAACAATAACTATTAAAATAAAAATTATGGATAACGAATATAAAATTATTTTAGCGGAAATTTCTGATGGTTTAGTCAATGGATAATCTGGCGTGGTAAAACCAAACTTTCCAATATCGGAAAAAATTTCATCCCCTTTCCCAATTTGCGCTTCAACTACTGGGTTTTTGCATCCGTTATTTATTGTTATAGGAATTATAATCTTTTGAGAAGGATTTTCCGCTGATGTTTTATCAGTTTCAAATAATTCCTTTTTTTGGCCGCAGAGTTGCCCCGTGCTTCCATCTCTCATTAAAACATTGATATAAAAAATTTTCAAAACTGATTCGGCATTTGTGTTTTTCGAAGAAGATCCACCGTAAAATATGGTAACATTGGCGGTTTGCCCTGTTTCATAACTCGATTTATCAAATGCGACAGAGAATAATTTTCCGGAAACTCCTGTGATAGTCCAGCGAAAAAGCATACTTTTGGAAATCTTATTATCGCCTTCATATAAGCTTAACTCGCCGACATAGGTGGCCGGATTAATCATGTCCGGCAAATCCACAGCTATTTCTTTTGTTTCGAGAGCATTAAGGGTAACTGGTGGAGCATCAAATGTCTTGAGAGTATCTTGATGCTGCAAATAATCCGCTATTTGAATCTTTGGAATTATATTTAATGCTTGGTTAATTGTATTTTTTACTGAACATATTATCTTGGTTGGCTTTCCAACGCCAAGAGATAACGGCTCTGAGCCAGCGCTAACTCCATTTTCTTCTTTCAAAATACGGCAACTGGATACCTGAAAATCAACAAAGCGATTGTTGCCAACGAGATCCAGCGGAGCGCTTGCAGAATCTGTCTCAAGATTTGAAGATAACAGCGCTGAAATAAGAATTTCATATTTTCCGGATATGATATTGGCGGGATAATTATATATAAAATTTATCGATTCCGGTTCCCCTGGTTTAGCTAAGAATCTTTCTTTGGCCAATAAACTATCAACGGGTTCTATTTTTGGAGGATTAATCGATCCGTCCAGAATACGCAATAAACTTATTCTGTATCCGGCATTGGCGATATAACCATTTGCCGCGTCTTCGTTGGCAATTTTGAAACTGCCTTTAATCACTCCTCCGTCAGATGAAGCAATGACAAGATCTTTCACAGTTAGTGTAGGCAGTGATATTGGCGTAGCCGTTGCGCTATTTTCCTGCGCTCCGACAAAGATTAGAAACAAAAAAACAGCCGACATAAAAAATATCGCTGTTCTTCCGATTATTTTTTTGAAAAATATTTTTTGGTTTTTATTTTTTTCCATTGCCTATATTTTACAACAAAAGTCTTTTTTTGGCAAAGGGTTTTTGGAAAATTATTTTATTGTGAAAACTCCACTTCTTCCGGCATTACAACCATCCATAAAATAAAAACCAAGAGCGCAATTGGCTTAGTTGGCAAAAAAAACCAAGATTAAAAAAGAAAATATTAATGTGAGATAGAATTTATTTTTGAGAAGTTTGGTGGGCATGGTTTTGGTTTTTAATATTAATTAATACTAAAAACTCCACTATACCCTGGATTACATCCATATTCAAAACCGCTTCCTGAATCACAGCCAGCAAAAATTTGATAATTGCCCGCTTCCAAATCATTTGGGCGAGACCATGATCCATAAAATGTTCCTGATGTGCCTGTAGTCTTGCTCTTTGTGATTTTATCTATTGTAATCGGCATTATCACTTGAGAAAATTTTATCCCTCCGCCTTCCACTATTTCCAGCAAATAAAGATCTACTTTTGCGCTACTAGGATAATTTTTTGTTTGCCACATAATCATGCCAGGACTAACAAAACTTCCATCTTCGGGAAGAGTCATTGTAATAGTCGGCAACTTACTTCTCCCCATAACTGTAATCTGATCGCCTGTAGCAGATAAGTTTTTAAATGTAAATTTATCCGAACTGCTGGCTCCTTTCAGGGTGGCATCTTTGACACTGAATTTTATGGAATCAGTTTTGTCCACATCATTGAAATCTCCCTTGAGCCATAGATTGATTTTTCCCTGCGCTGGGATGCTCAAATTGAGATTATTGAAAATCGCCGTGCTGGCTTTTCCCGGAGTAACTTCTCCCAAATTGGTGAAAGTAGCCTTGTTGGTGCTGTAGTCCGGATCGCCGTCTCGGCGAAGGAGAGTCAGTTTTTTGACACTGTTTGAGGAATTGAATTTTATTGAGGAAACTATTACCGCTTTATCAGTAGCATTGATGTCAAAATTGAACAAAAGCTGATCAACAGACGCGGGAGGAATGGTTTGTCCGATTCCCGGCACTGAATTATTTTTCGTGAATGTGACAACACTGGCGGGAGTTTTGGTTTTTTTCAGCGCGATTCCGGCAGCTGCGGACAGAGCCATAATCGACACTGCGATAAGAGTAACTGTCAAAACTTTGACGGAAGTTTTGGTGGATACTTTTTGTCCTTGGTTCATATGATTAAATTATTATTTATTAAAGAAAAATACTTTGCGTTTTTTGGGCGCAAAGAATTTTTTTTACCGCCTTTCTCAAACCAGTTTGCTATTTGATGTTAAATAATCCGCTTCTTCCGGCATTGCAAACCGAAGGAATATTATCGCCAAAACCGCAATTGACTTTTATATAATAATTATTTCCGGATATACTATCTGGAATTTTCCAGTTAAAATATGTGCCATCATAATGCTCCACATTCCATTCGATTGTGGCAATCAACTTTTCAGTTTTCATACCGGCAATAATTTCTTCTTGCATTAAAAATACTCCAACCGGAATTAGAATCTGACCGGTACTGTTAGTGGCTTTCCACATTATGCTTTGGGTTTTCCCTTTTGAATAATCCTTGCCTCCCACAGGATCGCTTACGGTTATTTGGGTGGGTTTTTCGCCAACAATTTTCATAAGGGGACCGATAACATCGGCTGTCACCTTTAGTTTATTAGGTTTAGTATTTGCCACAGTTACTTTGATATCACCGCTGTTTTTTAGCATAAACTGAACAGTAGGAATAAACTGACTGGTAGTAGCTGACACAGATATGGATGTTTCCGAAGAAAGATCGCCCCGCAATAATAGTGTAACCGGCTTAGCGGATAATTTTAGCGCTAAATTGCCAAAAACCGCGACATTTGCTCCCGCTTTTTGTGTTAGTTTTGCTGATATTCCAACAACAGTCGGCACAAATTTATTCCCTGCTTCATCATAATCAACCTTGACTAACTGCATATTTTCAACTGGAGCATTAAAGGCGCCAGAAAAAGCAATTTCGGAAACGCTGGCGTCCTTCTGGGATGAAGCTTCCATGGCCAAAAAGGTAATCTCTTTTTGACCGAAATTAATATCTTCCGGAGCGCTCGTATCGATAATATAATTCGATAAATTATTGAATGATACGGCCACTTCCTTATTGGCCTTGGATTTCAGATTCACTACTGCCACTGCCAAAACTCCAATACCAAGCGCCGCCAAAGCTATTTTTACCACTACCCCGGTTTTTACTCTGGTTAAAACATTTTTTTTATTTTCTTCATTCATATGTTTATTTATTATTGATCGCTTTATTTAACAAATCCATTTCCCGCGAGTATTTTGGATTGATCCGTCAAACTTGTATTCCCCAGTTTTCCTTTAAGCGCAGAACTCAAATTATTCAGAATAGCGGGATCAGCAGGTATTTTAGTGCTTGTATTAAGATTAACACTTCCGTTTTTCACTTTACCGTTATCGCTTCCGCTATTTAGAACGGCTGCATCAATAATCGCTGCCTGTTCTTGAGATGGCAATGATTCTACAGTTCGATCGCCAAGCGTTATATTATATGTGTTATCCGGCGCTTTTGTTATGTATCCTTTTTTTGTGGCTGTGAAATAACCATTCATTAATATCGCATTCTTCGCATCCTTTCCGGCGCTAATTGCCAAGGCTTGTACTTGTTTGCCCATATCATCAATGCTATGGCTGTCTTCGGGAGAAACAATTTTTCCTGTTCCGGGGGTAATTGAAACAATTACATTATTCCACAATGATTTTAATCCGCCTCCCGCTGCTTTCCCTGCGTCTCCGGCGCCAAAAAATATTGCATCACCAAGCCCCTTTAATCCAGTTGATTCTCCGGCAGCCAAGCCGGGCAGCATATCTTTCAACATATCGGGCATGGCAATGTTAACAGTTTTATTTTTTATACCATCGGCAATTCCTTGGAAGAAAGCTTTGTCGTCATTGGAAAAACTATTGTTTTTTCCCAACCCATACGCATTTTCATATAGAGACATTGTTCCTGCTAGGTTATATTGGTCTTTTTCTTTTTCGGGATATCCGCTATATTTGTCAGCGATGCTTTTCAAATCAGCAATCGGCACGCCATCAAACATTGCTTTATAAATTATTTTTCTAATTTTAGGATCGCTTATTCCATTTGCCTCCATAGAGCTGATTAAAGCGCTGACGTTTGCCAAATTGGCATATTTTTCCGAATTTTTAATAGCAACTGTCACGCTGTCAGAAACCGAACCTCCATCGCCCGTGCAAGACAGTGTGAATGTATCGCTCGCCTGTACTGAATCCACAGGAGATTCACCAGTCAAACCGACCGGCTTGGCTGTTATTTTTTTAGAGCTCAAAGAACAAGTTTTTGCATTGGTTGCGCTCCATGACAATGCCGTTGAATCATTATAATTAACTGTAACCGATCCATCAACAAAAGTGCCCGTTGCATCTTTGATTTTAATATCTACAATGGGTTTTGGTTTGACGCATGGCTTAGGCTTAGCTTTTTTATTCGCCACACCGCCTGCAACTTTGCTTGAAACATTTTCGATGTCGCAAACGGGAATTGTTGTCGTTGTAACAGTAGGTTTAACAGTGGTAGTTGTCGTTGGAGCACTCGGAAATGTAATTGTTTGAGAACTTTCCCTATGGCTGGAATCCTTACAACTGGCTGAAGCGGTAAATTTTACAGTTGTGCCGGAATTAAAATTGCCGGACCAGCTGGAACTGCAAGTTGTGGGAAAAGTTCCTCCGTTGGCGCAGGTTAGCGCATCAACAGGATGACCGGGAGTGAGACTGCTGGATAAGGATATAGCTCCGAGACCTTGGCCATCTGTGGCTTTATAGTTGATAAAGACACTTGAACTATTCTTTGAGATAGTTAATGATGGAGCAGAACAGGCATCGGCGGAGTTGGTGAAAAATACCAATCCTAGAAAAGAAAAAGTTAATGCGAGAGAGCTGATCTTAATTTTGTTTTTCATAAAATTTTATTTTTATTACACAAATATTATATCACAAAAATAATTTAGTTGGTTTATTTTTTCTTGGCTTTTATAGTGGCCAGCTTCTTTTTATCTACAACATGTGACGCTTGCCAAAGTGGCAATTCGGAAATTGTTACCTGTTGCCCACTATTATCTACCGCCTCTATATTGGTTATGGCAAAAGTAAAGTCAACCTTATCCTTAGCCTCTTTATTTTTAATATAAGTCGAACCAATCCAAGCGCCTATAAATAAATTCATATACCCCCCTTTTTTGATATTTAGATTAAGCCCCGACAAATCAGCGGTCCTCAAGGAATTTAGAGTTATATCTTTATTTAATTTTAATATAACAGGATACGCCAATTTGCCATTCTCTTTTATTAGCTTTCCGCCTAAATCTCGAATTACAGTTTTTTTGGAGAGGTAAGTGGCATTCCATGTATGTGTTGTTCCTGTTGCCGTAGGCTGTATTGTGATGCTTTTAATCGTAATATCCTTATTCAGCGCAGCAAAACCAAAAGAATAATTAGAACCAGAATCTGAACCTTGCAATGATTGCTGTTTATCAAAACTTAATGTACCTCTGGACACTATCAAATCACGATAAGTATTCGCTGTAACCGCGCCAGACTGAATACAAAATGGACTTGATTCATCTCTTGATGCCACAATCCCATAATCAACCTTGTATTCCAAAATCGTCGTATAACATCCTTCCGGAATTCCAGTTGTAGAAATTGGAAAACTATTCGCGAAGGCCAAAGCAGTACCCAATATGATATCGCTGGAATTTTGCTTGTTTGCTAGTGATTTTAATTTAAGAAATACCTCGTTATAACCGCTAATCAAATCTTTAGTTGTCCAAGTAGCTTTATACGAATCACCTTTTTTGATAGTTTGGTTTGTGCTGGTATCAAAACTGACTATAGGTTTTTTGGGTATCACCTGATCGCCAACAGAATAACCTCCATTATTATCATAATTAATCGGAAAATACATGGTTTCACTTTGAGCTAAAACTACATTTGGATTGCTTTGCTCATAAAGTTCGGCTTTAATTTTATAATTAAATGCCCCATCGGAAACTCTCGCTGTCCAAATCAAAGATCCATCCGTTGATATGCTAGGAATTATTTCATATGAATTAATCATATTTTTAACTGCGTTATTATCATAAGCTTCCAATATCAAACGCACCCGCTGGCTGCCTTTGGCATTCAATGATCCCCATGAAATTTTAGCTTGTCTGCCGTCAACTAAACCGGCCTTATTGCCGTTGCTGTCCACTTCCGGATTTTCTATCATAATAATCGGAGTGCCTTCTGCTCCATTAATCTCCCAAATAAAAGCGCCGGAAACAGGCGCAACACTCACGCCAATTTCCTGATCTTTATTGTCTGCCGCCAATATGCCATTATATGATGTTTGGATTTCAATCTTTTTTATCACTCCTTTGTAAGCGTCCTTACTGACATTCGCCATCAAATAAATTGTTTTCGGCGTAGTAGAAAAAAAGAGTCCGCTTTGTTTCATAGGAAAAGCTAGTAATCCTTTTTTGTTGGCATAATCAACATTCCACTCGGCGTTTGATAAAATTGTTCCTTGCGCATCAACTAATCTCACATTTTGCAGATTATCCAAAAAAGTCGCCGGATAATTATCGTCTCCTGTAACAATCAGTGTCAACGGACTCACACTGACTTGCGAAGAATTTATCGCTGTGCCTGTAATAGCCAGCAGTTTGTTGTCATTCGATCCAGGCTGAAGCACGACGGATTTTCCATCCGGCATACTGAGCGACAAGGACAAGACCGGCGTAGCGATTTTTTGCGATACCAGACTTGCAATTGCCAATGCTACTGCCATACCCACAATCACAATCTTGACCGCGGTTCCGATTTTAATTAAACTTTTAGTTTTTGTTGTTGTTTTTTTGTCGGACATTTTATTTTAAACTATTATGAATTCTGCTATATGTTTAGATTATATACCCTCTTAAATCATTCCACAAGAATAGCATCTATTCGCCAAGCCGCTCGCGAACCTTGGCTATCACATCCTCAATTTTCCAATCAGACTTCACAAGATAGTCGTACGTAGCATGGGCTATGCCGACATCACTCAAATTTGTGAGTACGATAACTTTCACATTCTTCCCCCATGTATCAGCGTGAATTCTATCCAGCATTGTCATACCATCCATCTTGGGCATAACGATATCAAGCAAAATCAAATCCGGATGCTCGTGCAAGGCAACCTCCAAGCCCTCTTCGCCATCTCTGGCTTCAAGAACATGAAAGCCTTCACGCATAAGCTTATCGCGAAGCGCATTCCGTAGCGAGACCTCGTCCTCAACAATCAAAATACTTTGTTTTTTTTCTTGTGTATCCATATAAATAATAGTTTATCAAAAATAAGCAGAATTTTCAAGCGAACGTCTTTGTACCTTCCTTCTTTTTCATGCCTGCCAAAGGCAAGGTAACATAAAATGTAGCCCCTTTGTTCTCCTCAGACTCAAACCAAATCTTACCTCCCGAGTGATCAACAATAGCTTTCACGATGTACAGGCCGAGACCGGTGCCTTCAGTATCTTTTTCCCGCACATTGTCGGCGCGGAAGAGCTTGGTGAAGATGCTGCTTTGATGAGCTTTGGGAATACCATAACCGTTGTCTGACACCTTGATCAGAATATTTGATATTTGACCTTTGGCATTTGACACGAGGCCCTGTGCATCCGACAAGGTAAGTTCAAGTGTTATTTTTCCCTTATCCGGAGTGTATTTAATGGCGTTGGCTAAAAGATTTTGAAACACCATGCGCAGCAATTTTGGATCAGCATTGAGGATGGGCAGATTATCAGCATGCTTTTCGCTAAACTTTAATTTTTTCTGATCAATCTGTGGCTTGAAATCACTCACAACACTTTGTGCGAGCGCAAGAATATCAGTTGGCTCAGGATCTACAATAAATGTTCCTAACTCCATACGCGACACATTCAAAAGCGCATTCACCAAATCCACCATGCGCTTGTTGCCTTTATATATTTCGTCCAGATATTTTTTTTGTGCATCATTCAACATGCCGGCGTCTCCGGCCAAAAGCATTTCCGAATACCAACTGACAGTGGTAAGCGGCGTACGCAGTTGATGTGAAGCGAGTGAGACGAATTCCGTTTTTGCTTTGTCAATATCTTTTTCTTTGGTAATGTCGCGAAACACTTCTATCACACCAATAAATTCGTTTTCCGAAAAAATGGGGGAAGTGGTAATCACAACAGGAAAAAAAGTTCCATCTCTGCGTTTATAGTAACTCGTAGCTGTAGTAATAGTTGCTTTGACCCGCTTCTTGAGAATTATATTAATTGAGCGCCCTGATTCAGACATATGTTTTCCATTCTCATCAACCATAGGGACTATCTCGGAAAATAATTTTCCCTGTATTTCGGCCTCTTTCCAACCCAACATTTCTTCAAACGCCTTATTCATGAGCGCAATCTTTCCTTCCGTATCTGTTGCCACTAGCCCATCGCCGATACTCGCGAGCATTGCCTCATCTTTCGCTTTTGCCTCGGCAAGTTGTTTGGCTTTGAGGCGGAGTTCTTCTGCTATCACCGCCAACTTGCGCCTGACATCTTCCTTTTCCTGAGCAGTCACGGCAAGTTGTTTGGCTGTTACAGCAAGGTTGCGCCTGATGCTTTCCTTTTCTTTGGCAGTTACCGCCAGTTTGCGCCTGATGCTTTCCTTTTCTTTGGCGGTCACGGCCAGCTTCTTGGCAGTTACCACGAGCCTGCGCCTGACATCTTCTTTCCCTTTAGCGGTCGCTACCAGCTTATGTCTGACGTCTTCTTTTCCCTGAGCGGTCGCTACCAGCTTATGTCTGACGTCTTCTTTTCCCTGAGCGGTCGCTACCAGCTTATGTCTGACGGTTTCTTTCTTCTTTGCGGTCACGGCAAGTTGTTTGGCTTTGAGGCGGAGTTTCTCAGCCGTCACGGCCAGCTTGCGTCTGACAGCTTCTTTTCCCTTAGCCAATATTTTGAGCTTGCGGGCTTTATCATCTAATGCTGAAATAATAGTTTTCTTGTTCATAGTGATATGAGTATATCAATATTTGGAGTACAAGGCAAAAGGAGGTTCAGCCATCGTTAAGTCTAAACCGAATAAATTATTAGCTAGCTTTTATCTCAAAATAACATCCGCTTGCGTTTGGCATTCCGCTCAGGTATTCATTACAAAAATTTCTAGCTTGTTGTGATGGTAATAATGTTGGTTGATATTTTTTAATATCATATGGGAACAAATAAAACTTTACATTTTCTTTATTAAAAACAGTTCCTATTCCAAAGCCCTTGTTTGTTTTTTTGCCAATTTGATCAAAAATAAAATTACCAAGTGAATAAAAGATAACTTTATTTTTGTATATTTCCATAGGTTGAATAATATGGGGATGATGACCAATTATCAAATCTGCACCATTATTAACTAGCGAATGGGCAATTTCTTTCTGTATTTGAGATGGATTGTCATGATACTCATAACCCCAATGAATATTTACCACCAAATAGTCATTCTTTTCTTTTAGTTTTTTTATTAACTCATAATATTGCGCTAAATTGTCAGAATGAATTGTTGCATTAATTCCGATAAAAACAATCTTCTTGCCGTCAATTTCTTTTTCGATATAACTATTTTTAATAGATGGGTTACCGAAAAAATCAATACTTTTTTTTGATAAATAGTTTTCTGTATCAATCATTCCTTTTTCCTTGCAATCGCTCGTGTGATTGTTGGCAAGATTGACTATGTTTATTCCACTTTTAACGATAAGATTGGTGGTGCTTGGGCTAAATTTAAAACTGTAAGCTTTTTTAGCACAGTCTTTGTTCTCGGTTATAGGCCCTTCCAGATTAGCCGAAATAAAATCAACCCCACGCAAAAAATTACCCTCTGTTCCAATGATTTTTTCAAATGGATTGGTCCCATTTTTTATGGAATTTTCCACATCTCGTGCAAACATCATGTCTCCGAAACTAAGAACAGAAACTTTGCCATCAGTTTGGGTATTGCCATAAACAAAATGAGCAAAAAGATAACTTGTAACATCATCCAAAAAAATATTTCCGGTAAAATCTGCCGAATTTACATTTTTATAAATCATTTTTTGCGCGCCTCTCAGTTCCAAATACCGCAATACAGTGTAGATGGAAGCAGGACTATCAATTTCGCTATTTAATATCCTGCCAAAATCAAAACTTTTTATCGCAGATATACTTCTTTCGTCATGAAATTGAGATGCTACTTTATTTAAATGATGAGAAAAGTCTACGCTAGAAATAACAACAGAATTTTCTGGCAATATTTCATTTAAACTTTGTGCTAAAATTTCTACTTTTTCAACAGACACACCTCTTTTCACGATAATGGGAATAATTTTCGTTTCCGGAAGATAATATTTTATTAAACCAACTAGAGCTGATATTGAATGTTCTCTTGAAAAAGGATCCTCATCCTGATAAACCACCTTTTTATTCAACAATTCTTCAATGTAATTTTTCTCCGGATACACGATCCCCCAAGGAGTTTTATATGGATAATCCGATACTAAAATATCTCCGTTTCCGACATTAAAATGATTTGGTCCTACAATAACAATAACTTTGGGAGGCTGTTTTTTGAAAGTCGAGAAAAATTTGGCGATTTCTTTTGCAACCAAAAAATGGTGTGACACAATTCCTCCATAAATTTTTTCATCGGAAACATTGCCTGGAATTATTTTGTTTAAATCACCATAAAATTCTTTATCCATATGCAAAGCAACATGCAGGTTATCTGTCTGTGTTTGTCCTTCCGAGACTAAATTATTTACCAACTCTTTTTTATTTCTAAAAGAATAAAATAAAAAGACTCCTGCTAATAAAATCGTCATAACAACAAAAAGCAAGAGTCTTTTTTTCATTTTATTTTAACAATGCCCCTCCCCATTCAACGGCTGTAAAACCGCTTCTTTGTGGCGTATTGGGAAGTTTTTGTTCAGGAATATTTATGTAATCATCGAGTCCTTCCGCAGTCATCATTACTCTAATAAAAACATTTGGTGTGATAGGGTTAAATTCAACTGAAGCTAGGCTTCCAAATTGCTTTTGACTCAAGAAAGAAATTCTGTAAAAAGATTTTTCATTAAGTCTTGATAGCCAATACTCCTTAAAATCATTTGCCTCCTTATCGTTAAGCCCAAGTTTTGTCAATTTTTCGTCAAAGAAAGAATCTATGTTTTCTCTTTTTATTACCCAGCCTTCTTTTTGCTTTGGATAGTTTAGGCCAATTCCCTCCCACAACAGATAATTAAAATATTCTCCGGTACCCAAGCTCTTTATCTGTCCGCCAGGCGAAACTTCCACTTTCCAACCGTCGTTGTATAAAGGATTAGTGTATGTGAGGCTCCCATTAATATTAACTTTGACATCCATACTTATTTTGTCTTGTGGATAAAGATAAATAACGGGCTTGCACATTTCCGCCGCAGAACTGAATTTACTGTTTGTAAACTTTATCCATCTTCCGATAGGATCTTTCCAAAAAAGATAGGGGTTTAATTTGATAAACTCATCATAACTATACTTACTTTTTCCTTGATCTTTATAATCATCGGAATAATAAGCAATTGTATTTTTATTGTTATATAAATCCTTAAGTATCTTATCATTGGGATCCTTGAGCCGATAAATATCTTCTCCATTTACTGTTTTTCCAATAGCTTCAATATTGTCATCAGGTTTTAACTTTCCTTCTGCCTCTGACAGATACGTGCAGACACCTCCACAGGAAGCATCTATATAATCATACTCGTCCTTATTTTTTTCACCACTATTTAATGTGACATCAATAACACTGCTTTGATCGCTTATAAAAGGAATAATAAAATCATAGGCAATAGTTGTATGATCAGGAAGCTCTGCCACTATACAACCATCTTCCGTAAGATAAAAATCGCCAAGATTTCTATCGGAAAATATTTTTTTCTTTGTCTTAACTTCAGAAAAAAGAGAGTTTGGCGAATAGTGTTTTTTTAACCTATAATTGGTTCCTGGAAAAGTTATTTCATCTGGAATGTCTGAAATACCAACAATTATGACTCCATTTTCTGCGCCTTGATCTCCCTCAGCATATACTTTTTTACCCACCCCATCACTGGTTTTTTCAATTATATAATGCCTCATGTCAGAACCGCCCATAGTCGGGATTGCCTCAAGATAAAAAGATTTTCCTTTGTATGCAGGGTCGTCATTGGCTATTTTGCCAACCAAAAAGCACTGGTTTCCCTCATCACAGATTTCCTTAACCTCAATCACTTTTTTCTCCCAATCGATAAGGATTTTATCAAGTCCTATTCGGGCAACCTGCTCTGTCTGATTGTCGACATTTGGCAACCCATTATCTAGATTTTCTTGCAGTTGTTGAGTTCGTTGAGTTTGAATATTTATAATTTGTTGCTGATATTTTTTTTCGAGTTGTTCAGTTTTAACTTTTTGCCAAAAATAAACAGCATAGCAGATAAGTGACACTGTCACTACTGATGAAAAACCAAGGATTATCCACAATTTTATTTTTCGCTTATTATCAACTGGTTGAAAATTTATTTCATTTTCCATTTTATTTTTTGTTTAATTTATTACTTTTTAACTAACTTTAATCTAACATATTTAGCAATATTCAGAAAGAGTATGAGTATTTTGGGAATTTCATACTATCGCCAGCGTTGGGCTGGGTGGGACGCTGGCGACCAAAAGTATAAAAATAGAAAAATAAATCCAAAACAGAAATTTTTCTTTTCCTTTTTGAAAAAAAATTGGGCGCGCGACATCAAAAAAATGTAGAGAAAATTGTTTTGCTTTGCTCGCCAAAGTTCGGCGGGCGGAAACGCGGAGCGGAATCATTCGAGCGATTGTCGTTCAAAATAGGTTCGCGCTTCGTTCAGTAATTGCGACAAGAAAACAAAAAAGCATCCCAATGGATGCTTTTTTGTTTTCTTGTCGGGGTGCAGGGAATTGAACCCTGTCTAAATGGTCCCAAACCACTCGTACTACCGGTATACGACACCCCGTTAAAATAATTTCAGTTCACTAATAATATCTTATCAAAAAATATCCGTCAACGCACTTTCTGCAAAAACGCTCCGACGTCACGTCGGAGCGTTTTCTATCAAAAAGAATTTGCTTATTCCGCTGTTTCTTTATATCTTTCCCGATATCCGGTTCCGGCTGGAATCAGTTTTCCGATAATTACATTTTCTTTCGGTCCACGCAATTTGTCGTCTTTTCCGGTTATCGCAGCATTGATCAATACTCGGGTAGTTTCTTGGAAAGATGCCGCTGACAAGAACGATTCCGTGGAAAGCGCAGTCTTGGTAATACCCATGACCAATCTTTCTCCCTTGGCAATTCTTCCTCCGGTTTTTTTCATTTCTTCATTAGCCTCTTCAAATTGATCTTTTTCCACGATATCCCCCGGCAAAAGAATGGTGTCTCCCGGATCAACGATTTTCACTCGACTCAACATTTGGCGAATAATAATTTCGATATGCTTGTCATTAATGCCTTCTCCTTGCGCCGCATAAATTTCTTGAATTTCCCGAACGATATATCTGTGCATTTCCACTACTCCCAAAATTTCATATATTTTTTTCAAATCGATATGGCCTTCATTAAGCGCCACACCTTTGGCGATCAATTGTCCCTTTTCCACTTTCAAAGTAGTGTCGGAAGAAACTTGATATTCCACGAACTTGTCCTTTTCTTTCTGGTCTTCGATTTTGATAGTGACGGTTTTCTTGTTTTCACTGAAAATATCCACTACTTTTCCGTTGATTTCCGAAATTACCGATTCGCCTTTTGGCGGACGAGCTTCAAAGATTTCTTCCACCCGAGGCAAACCTTGAGTGATGTCGGAACCCGCTACTCCTCCGATATGGAAGGTTCTCATAGTCAGCTGAGTACCCGGTTCTCCAATGGCTTGCGCGGCCACTATTCCGACCGCTTGTCCAATTTCCACGACATGATCGCGTCCCAAATCTTTTCCATAACATTTCTGACAAACTCCCCGCTTGGTTCTGCAAGCCACCGCGCTTCTGATTTTTATCTTAGGAATATTGAGTTCTTCAACTTCCTTAGCTTCTTCGCGCGTAATAATTTTTCCTTTGGCTACTACTACCTTCTTATTCTTTGGATTTACAATTTCGTCCAATGCGAAGCGACCTTCCAAACGAGCGGCAAAACTTTGTCCAATTCTATCAGAATCTTCTTTATATAAATAAGCGCCTTCTTTATCTTTACAATCTTCTTCGCGGACAATAATATCTTGAGAAACATCCACCAATCTTCGAGTCAAATATCCGGCAGTCGCAGTTCGAAGAGCCGTGTCAGCCATACCTTTTCGAGCTCCATGAGTGGAAATAAAATATTCCAACACATCAAAACCTTCCTTGAATGAGCTTCTAACCGGCAACTCGATCGTTTCTCCAGTCGGTCCGGCTACCAAGCCTTTCATACCGGTCATCTGAACCACTACTGATTCACTGCCTCTGGCTTTTGAATAAACCATAGTATAAACCGGTCCTTCTTTATCCAAAGATTTTACCACTTCATCAGCCACTTTATTTTTAGCTTCGCCCCAGATTTCAATTACTCGGCTTTTTCTTTCTTCATCAGTCAAAAGTCCGGCGTTGAACTGACCTTTCACAATTTCCACTTCTTTTTCAGCTGCCGCCAAAATTTCTTTTTTATTTTCCGGCAATTTCAAATCGTCCATACCCCAACTGATGCCTGATTTTCCCGCCATCGTGAATCCCAAATCTTTGATTCGGTCGATAAGTTCAGCGGTTTTTTCTTGCCCGATAATTTGCAACATTTTCGCCACTAAAACTTTAAGATCTTTACTGATTAATTCTTTATTAATAAACTCTGTTTCTTTTGGCAGCACTTCGTTAACCATCACTCGTCCCACAGAAGTTTCAATCACTTTATCATTGATACATACTTTAATTTTGGCATTTACCGATACTGCTTCACTTTGATAAGCCAAAATAGCTTCTTCGGCGGAAGAAAATATTTTTCCTTCTCCTTGCGCCCCCGCTTTAATGTGAGTCAAATAATAAACTCCCAACACAATATCTTTAGAAGGAGTGGCGATTGGTTCTCCACTGCTTGGTTTCAAAAGATTTTTTGAGGAAAGCATCAGGTTTTCACTTTCTTCTCTAGCTTGATCGGTAAGCGGAACATGAACAGCCATTTGGTCTCCGTCGAAATCCGCATTGAAAGCGGCGCAAACC
>Ga0172379_10003036_pt1 | contig 27784 bp, 27 predicted proteins | sample GrowelOW334metaG_FD_119756 | JGI IMG/M metagenome (GOLD analysis project Ga0172379, IMG submission 119756) | Groundwater microbial communities from an aquifer near a municipal landfill in Southern Ontario, Canada - Groundwater well OW334 metaG | ecosystem: Environmental > Aquatic > Deep...
CCTTCTGTCCTTCGATGCACAACTTAACAACCGGATTATCTTTATCCACTCTTGAATTCTACCAAAATTACTTGCTGGGACTAGTTAATAATTTCCGAACACAAAACCAGTACGAAACCCCCCAGTCTGTCATCTCGAAGTCTACATTGGCTGAGCATACGGGTCTGGAACCCTTATGTCCTTATAAGTATTGTCTCATACTGAGGCTAAATGAGACAAATGAGACACTCTGTGGGGAGATCTGAAATTTATTAAAATATAGACCTATAAGTATTGAGTGATAATTTCTCGGATCTTTTCTTCCTCCAAGTCCGTATCTTTAAGATTTAGTTCCTCATTCCATTTGTCCCAAAATTCAGAGTTTGTAAGAGTTACCATTTCTGATAATCCCAACTCTTTAAGCAATTGATTCATGTTTATTTTCGAAGTGTCTACCTCCACCTCAAAATTGTATTTATCCACCTTTCCCAATTGGTGGGTTAGTTTTATTTCAAAATCAGGCTGTTTAAAAATGTAATTATCATGTTGATAGATAAAACATGAATCATTGTCTGGAATAAGAACTCTGAAAATCTTATATGTATTAAACAAATCTTCCGTATTGGCAAGTAGAGCGGTTCTTGTTTCTGTCCTAACTCTAACCTTCTGATCTCCAATTCCTCCCACTTTCTGCATGACCTCCGCTTTACCATCTGTAATTCTTATTCGAGTATCAATCTCGTTTCGAGCATGGTCCCAGAAAGAGAATGACAGCCTCCTTGAATGGATCGGTTTGTCGTATTTCTTAGTAAACTTATCTAAAAAACTCTCAAACTGTTCCTTTGTTAATACTCCCCAAGACTCTTCTTCTTTCATGACTATATTATACAAAAAGTTTTTCAGTTTAATATAGTTTAACAACTACAGGATATTGTGATAAGATTCCAGCCATGGAAAGAAAGATAGGTGTTATCCTTCCCAGAGAGTTGATTAGAGGAAAGGAGTTAATGACATTAGCCACAGAAGTAGAGAGTATGGGATATGATTATGTGGTTGCTTGTGATCACATAGTCTTACCTGATCAAAATGAAGGAGGGGAAAAACTTAAGTATTCGTTACGGGAAAAGTACACAGACCCACTTATCCTACTTTCAGCTATCGCTGCTGTAACCAACAAAATAGAGTTGTTTACTGGTGTCCTGATTCTTCCAGAAAGACCAACCGCTTTGGTAGCGCGTCAAGCGGCAGATGTAGACATTATAAGTGATGGAAGATTCAAATTGGGTGTGGGTGTCGGTTGGTTAAAATCAGAGTTCGACGCTCTCGCTGCCGGTGCAGTATTTTCCTATAGAGGGAAGAGAATAGAAGAGCAAATCTCACTTCTTCGTCAATTGTGGACACAACCTATTGTTTCGACAACAAATTCACAAGAGCAGCTTGACTCCGTAGGGATTAACCCTAGACCAATTCAACAGCCCATACCGATTTGGATGGGGGGGACTGATCCAAAAGTAATAGATAGAACAGTAAGAATGGCCGACGGATGGATTCCTCGTGGTAAGGCTATTGAGTTTAATGATGAGTTTCTTCCTAATCTGGAAAGATCTCTAAACGAGCATCAACGTGACACATTATCATTACCGGTAATGGGAAAAGTGAATGTACGTTGGGAATCAGGAGAAAATAACTGGAAAAAAGAAGGAGACGATTGGCTTCAAAGCAACAAGGTTACACATTTGTCTGTTGGATCAATTGGGGGAGAAAATAGTCATACTGAGGAACATTTAGAAATACTCGAAAAAGCAATTAGTTATTTCAAATAATCTTTTAGTCTCCTGGTATTCCTCTCTTGATCTTACTGATTGTGTCTTTAAATTCTTCCAAAACTAAATTTGGATCTCTATTGCCATCAATTCTATATATAGAAGTCGCGGGTTCAAATACAGCCAGCAGTCGATTGTACCAATAATTTATCCTTTCAGGAAATTTAATCCACATATTATTTTCATATACCAGACCACCTTTCTTTTTGTATCTATCAACGGTAACCTCCGGAGGTACATCGACAAAGATGTAATGGTCAGGTCGGTATAGCTTCCTGCCCATTTCATTGATAATCCATCTATAAACAGGTTGTGCGGATATCCCCACCTGTTCTTCAAGGACGGAATAGAATGTCAATGTGGACAAGTAGCCTCTATCCACAAATTTTATATTTTGCGGTGCAATTTTTGCCCTATGTAATTTATCCTCATCCCGTTCAAGGAAAAACTCAATTGGCGGATCTTGTAAATCATTTGGCCAACTTTTATAGATTTTAACTACATCCGGCGCTTCGATAGCATTTAAAAGTGTGGTCTTTCCAGAACGAGAAGATCCTTCCATAAAAATGGTTGTCGAAGATCTTTCTACAGACATATTTGTGCAATTTTACCACCGAAGGTGGAAGTTAGGACGAAAAGGCGGTAGAATAGCTCATTATGTGGGTAAATCTTGAGCCTTTTGGATACAACCTATATGGAGAAACAATTGGTAGTGCATGGATGAACTTAGTTGGGGTAGTTCTTAAAAATGGCCAGATTACCAGCGATGAAGGTAGAGAAAGGCTTAGTTTGCAAAACATTCGCATAAAATCCCTAACACAAGTATTCCCAGATCCATTGATTGATAAATATGGTAACAAAAAGAATGTCGATGAAATAATCAGTTTAACTTTTGACAAAGAAGTAATGCATGATTTCGATATCGTTCCGTCGTTTAGTCCCGGCAGTCAAAGCTATTTTGCCAGGATTAAAGAATGGAAAATGTTGGATTTTGTTATCGAAAGGCTAGCGGAGATTCCGGAATCAAAGAAAGCCATTATGAGTTTTGTAAGAAAAGAAGATTATGAAAGAACTTTAGATAGGCCAAGAGATGACTATCTCCCTTGTATCACCACCATCCAATTCAGGTTATTAAAATTTGATGAAGATAAAGGGTATCACTTGAATACAGTGTTTAACGCTAGATCGATAGATGCCTATCAAAAATCCGGAGGAAATCTTGCTGCAATATCACTCCTTTCAAAAGAAGTTTGCAGACGGCTTGAAAAGAAACTCAAGGTAGACGTTTGGACTGGCCCCCTCGATGGTTTTATAACCGACGCACACATATATAAAGAAACATTAGATGAAGCTAAAAAAGTTTATAGTATGTATAAACATTATGACCAAAATATTGAATAATATAGGTAGAATTGATATAAAAACAAAGGTCAATGAAGACATGGATCTATTATTGGTTCTGGATAGTTATTTTGAAAAGAAACGCGGATACATAGTAAAAATGCCCGAGAAGGGAGAAAGTGTAGTTGCTTGTCTATCAGGAGGTCAGGATTCAGTAACAAACATAGCCATTCTCATTGAGGAGTTCGGATTGAATGTTTATCCTTTCTTTATTAGCCGAGGACAATCCAACTACAAATACGAAAAAGCTTCAGCAGAATACTTTAATGATTATTTTAAGAAAAGATACCCTGATTTGTACCACAACTATTTAGAAATCAATGTTCCCACACCGGGAACAGAATATAAAGACTTGTTACGAGAGGCAAAGAAAAAGGTTGATTCTATTCCATTAAGACATAATATTTCTTACCCGGCAAGAAACCCAATCATATTTTTAACTGGAATGGAGTACGGTTATTCTCTGATGGCAAAGGGAGTAAAGATTAATACGATGTTTGCGTCACACTTAAGTTCAGATAGTTCTTACCATTGTTCTCAAACCTGGACTAGGTTGATGAACTTATTAATGTGCCAGATATTGAATGACTACACTTGGCAATTCATATCCCTACCGATTGAGACAGCCTTTGGTAATTACTACGACAAGGACGTTTTTATCAAATGGGCACATGATCACAACATCCCCGTACATAAAGCTAGAACTTGCGTAAAGAAATTTGATATAGAATGTGGTGATTGTCCCACTTGTTGGGATAGGCGACGCGGTTACAAAGAGGCTGGAGTTGAAGATCCTACAGAATACAAATTCCCAATGTCTAAAAATTACCCCACCTATTACGATCACGAAAAAGAAGAACAACAGATGTTAAAAAAAGACAAAAAGATTTAACCTGTTTTTCTTAGAGATTCTAAACGGTCAGCCAGTGTGTATAGATCTTCATATGATTTGAAACCATTTGGAAAAAGTACTTGGACTAGATTAGTATTTTCGTCAGCACCGGCAAGCTTGTGCCAAATTCTTTGGAGTACCTCATCTTTCTTAACTTTATCGGCTTCGCCGACAACACGCTCTTCCATAGGATATAGCTCATGTGCTATGGCCTTAATATTTGCAGCTCCCAATTCTGGAATTATCCTTTGGGAGTATTGGAATTCTTGCACCACTGGTTGATATGGTAGTTCTTCACGTTTCCAAACACTATATAGATCCATCAAATCGTCTAATACATGTTTTGAGGGTCCTACTTTCGGAGAATATTTAAAGGGAATCGAATTTGATAAATCAGTTTGACTAAATAATTCCTTATCAACAACCAAACCAAATTCCTCGGGGCGATCAGCCATTGGTGCACCATATGATAGTTCAAAAGGAGCATGCTTAAAAGTATAAATGTAATTGCGATGATCATGAAGAAATTTCAAATTATATATTGCCTCAAGTATTTCCAAGTCATCTACATCGACTTTCCTACCTAAAATCGACTCTTCGAATGCAAACTTTTTTCCATCTTTCAAATATTGCTCTTTGAGTGGGTACCCTACGATGACAAAAATATGTGACATGATTCCATTCTCTGAAAAGTTTTGTAGAATTTCTCCAAATTTTTGGACTTTTGAATCAGAAGTACCCTTTACCATAGCCTGCATTTTAGGAGGATATGTTGTTTCCAAACCAAATTGGGCAAACTTTAAACCACCCTTGGATAACTTTGCTACAAAGACTGGATCAGTTAGCAAATCTGCTAATGATTTACCGTACTTCCTCATATAATCAGTTTTATCTCCTGCGTCATCTATCCTCATGAAACAGGCATAAACAATATCCTGGTGCTCATTATTTATGCCTTTTTTTGCCAATGCACTAGCTAATTCAATAGCTTGGTCTACCGTAAATTGCTCATCTGTAATGTCAACCACCGAAAATCCTTCTTTTAAACCTTCTTCTATCTCATTAGCCATTAGAAATGCACCGAGCCGTCGCTGATTTATAATTCTTATACCTCTTTTACCTGTTTGGGCATCAGGTGTTGCTTCAACATTGCTTAATGAGGAATTTTCTAAGTCTGTCATTATTGGAATGGTGGGAAGCTTTAACCGTTTTACCGTTTGGTTTGTCAATTCCAGATACCCCTTACTAATAGCACAATACTCACATCCACCAGTTGCACATTCATAGGTACACACTCTTCCATCTACTAAAGACTGCATTTTTCTTCCCTCAGGCATCAAACCCCGTGTTAGTTTCTTGAATACATCTTTTCGATGCCATAAGCTTTCCGGTTTGACATTTGGTGGTAAGCTGTTAAAAACAATTGAACTTCCTTTGTTATAAATTGTCCCGTACACTCCATCAAATAACTGACTAACATCTAAATGTGGATCTTCCACAAGTTTTGCTGACAGTTGAGCCAATGCTAATTCTCCCTCACTTATAACTAAACCATCGATAATACCGGTTTTTTCATTTCGGCTTGGTCTGAATACTTTTTGATTAATATCATCATTAGCTGCCCAAGTCTTTACTCTTCTCGAAATAGCACTACCTCCGAATAAAGTAACTATTTCTGGTCTAGATTGTCTTAATTGATATGCCAATTGAAAAGCGAAGACATACTGATCCGGATGAGTCACTGATATTCCAACCATTTCTGGGTTGTTCTTCAATATCCGAGGTATAGCTTGATCTTGGATAAATCTTTTATATAAACCGGCAGAAGCTGTGAGAGCCAACAGGCTTTCTCTAGATTGGAGAAACTGGGAATTGTAGTAGCCAAAAGTATTTCGATGAATAATTACCTCTTCAACTTCCTTATCAGTTATATATGGTGCACTAACAATCTTCGCAGCATCTTCAAGAATTCTTTTACACTCAACAAATCTGGGAAAGTTGCTATAAGTTTCTATCTTTGTAAATGCCTCTCTTGCCTCATCTGCTTTTCCAATAACTTCTTCTAGCCGATCTCCGTTTATGCCCAACTTACGCAAATTATCATTAAAACTCCTGTTTCCTTTATTCTCATCAGTTATTTGCTGTAAAGAATCCCGGCTCATCATCCAATCAAGTAACAAGCCCTCATTCAGATCTAAATACCTTACTTCGCCATTAACAACCCTAAGCAGACTTTCTAGACCAGCAGGGTTATTGGGAGAAAGTGAAGCTACAGCTGGATGAACTAGTATTGTTTCTACCTCTTTAGCCATGGGCTGATTATAACCTGTAGTGGCAAAATCAGCATTGAATCAAATAAATTCTTGTCTGTACAAAGTCAAAAAATCCCATTGTGACCAGATTTGTAGTAAAATTAGCTTGTATTATTGAAATAGAGTAGAACTCAACGTTGTGGTTCTGTCAAAAACTGACTATCTCCTGTACCGTGAGTGCAAAAAGAGCACTTGGATGAAGTTGCATAAACCGGATGTTTACTATCAGCACGAGCTGACAGCCTTTGAAAAGATGATTATTGCCACCGGAAACGAAGTGGAGCTTTATGCCCGAAAGTTGTTTCCTTCAGGGCTTCTAATTGAGGGTAGAGACCAATCTGCACTAGAATCCACAGCGGATCTTATTTCAAAGAAACAACAAGTTATATTCCAGGCATATTTTGACAACGGTAAGTTTCGGGCAGCTGCTGACATTTTAGAATATAACCAAGAAACAGAGGATTATTCACTTTACGAGGTCAAATCAACAAATGAAATTGACGAGAAAACTCACCTCCACGATCTGGCTTTTCAAGCTAACTTAATTAAAGAAAGTGGCGTTCAAATCGGAAAGATCTTTTTAATGCACTTAAACAAAGAGTATATCCGCAGTGGCTCAATCAAGCTGGAAAGTCTTTTTGCCGTTGATGATGTCACTGATATTGTAAACAGCTTGTGTGAAGAAGTAGCCATAGAGGCAGATGGTGCCAGAGCGTATCTCGCCCAAGATGAACTTCCGGCCGGTTACTGTGAATGTGTCTATAAGGGTAGATCTAATCACTGTACTTGTTTCTGTGTCCTCAATCCGGATGTTCCTGAATACAGTGTTCACGACATAGCTAGAATTGGATCGAGTAAAAAGAAATTAGAGGAGTTGGTTGATAGTGGATGCTTCCATTTCCACAGTATTCCTCCCCACATCCAGCTTTCAAGTATCCAACAAAATCAGATTAATACTTATAAAACAGATCAAGTGTTGATTGGTAGGGAACAAATTGTCAGTGAATTGAGCAAATTAGTTTTTCCTTTGTACTTTATCGACTACGAAACCCTACCGTGTGCAATTCCCAGATTTGACAAGTTTTCTCCGTATCAACATATACCTTTTCAATATTCGTTATGTGTATTAGATACACCAGATACCCAGCCAAGAACCATAGACTTCCTATATTCAGATACAGAGGATCCCAGTCCATATATTGCTGCTTCAATTAGGGAAAATATTGGTGATTCCGGCAGTGTAATCGTGTGGCATAAGGCCTTCGAGTGTGGTCGGAATTGTGAATTAGCCGCAAGAATTCCGGAACTAAAAGAGTACTTTGAGTCAATTAATAGTCGTGTCTTTGATTTGGAGGATATCTTCCTAAAACAGTATTATGTCCATAAAGATTTTAAGGGTAGTACCTCAATCAAAAAGGTTCTGCCAGTACTGGCTCCCGAGCTTTCATATAAAGAATTGGAAGTCAGGGATGGTGGAGCAGCTGCCGAAATATGGAACAAGTTGGTAACTGAGGTATCAGGGGAAGCAGAAAAACAAAAAATTATTCAAAACCTGAAAACTTATTGTGGTCTGGACGCTTATGCTATGTATGCAATATGGAAAGAATTGTACAGGTTGGTAATTCCGGTACCGGAGCAGCATCCCGTACTTGTGGCTACCCTATAACCTCTTCACCTCTCAATTCATCCAATATTCTGGCTGCCCTAGCATAACCAATATTTAATTTCCTCTGAAGTTCTGAAGCAGTTAGTTTGCCATTGTTTTCTTTTGCCAATTTCGATGCTTCTTCGAAAAGCTCATCCATATCGTCATCTTCATTGTCAGATACACTTAACGACAAACCCTGAAGGGCTGTGGTAATTTTCTCCACTTTCATTTCCAATTCCTGTACTTTCTCCTGCAACTCTTCGTGGGTTAGGGTTCTAGGCTGGGTTAACGCTTCAATCTGTGAAACTTCAGTAATTAGTATTTTTCGTGGTTTTGCCCCGTCTGCCGGACCAATAATTCCCAAGAATTGCAGCTGATCCAGTATTTGAGCTGCTCTAGCATAACCAAGACTCATTTTCCTTTGAAGGAATGAAGCTGAAGCATTGTCATGCTCTAATATGATCCTTGCTGCGTCTTTTAATAATGGATCTCGATTACTCCAATTCATAAGCCAAGACTAGGACACCAGACTAATGATGTCAATGCTATGCATAATTACCAAGATTATGTTTAATTAAATCAATCACCTTTGAGGCAAAATCAGCTAAGTTATTGTAGTCCTTATCGACAATCAGATTGATGCCTTTCTCTCTTAGCTCTTGGTTATAGCGAGGCACGGACGAGATACCAATTATGGTCGAGTTTTTGAACTTCTCCAAATCCAAAATATGGAATGATCCGCCTATCTTGCAATCTCTATCAAGCAATATAAAAGCAAATTTCTCTTTCGAACTCTTGTTAAGGTGTTCTTCCACTTGCCAATATTCAGATAATACAGTCACCGAAATCTTCTGATTCAACTGGTCTTCAAATAGAGTAAGCCCTCCTAAAAGCTTTGTTAAAGTTTCTAAATCGTCTTCTAATATTAATATCCTCACGTTCATTTAATTATTTTAACCTTTAGCGAGCTCTTTATCCTCCTAATTGCATATCCTGCAAGAAGTAAGCAGAACAAAGTAGCCCAAAAAGTAAACGTATACATAAACAGGCAAAATATAATTACACCAGCAAACACAATAAGATACATTCTAAAGTCATATTCGTTTTTCGGAATTTTGCTAATAACCTTACTCAGCTTATCTCTATGTAAAAATATCTGGCGCAATACATCTCTAAGGATAGGTATGCTAAATAAGTAATCTAAAATATCAATTATTATCGACCAGGTTTTCTTCCCCTCCTTTTGCAGTCTTAATTTTTGATCATGAGTTAAATACACCGCTTCTTTCGGTTCGAAATCTAATACGGTTTTACCAGTATGAATCTGTTGCATCCAATTCGGAAAAGTGTTTATGAGCGATTTAATTTTGGACACCCCTTCTGAGGTGAATATAATTTTCCAATTCGAGTCCTTTTTCTTTTTAAACTGTAAATGTCGCATTGTAAGTCCAAACATCTTCGCAGTATTTAACTTGTCCTTATTAGTTAAACCACCTGAAATCTCCAAATAACAATTTAGTTCTTTACCAGAATAATCGGAAAATACCTCTTTAACGCTGAATCTCTTTTTAAGTTTAGTCTTAACGTAGTCGACGTAGTAAGGCTTAAAGGTGAATTGTTGAATAAACTTTCCTGTCCAAATATTCGCAAAGGTCCAAATCACTGATACTGTATCTCTGATATTATTCACAACGTAATTATTTGGTTTCATTTTGAGCAGATATTTCACTTGAATTATTGAATGTAACTTTAAGTTTAGGGTTCTTCTTATACTTTTTCATAAACTCTTTATTCTCACTAGCTAAATATATAGTGTGATATATAGTTCCATCACTTCTTTTCAGATCCCGACCCACCAATACTCCATCCTTTTTAAGCTTTCTGACCGTGGCTGGATGTAAACCATATTCATCTCTAAAGTCCCAACTGTCTAGTGTTATCGTATATCCATAGTCCTTCTCAAATATTTCCAACGGCACTATTCCTGCTTTTAAATTACGCTGGCAATCCAGACACCTTATTCCTCGCAAATCCCACCAAGTTTGATCGCCGGATATAGTCTCTCGACAAACACCGCAGGTATAACCTTGTTTCCCATCGTTTAGAAGAAACCCATCTGGCTCTTTTTCCAATCTTCTTTTTCTGGCGTTTTGTTCAGCCTCAAACTTGGCACTCAATCTAGCTAACCCAACAGGACCTTCATACTCGTGCTTCTTTAACAGTTCCGGATCAATCTTTGACGGTTTCTCTTCCTCTTTCTTCCTGCCCGCAATTTCCCACATGTCTTCTTCTTGTTCAACTCCTTTAAGCTGTCCTATCACATAACCTAACCTATAAGACAGACTATTGCTTAATAATCTCCAGTTAGTGCCATCAAGGGTTTCTTTCAAAATCTTTTCCATTGCTTTGACACTCTGATGATCTTTCCTGCTGGAGTCTGAATCTTGAACAGTAAACGGAACATTTACGAACTTTCCTATATCAGGTGGCTTAAATACAAGTCTGGTAAACTTTTCTTTTTCAAACTTCTCTCTCAATAACTTTTCCAGCTCTACAATACTAACCTTTTTCAGCGAAATCGCTTTTTGATATGAAGTGGTGTCATATTTATGGAGTTCTTCCTTAAAAACCGCATTAGCCACTTGCCAAGATTCAATTACGTTTATGTACTCCTTCCCTTTTTCTTCTGATAAACAATACCTATCTCTGTATTTCTCCAGCAGTTCTTTATCTTCCTTCTTTTTTGCTTCCTGTTCGATCTTAAATTTACCATGATCACTTTTATCTACCTTTTTATAACCACACTTCTTGCAGTGAGAAGTATAAATACTTATTTCACCTTCAAACTTCACATCAGTTTCCAAAGGCTTTCCGCATTTGGGGCATTTCGGTGGTGTGTAATCCCATTCGCTACCGTCTTCGTAAAGAATCTGTCTCTTTTTGCATTTCAGACACTCATACATAAATGTCATCTTGGCATTTTCATTAAAAGAGTCGAATAGTTCTTTCATGGTCATTTTTGTAGGGGAGCCACAAATCCTACACAGCACATTTTTCGGTTCAGGGGTGTTATCAAACTTATCCTGCAATCTTCGGTCAGCTTCCACCCATTTGCTTATAGTTTCTTCCTTATGTCGATACCTTTCCCCGACAATAGTGTTCATGTACAGATTTATGACCTTTCGACTTTCTTCTTCGTATTTTTCAGGAGAGTACTTTTTGAAGTTTTCAGTGTTCCGTCCTTTCTCCATTCCTTCCACCATCGCATTGTAGTAGTCCAAACACTCCCTAATAGTACGAAGGTCATATCGATCTATATAGTCTTGTTTATCGTTGAGATATTGCATTATATGCAGTTATTCTCTGACACTAGAGATCTAGTTTAATACGCCAATTTCCATCTATACTTTCAAAAAGAATTCTTTTCGCTTTCTTAAAATTTGTTTTATTATCTTTAATAAGTTGGCTATACGTTTCGCTAAACAACTTAACAGTATTTTGCATCTCATCTGGGGTATTTGCTTCAATTTTAATAAGAATGTTTTTGTCTAGGGTTGTGTTCTTAACAACAAGTTTGGGCTTAGATTTCCCCTCAAACAATGTTTTTGCTCCCTTTTTTAAAAATGAATATATATCCTTTACGACTGCGTCGATTGCGGAAGTCAAAATCATTCCTCCAACAGTAATAGCCCCTGACTCAATCGGGTGATTTTGAATTGTTTGTAGCAAATATTGAATATTTAGAAAAACATTAATATTAATTATTTGTGAGGGGATTTCGGAAAATCGCATCACTTCATTAACAACAACTTTGGTGTTAGGCGAAAATGAGGACTTGATGGTATTAATTTGCGTATCGTTGTATGAATTTTTCTCTACAACTACCTCTATTGTTATATTATGATCAGCTTTTTCATCTTGCTTAGTTAGTTTTTTTCCAAAAGCGGCACTGAATCCCTTATACTCACCACTTTCAAATTTCTTCCAGACTACCCGATCCAAAATATCTACTTTTGCATAAATACCTAAAAAATCACCATTTTCGACCAAAAACGCATTTTTTGCATACCCGACAGGAGGAATTTCAATATTATGATTATCTCTTAAATATCGTTGATTTGGATCACTTTTTATACTTTCCCATGCGGAGCAAATCATTACTTTATCAACAAATATATTTCTTGATTCGGAGAAAAATGTAGTAGCAGTAAAGCCTTCTACATTACCAAAAATCTCTCGATCAGGAGTACTATTTTCAATAGTGTCTAATATTATATTTCCGGGATCGTTAAGTTTTCTCATAATTTATCCAAAAATACTATATTTAGCATCAGGAAACTCATCTTGTGGAATAACGTCTAAAATTTTTATGTCACCTGTCAAAGCTTTTGTCACAATTGTTTCACTTAAAGTCTGTAGACACTTGAGCTTTTTTATTTCTGTTAAGGTGAAAAATTTTGCTCTGTCTACTTCTGACTTTTCAACCTCCAGCTTTTCCGTGGTCGACTTCAGAAGAAATATAAAATAGACGCTATTTTCATCTTTATATAGTCTGTTTCTTACTGCGATTAATCCTATGACTATGACTTTAATGTTCGTTTCCTCTTCAACTTCTCTGACTATTGCGTCTTCGATTTTTTCTTTTTTTTCAACAAACCCCCCGGGAATTGCCCACTCACCCGTATCTTCACCTCGAACACGTCTAACAAGAAGAACTTTCTTGTCGTGAATTACAACGCCACCTACACCTATTGAGTATCCTTTTCGATATTTTGATTCATCAAATGCCATATATATTAACTAGCAATCAGTCCCCAGTTTATATAAGCCTCACGATTATAGTATCCTAGCCCTTCACCAAGCGGATAGTTGTCGAAATCAAAGTGGGAAACAGCAGAGGTGATGGGACCTTGTTTAAAGGGAATATGGATAACATGAGCCGTTCTATTATTTATTCTGTCTTCCAGAGCTTTAGGCCACCAATTTGTAAGCTGAGCGGGAGCGAGTATTGATGAGTAGGCTGGATAAGCAGCGATTATTGGAATTTTGCACACATCGACTGCATGTTCGATTTCAAATGGAACCCAATCTGTATCTAACTTGGTTGTATTCCCGATAATTAGAATCATATTTTTAGAATTGTTAAGACGCTCTCTCAATGATCGTTTTAGAGTCTCTCTCAAACTGGTGTCTCTAACAGAACCAGTTTTCTCATGGCTATTTATAAAGTTAAAATCATTATCCTCACGAACTTTCCACATTCTTAGGGTGTTGTAATACTTCATATCCGACTCCGTTGGGTTGGGAGTGTCGTTAGCATGAAATGCAATATATGTACCGTTTCTGTATGCCATATTTAAAAATTTTGTAAAAAATCGTTAAGCTCTAACATGTTAACTTTTTCTAGATTATTTGGGTAAATCACAATTGTTAATTGCTCGCTAATAGTGTTTTCACGAGATGCCAGCAAGAAAGAGGAAACAATAAGCTTTATTAAATTAGAATGTGATGCTGTGCCAATTCTTGCTAGATCCGATCCGAGAACTGCCATTGCCACTTTTCCTCGCTGACCTTTTAGCCTAATTTCTTCCCAAAGCATGTCTAAACTAGTAGAAAGTTTTTTAATATCTGACTGTGCTTTAAGATTGTTTCCCATAAAACTATACGCTGAGCAGTAATACTTTTTTGTTCCTGCACTAAGAGTTGCAACAGTGCCAATAGGGTACCGTATTTTCTTTCCTTGAGACTTCTGGCTATCCCTAGTTCCCGATATGCCATTAAGTGCGGCCGTTAAATCTGTGTTTAATCTGGGAGTATCGTCTCCATAAACTGTTGCTAAGAATTGCCCTTGGATTGATTTTGCTTTGATAATGTTCCCTTTTTCTGTATCGAAAGTATCGTTCATGCCAATAACAAGATCAGAATCTTCCTTAAATAAATCTCCTACTTTGATTTTGATCAATATGTCCGGCACAGAGAGCCGACGAGAGATTTCAAGTCGAGGGAAAATACTAATAACAGCCCAAACTAGAGATACCACAGTAAAAGCCTCTAGGCCTGGATACTTCAATCCAAACGTATTTGGGAACAGTATATCTAGAACGCCCAACCCGATTGCGAGAGTACCAAATGACTGTACAAAAGAAGAAACAACCTTGTTTAAGGTTTGTCGGGAAAACAATGTTGTCTTATAAGATAGTATGATTGTCATAAGCCAAGTTCTTCGTAAACTGATGTTTTGTAACTGTAATTGCCAGGATACTGGCTTTTATATGCATCGTATGAAGCCGGAAAGTGATCTAATGCATATTGGATAATTTTCGCATTGAAAGAAACGTGCATCGTGTAGATGTCGCTTCCCACTGCTGCCGGACAACGTTTACTATCGTAGCTTCGACTTTTGTTAAGATTAACCACTATTATTGGTATATCCTTCTTTCTCGCTAGTTCAATTTCCCAAGGTACGAACTTGCGTAAATTCTTTGTATTTTCTCCAACCAACAGAACCATTTGTTTCGCATTGTCCATGCGGATTCTGAGCTGAGCCTTGATTGATTCCTCTGTGCTTGTGTCTCTAGCGCTGTTGAGATCGTGAGCATTGTAGAAATTGAAGTCTATATTCTCGTTGGACTTCCATGCCGTCATTAGCCGATAAGCCAACATATCTGTATCTCCGTCAAACGCAACATAAGTTTTATTTCTATATGACATAATTACTTAATTGACTTAATAACCTGAATAACCATACCGTTCACAAAAAACTGATCATTTTCTCCTATGTAAATTGGTGCGTGATAGCTAGAAGACTCAGATAAAAGGACAATGTTGCCGTCTTTTGCAATTGAAAATTTCTTAATATTTGCATGGTTTTCAATAACTGACAGTACGTAATCACCCGGCCGAGGGCTAATCTGGTCTCTGTCCACGATTACATAGTCGCCTTCTTCAATACTGCTTCCGTTAATATTTGCTCGATCCATCGAATCTCCTTCCGCCATCAGAGCAAATATATTATTAGTCTTCTTAAGCAAAGATTCCGAAACCTTAATGTATTTTTCTATTCGTTCTTCAGCAACGAGTGTAGCGGGGCCACAATTAGCCGCTCCCACGACAGGTATGGTGATAAAATTGGGTTGAAGACTGGAAGAGTGCCTAAGGGACTCCCGGAGATCCGAAGGCGAAGTGGTTTTGACTAAACCTTTCTTTATAAGTTGCTGAAGGTGGTATTTTACCCGTTGAGGATTTTTTACGTCTATAAGTCTGCCCAGGGGTCTAAGCCCCAGCTTTAACACATCTTGAGTTTTAGCTAACTCTAATATTTTTTGTTGGACAGGATCCATAATTGTCTCCAATCTACTCCACTTATCCATAAACGTCAATACTTTTATTGACACAGACCCATAACAACTCTGTTGTCTATTGACAGACCACAAATAAATTGTTACATTAAATTTGTTTCAACCAAACAAATTGAAACGGTGTCGACGAGCACTTGAAAGAACGCCTTTAGGAAATAACTTAGATAGATCGATAGATAAGTTTAAGTTTTTTCCCGAGGGCGTTTTTTATTATTCTGACCATAAAACTATGAAAGAAAAAATCCAAATCCAATACGTTTCACCAGACACTCTGAAGTTCGCTGAATACAATCCCCGGAAGATCAGTGAGGAGGATCTCAAGGGGCTAATGGCCAGCCTTACGGACTTCGGGACTGTAGATCCTTTACTGGTCAATAATGCTCCCGGGCGGGAAGGCATAGTCATTGGTGGTAATCAGAGATTATTGGCTTTAAGAAAACTAGGGAACAAGGAGATTCCGGTTGTCTATTTAAACATTCCCGATCTGGCTAAAGAAAAAGAACTGAATGTTAGGCTCAATCGGAATCAAGGTGAATGGGATTTTCAGTTGCTGGCCAAGTTTGATGAAAATCTTCTCAAAGACATCGGTTTTTCTAGTGAAGAATTGGATGCCATTTTTGAAATTGACCCTGAACCGGAAGTGTTCGACCTGCAAAAAGAATTGCAGAAATTAAAAATTGACCAGATACAGATTCAAAAAGGCGACATATATGACTGTGACGGGTCTCGGATCATGTGTGGTGACTCCACTGTCGAAGCGGATATGTTTAAGTTGGTCAGTGATGAACATCCTTCTTTTTGTCTCACCGACCCACCTTATATTTTGGACTATCTGCATGGAAAGAAGAAACACGGCAAACCAATAACCGGCTTTGGGGCAAAAAGAGACAGACGATACCTAGAAACGGATGTGTTACCTCCTGACTTCACGGAAAAGTGGATGGCAAATATCCACAAAGTTCAAGCCAATGACTTCAGTATTATCGTATACGAAAACTGGAAAAACATCCGAACCATCTGGGGAGAAATGGAAAAATACTGGAAGATGAAAAATATGATTGTGTGGCATTTGCCAAACCGCCACCAAGGATTTTCAGCAAAATATAAATTTTTTAGTAAGCACGATATTGCCATGGTGGGTGCTACTCCGGAGATGGATATCCCCTTTAACTTAGAAAACGAGGTAGATGGACTTCAGGAAGAATATGAAAATGCACTATTTGCAATTAGTGGCAAACCACATTGGGAAGGATACAAACACGGTAAGAAAAACCAGCCAACGGATTTTATTGAGTACAAAGCTTCAGATGAGAAAAATTCTGGCCAAGGAGTGATATTTGGCACCAAACCCATCGAAATACTTATTCCTTATATTAAAGTTCTTACTCGAAGGGGTGATTTAATTATCGAACCGTTTGGTGGAAGTGGGAGCACCCTAATCGCAGCTACTAGAATGCAACGCCGCTGTTATTTGATGGAGAAGTCACCTGTATACGCCGAAGTAATTCGGAAACGCTGGGAAAGCCTGACTGGTAAAAAAGCAGTCAAGATTGGAGGTAAATAATATGAGCATCAAGACAATTCAGAAACGTCAGCAAAAAGATAGGGAAGCAGTACTGGAGAACCTCAAGCGGATGCCGATTGTGGAAGTAGCTTGTACCAAAAGCGGTATTTCCCGGGCGACTTTCTACCGTTGGAAAAATCAAGACAAAGAATTTTCCAAGTTTGCCGAAGCCGCTCAAGCCGAAGGTGAAAACTTAATTGGGGATCTGGCCATTAGCAAGATTGTAAAAGCAATAAACGAAGACAATCTTTCGGCTGCTATGTATTGGCTAAATCACCGGGATCCGAGATTCGGTAACAAAGTTGAAATTACTACCAACAACCAACCTCAGGAAACGCTTACTCCAGAGCAGGAAGACGCTGTTAAAAAGGCTATGGTATTAACCGGACTCACGGAAAAACAACCAGATGGAAAAGACTAAACATAGTATGACAACAATACCTAACGAAATCATAAACAAACTAGTAACCGACAGACCTGTCAGGATAGAAACAACCCGCCGGGATATGTCTGTATTTTTCAGTTTCTACTTCACGAAATATATTCAATACTCCATTGCTCCATTTCAAAAGGAAATACTACAGCTCCTTCAGGAGAAACAGAATAAAAGAATTGTGATAACCGCATTTCGCAACTCCGCTAAATCAACCCTTTGCAGTTTAGTCCTGCCTATTTGGTCAATTGTTGGCACACACCAAATGAAAAATGTGGTTATTGTCAGTCAAACGGATCAAAAGTCCGAAAAATTATTAAGCGATATCCGTCGGAAGCTAACCGTCGATAAGTTGTTACTACACGATCACGGTACTTTCTACAGTAGTAGCGATGAGTGGAACAAACGCACCTTAGTAATTCCCAAATACGGTGCCCGTGTTACGGCTGTATCTATTAGCGAAAGTGTCCGGGGTATTCGGCATGAAGAAAGTAGGCCTGACCTGATTATTTATGACGATATCGAAGATGTCCAATCAGCAAAGATTCAGGAATCCCGAGACAAATTGTGGGAAATTGTAAACCGGGAATTTATTCCTCTGGGCACCAAAGACACCCGTCATATATTTATAGGGAACTTGGTTCATGCTGATTCCACAATGTCCAGGCTTAAGAACTTAATCGAAAATAGAAAAATGACCGGGATCTACCGAGAATACCCGCTCATTAAAGATGAAACCATTATGTGGCCGGGCTTGTTCCCCGACATGTCCGCTATTGAGGAGTTTAAAAAGGGATTTCCAAGCGAAGATGATTTTCTGCGTGAATATATGCTACTTACTATTCCTGAAGGGAAACAAATTATTCTACCCGAAGACATCCACCGATACGAAGAACGTGACTTACTTCCCCGAGCAGATTTCAAAATGTATCTATTATTGGTTGATCCTGCAGTTTCGGGAGAAAAGACCAGCAAGCATGACAAAACAGCTATAAACATCCTGAAAATCTATGGCTCTAATGAAACATTCAAAATGTATGTTTGTCCCAATCCAATTAATGATTGGTTAACCTGGCCGGAAATTATCGACCTGATTAAAAAGATTATCGGATCCTTAGGAAAAGGGGCTGTATATCGGATGTTAGTAGAAGGGGGATCAACCCAGAAAGGTCTCACACAGATGTTACAACAAGAAGGCCTGAATGCGGAGGAGATTACCCCCCAAGGTAACGACAAACGAACCCGGCTTTCCATGCTCAAACAGTTACTACGAGACAAAGTAGCGTTTCCTGTTTCCGGTACTGAAGAATTAGAAAAACAGCTAATTTATTTTGGCACTGAAAGATATGACGATCTAGTCGATTCTTTGACACTCATTCCGCTGGCTATTGGTGATATCGAGAAAAATCTTTCCTCAGAGGTGATACGCATTCCTTTTAGTCGACCCGATCCGTTGAAGGGGATATTTAGAAGCTCAGGTGAGGATTGGGCAGACAAACAGGACAGAAAAATGTTTCCAAGTCTATATCGCAGAAGAAATACAACCCGAATTATCTGAAAAACTCGTCAGGAGATACTTTCAAAGCCTTGGCCAATTTGTGGATATTATCAACCGAAATATTTTGTTCAGCTCGCTCAATTGAGCCGATGTAAGTCCGGTGTAGATTTGCTCTAAATCCCAGTTCCTCCTGGGATAGCCCGGCCTTCTTTCGCAAAGCTCTCAGTCTTTTTCCAAATTGTGCTCTGGTAGGAGTTCCGGCCATATATAAGACAAATCGTAGATAAATGATGTCAATAGCTCTACAGACAATAACTAGCATTTCGTAGCTGAAAGCGGTATTATCAGACAAATGGGGAAGGAGGTGAGAAGAAGATGAAAAAACTACTTAAATGGGTAGGAATCGGCATAATAGCGATTATCGTCATCAGTGTGATTTCCAGTATGGGGAAATCAGGTGACAGTAAATCCGGAGATACCACAAAGCCGACGCAGACAGTCCAGGAACCGACTATAGTAAAGGCTCAGGAATTGGCTGATGATTTCGATGCCAATCAGGTAGCTGCTGAAAATAAATGGAAGGGCAAGTTAGTCCAATTCAGTGCGGAAGTTACCAATATCACTGATACTGGCCTGTCATTCAGCAAAGTCGCTTCCAAGCAGTTTTCCATGGCTCAAATCAGCTGCCGGATCACCGACAAAGAACAGCTCCTCTCACTCAAAAACGGTCAGGTTGTAACCGTAAAGGGAGTCGTAGGGGGACAAACTATTGGAGTGATCGATGTATCAGACTGTTCAGTGGTTAAATGAACCAAAACCGATTGATTTCTAAAGCCCCTCCTTGCCCGAGGGGTCTTTAGAAAGTTTTTATGGCCAAGTTCGTTATATAATCTCATTAAACCCGTTTAATATGAAACTTACTGATAATGAGAAAAGGGATGTAATCAAGTTTCTTGAAGCTGGTAAACCACTTCCAGAAAAGTACCGCTTTCTTCTATTTGATGATGACCGTGAGGTGGAACTACTGTGGAATGGAAAAACTAACGAGGTAACAAATGTGGTATTACCATTTCAAGTAATTGAACAGATCGACGAACCAAGAAGTGATGCCAAGTTTGGGATGCAGGAATCACTTTTTGACACATCGGGTAGGCAAATCACAGGTTGGACAAACAAGCTTATATGGGGTGACAACAAACTGATTCTTTCCTCACTGAAAAACGGTCCTCTTCGAAAAGAAATTGAAGCACAGGGTGGTTTGAAATTAATTTATATCGACCCTCCGTTCGATGTTGGAGCCGACTTCTCAATGGGGATAGAAATTGGTGGCGAAGAGTTCACAAAAAAGCCATCAGTAATTGAAGAAATCGCCTATAGAGACACTTGGGGTAAAGGAGCAGATAGTTTCATTGCGATGGTCAATGAACGACTTCGTCTAATGTATGAACTATTAGCCAACAACGGCAGTATTTATGTGCATTGTGATACAAGAGTAAGTAGTTATCTAAAATTGGTACTTGATGAGATATTTGGTAAGAACAATTTTAGAAACGAAATTATATGGAAAAGGTTTAACTTTCACGCAGATGCAAAGAGATTTGGAAGTGTAACCGATAGAATCCTTTATTACTCAAAGAGTCTAGATTTTCAATTTAATACACAAAGAAGGCCCTTTACCGATGACTACGTACAAGACAAGTTTACCCAAAAAGATGAAGATGGAAGAATCTATAGACTTTCACCTCTAGATCCGCCACAAGGAAGAGGTCCTATATATGAATTCCATGGAATAACTAGGGCGTGGAGGTTCACCAAGGAAAAGATGTTAGTTTTAGATGAACAAGGAAAAATATATTCTAAGAGTACCGTGCCTCAGTTAAAAAGATATTTGGATGAACTTGACGGTCAGGCTGTCCACGATATGTGGGATGACGTTGCCCCTGTTAATCCTCAAGCTAAAGAAAAAATGGATTACCCAACCCAAAAACCTGAAGCACTACTCGAAAGAATAATTAACGCATCGTCCAGTGAGGGTGACCTCGTTGCAGATTTCTTTTGCGGATCCGGGACTACTCTATCTGTGGCCGAGAAATTAGGTCGAAAATGGATAGGTTCAGATTTAGGAAAATTTGCTATCCACACCTCGAGAAAAAGACTGATTGGCGTTCAAAGAGAACTAAAAAAGTCAGGAAAAGATTTTCGAGCCTTTGAAATCTTAAACGTGGGCAGATATGAAAGGGAAATCTTCTTGTCTGCGAACGACGATTTGAGAGCTGAGGAAAAAATTAAGCAATTGCTACAAAAGGAGAAAGAATTCGTTAAATTGATTATTTCCGCTTACAAAGCCGAGATGGTAGAAGGTTTTGTAAACATTTCTGGTAAAAAGCGTGATCGACTAGTAGCAGTAGGACCAATAAGCACCCCGGTGTCTTCAAAGCTCATTCAAGATATTGTGAATGAGTGCAAAGAAAACAACTTAACAAAGGTGGATGTACTTGGGTTCGATTATGAAATGGGGATGGACTTGCAAGAATATAAAGAGCAAGGAATCGACATAGCATTCCGAATCATTCCAAGGGAGGTATTTGATAAAAAGGCTGTTGAGAAAGATCAAGTCAAATTTTACGATGTGGCATATTTAGAAGTTAAACCAATTGTTAAAGGGCGGACTAATAGTAAAGAGATTTCGGTTGAGCTTACTGGATTCTCAGTTTTTTATAACCAAGACGCATCAGAAGAAACTACAGAAGCTCTTAGGCCAGGGGGAACAAGAGTTGTAGTTGAAAATGGTCAGGTAGTAAAGATTTCCAAAGATAAAGCCACTGAAGCTGTGACAAGAGAAATTTTAACTAAAAAGTGGACAGATTGGATTGATTACTGGGCAGTAGATTTCAATTTCGCCGATAGAAAAGAAGTTACTTCTGAATATGACAAAGATGGGAACTTAGTTGAACAATGGACTGGAGATTATGTCTTTGACAACGAATGGCAAAGCTTCCGGACTAAAAAGAATCGTAATCTGGAGTTAACTTCAGCTCCGAAGGAAGTTGGCAGAGGTAAATATAAGATCGCAGTTAAAGTCGTCGATATCTTTGGAAATGACACGACAAAAATTATTGAGGTAATCATATGATTAATCTCTTTGAAAAATTATTGGGATATTTAGGTTTGAATATGTTTAATAAAAAACAGTCTATTAGTGGCTCACAAAATGTTACTCAAGTTCAGGGAAATAACAATCAAGTAAACAGTCCAAATATACTCCTTAAACACATACACGCTATTCCTGAAATATCAGTATCACTTACCGGAAATGGGGCAAAAGTAACATTTGAAGGCGATGTCACAAATAAATCAAAGCAATCATTGGTTTTAGAATATATTGACATTAATCGAGTTAAAACCGAGTTTAATCAAGAATTTAATAAACTAATTTTTATTAGGGACAATAAAATAGTCTTTCCCACAAATATTTTCAAAGAAGAAATAAAAGAAATTTCGTTGATAGCAAGATACCGAACTTTAAGTGGTGATGTCTATGAATATAAACAAGTTGGAGTTCAGAAACCCAGGGCCGATGGCAAATATAACATTTCTTTTAGCAACACCAAAATTGAAAGAATAGAATAAATATGGCTTTGCATCCTGACTTCCCAAAAGATCCTTATGTAATACTAGACCCAAGTATTCGTTGGTTTCCGGCTGATGAAGACTTACGGGATAAAGGCTATGACAAGTTGTTGCCACCATTAGTTGCCGATTTGCGAAAAAGAGTAAAAGAGTGGAGAGACAAACATTATGATGGTGCAAGTAACACTTCTAAGGCGTTATTGAATTGGTGGTTTAATGAAGAACATAATCTCTATGATATAAACGGAAATGCAAACAGTTTCAAGTATTACTTTGCTCAAAGAGAAGCGTTGGAGACTGTTGTTTGGCTGTACGAGGTTGCAAAGGTTAAAGACAAATACGACCTGATTCGCTACAACTCTACCGGAGTTCTAAGTCCGGCCATGTTTTCTGAGGATTGGCTACGATTTGTAGTAAAAATGGCGACAGGTGCAGGTAAGACAAAAGTCATGAGCCTTATGATCGCCTGGGCATACTTTCATCGGAAATATGAGCCAGAGTCTCGGTTGGCAAAGAATTTTCTTTTGATTTCACCAAACGTAATTGTGTTCGAAAGAATAAAAAACGACTTTGAAGGCTTGAAGATATTCTTTACAGATCCAGTTCTTCCGGACAACGGTTACCAAGGTCAAAACTGGCAAGACGATTTTCAGATCACGCTTCACTTGCAAGATGAGTTAAGAACAGTTTCTGATACCGGAAACATCTTTTTGACAAATATTCATCGGGTCTTCGAAGGTAACATTCAGGAACCAAATGTAGATGATGAAGACACCTCAGCTTACTTCTTGGGCCATAAACCAGTAACAAAAACTAACGATTCTACTGTAGATTTGGGAATGATAGTTCGGGATATAGACGAGTTAATTGTTATCAATGACGAAGCTCATCATATTCATGATGAAAACATGGCTTGGTTTAAGTCCATATTAGATATAGACAATCGGCTGAAACAAAAAGGGTCAGGACTTGCCTTACAGTTGGACGTGACAGCTACTCCCAAAAAAAATGACGGTTCAATATTTGTCCAAACTATTTCCGACTACCCGTTGGTTGAAGCAATCCATCAAAGAATTGTTAAAAACCCTGTTGTACCGGACGCTGCAAGCAGAGGCAAGCTAAAAGAAAACCAGAGTGCATTGTTTAGTGAAAAATATCGCGACTATATAAATCTAGGGTTAGAAGAGTGGCAAAAAACGTACAACACCTTAAAGCCGATGGGTAAGAAATCCATCTTGTTCATTATGACTGACGATACAAAAAATTGTGATGAAGTTGCTGATTATATTAGAACTAGTTTTGCAGACCTCAGAGATTCTGTTTTGGTTATTCACACCAACAGAAGTGGTGAAATCTCTGAAAGTGTAACCGGAAAAAACAAAGACGAGTTAGACTTGTTGAGGAAACAAGCAAACGAAATCGACAGCTGGGAAAGTCCGTTTAAAGTTATCGTCTCTGTAATGATGCTTAAAGAGGGCTGGGATGTAAAGAATGTGACTACTATCGTAGGTTTGCGCCCATATGCCGCTGATTCAAAAATCTTGCCGGAACAAACATTGGGACGGGGTTTAAGGAGAATGTTTTTTGGTAGAAATGATGTAGAGGAATACGTCAGTGTAGTAGGTACTCCCGCCTTTATGGACTTTGTTGAATCAATTAAGGGTGAGGGTGTTATTTTGGAAAAAAGGGCCATGGGACATGGGCTAGGTCCGATATCTCCAGTCGTTATTGAAGTCGATAAAGATAATCCCAACAAAAACATCGAAAAGTTGGATATTGAGCTTCCAGTGATGACCCCCCGGATTCAAAGAGAATATAAAAATCTTTCCGACCTAGATGTATCTTCTTTTGGCAACCTCAGACTAAAAGTAAAAGAGTTTTCAGAAGAAGAAAAAAGAGAAATAGTATTCAAAGATGTAGTAGATGAAAAAACTCATCACACCACAATCCTTTCAGGAGAAATTGAACCAGATTACCAAAGTGTCGTAGGCTTCTTTGCTCAGGTTGTAATGAGAGAACTGCGACTTTTTGGCTGCTACGACATTTTATTCGGAAAAGTTAAGGAGTTTATCCAAAATTATCTGTTTGATAGTCCTGTGGATTTGTCTGATCTAAATGTTTTAAGGAATCTGTCAGAGGTTGAGTACATCAAACTGATTAAAGACACATTTAAGAAAGAAATTAACGATTTAACAATTCAAGACAGTGGTGACACGGAAATAAAAAACTACATCAAAATTAGTGATGCACGACCATTTGTAGTAAATGACAAATCGTACTTACTGCCCAAGAAATCAGTTTTCAACCGGATTGTTGGTGACAGCAACTTTGAACTGACATTCTCAGAGTTTCTGGAAAACAGTGAAGATGTGATTTCATTTGCAAAGAACTTTCAAAACAAAGAAGCGAGTGCTTTAAGAATTGAATACAAAAACTCCGAAGGTTTGATAGCCACCTATTATCCTGACTTTTTTGTAAAACTAAACGACAAAACGATCTATATTATTGAAACTAAAGGCAGAGAGGAAGAAGACGATAAACTGAAATTTGAGCGATTATTGCGGTGGTGTGAAGACGTAAACAAACGCCAAAGTAGAGTGGAATATAAAGCCCTATATGTAAAACAGGAAGTATGGGAGAAATATAAACCAAAGAACTTTGACGAAGCAGGCAGAATTTTTTCCATAGATCGGGTTTGAGGCTAGACTTCCACCGTTTTTGCGGTACCTTTGACTTGGTGAACGAAGCTAAACAAAGCCAAACTGAATACTGCCTATATGCCAGAAAATCCAGTGAATCGGACGAGAGACAGGCGATGTCGATAGACTCCCAGATAAAGGAAATGACAGATTTGGTGAAGAAAGAGGGGCTGATAATTAAAAACATTTACAAAGAAAGCCATTCGGCTAAAACTTCAGGAGCCAGACCGGTGTTCATGCAGCTGTTAAGTGATATCCGAAACGGCCAATTTTCCGGCATCCTGACTTGGGCACCGGACAGGCTGAGCAGAAACGCCGGAGATTTGGGAATGCTGGTAGATCTCATGGATCAGGAGAAACTCAAACAGATCAGAACCTACTCCCAAACTTTTTCTAACAACCCCAACGAGAAATTCTTACTGATGATTCTCTGCTCACAAGCCAAGCTGGAAAATGATCAGAAGGGACTAAATGTGAAGCGTGGTATCAGGGCTAAGTGTGAAATGGGCTGGAGACCGGGACCGGCTCCAATCGGCTACTACAACCGATCGTTCGCCGGAGTAAAAGATATCATGGAAGATCCGGACAGGGGACACTTCGTCACAGAAATGTATGAGCGGGTGGTCAATGGTGATAGTGGCAGGCGAATCAAAAGGTGGGCAGACCTGGTCGGGTTCACCAACCGCACTGGACACAAACTGACACTGAGCCAAGTCTACCGGATGTTGAACGACACCTTCTACTACGGAGAATTCGAGTACCCCATAAACAGCGGTGTCTGGTATAAGGGTAAACAACCAAAATTGATAACTAAGGAACTATTTGACAAAGTTCAGTTAAAACTTACCGTTCCCACTAAAGCCAAGTGGCGATCCCGAAATATTATCTTTCGGGGTATCTTCAAATGCGCTACCTGTCAGGCAGCCATCACCGGAGAAGAAAAAATCAGAAACCGGAAGCATGGCCAACCCCGGCGACATGTGTACTACCACTGCACCAGAATCAAAGATCCCAACTGCAAGGAACCCTTCCTGACCGAGAAAGAATTAACAAATTCGATAGCCAACTACATTAACTTTATGGCCATGAGTCATCCACAAACTGTAAAACTGAGTAAGATACTTCTACACAAGATTGAAGAATATAAAAACATCCGGGAGCAGGTACTTCTCCAAGAAAACATTAGTTCCAAAACTGAAGTATTGCCGCTTAAAGACTATGCTAAATACGTGATTGAAAACGGAAGCGATGAAGACAAACGAGATCTTTCTACCGTCTTCGGAAAACAACTTTACGTTCACAATAAAAACATTTGCTCAGCCCCGATCTGATATGAATATCACTAAACAGGATTTTCAAAAATACCTCCGGATACAACAATCCGGAATAACAAACATGTTTGATATAAATACAGTTTCTCAATTATCAGGTCTGAGTAAAGAAAAAATTCTGGAGATTATGAAGAATTACAGTCAATCGCGAAAAGAGTGGAGATAGAATAATTTTTGATTAGTTTTCAAACAACGATACTGTATTCCAATATTGGATTTCATTGTCGCCGTAAACCGATATCCGGATAATCGGACCTGAATACGGTCTGCTACTCACACCTTCTGGGAGTTTGAAACTTTTGTCTTCCCATAGCCATTCATGAGATTCTCCGTTCTGTTGAGTTGTATATTTAAAGTCGTTTATTATTTGGTTCAGGTTAGGTATCGATCTAGTCAAATATTCCATAGCCCTTACCTCGGCTTCGGTTTTGCTTATCTTTGGCATGCTTCCGGATTCTGATTTACAAGTTATACCATTCTTGGACAGTTCATCGATTTCAATTGGTTTCAGTCCTTTTATCAGCACCGCTACCAATGAGTGATTACGTTCGTCCGTGTGATACTCATAAACGGAGCATTTACCGTCGATCAAATCTTTCTGATCGTACACGTTTACTTTTCGTGTCCAACCTTCTACTGGATCCATATTTTCTCCACCGCCGACTTTGGTCACTTTACCCACCCGAAAATATGGAGTAGGCAAGTCGGTATTAACAAAAGTCACATCCAAATCGGACCTTCCTGTAAATGTTTTAATAGCTGTTAAATCGCTATTTTCTGACTGTTTAGTTGTTACTTCAGTGGCAGGTGGAGCCGGTTTAAGAATTCGGGGGGCAAAAGCGGCTAGTACAGCGACTCCGGCAATCAAGACAAGCAACCACAACTTTCCGGACTTCATAATTTCATTATATCCCTATGTCCAGTACAATTAAATTGACCACAACAAACTGGTACTAAATAGCTCACAGAACCTGGAATAGAACGGGCTTTTTTGAGGAGGTAAAAACGGTTCCGATATTGGGTCAACGAAGAGGTGTTTTAGAAGGAAACAATGGGCTAATTTAGGCACCCGGGTCACTAGGGGTGCCCGTACTGGCTGGGGGACAGGGATTCGAACCCCGATAGTCAGATCCAGATTCTGAAGTCCTACCGTTAGACGATCCCCCAATAATTACCTCTCCAATTTTACCCTAAAAACTGAGTTCCCGCCTCTTCG
>Ga0172379_10003037_pt1 | contig 27770 bp, 26 predicted proteins | sample GrowelOW334metaG_FD_119756 | JGI IMG/M metagenome (GOLD analysis project Ga0172379, IMG submission 119756) | Groundwater microbial communities from an aquifer near a municipal landfill in Southern Ontario, Canada - Groundwater well OW334 metaG | ecosystem: Environmental > Aquatic > Deep...
ATCAAATAATTTTCCTAATGCTTTTTGAAATTTGGATAATTTGAAAAAATAATTTTCTTCTTCCAATAATTCTGGAGTCGTCTTGTGGTCTGGACATTTTCCTTCTATCAAATCTTTTTCTGTCTTGAATGATTCACAACCGACACAATAAAGTCCGCTGTATTTCTTTTTATAAATATCACCATTTTCCAAAGAAGCATTCCAAAACTTTTGTGCGCCAGTGATATGGCGTTTTTCGGTGGTGCGAATAAAATCATCGTTGGAAATATTCCATAGGTCTGCCAATTCAGCCACTTTGGCACTTTTTTCTGTCACAAAATCCTCTGGTGTCCTGCCTTGATCTATGGCGGTTTTGTATATTTTCTGACCATGTTCGTCGGTACCAGTCAAAAACCTCACATCATTGCCCAATAAGCGCTGATAACGCGCCATAGTGTCCGTAAACAGCAATTCCAAAGCAAATCCGATATGTGGGTCGGCATTGGCATAGGCGATGGCAGTGGTGATGTAGTAGTTAGATTTTTTTGGCATAAAATTATTTTTTTTGTGATAGTTCTTCAAATTTTTTCTTAAGTAAATCAGTGAGAGTGTCTATTTGTGTAGTATCAAAATGACCAATCTCTTTTTCTTTATCATCAATTATTATCGGGCATCTTGGTAAATCGATGAACCATGAATTTGTGTGTCTTATTACCCTAATTGGTGTATCATGCACTCCATCATACTGGTCACTAGTGTAAATACTTTTTGCGGTTTGCAAAATAAAATCATCGCCTAACATTTCCGCAATATGATTTGGAATATAGAGAGCCGATTGTCCACGAAATAGTTCTTGAACGAATTCGCCACGAGAAATTCTATCTAAAATTCGAGGATTTTCTGGTCCAACGATTTCACTACCAAATGGTAAATGCTTATCTATTTTTGGTTGGGGTACAGTTGGGTCAAATTTTCTTTCAGGGTCGCTCATAAAATTATTTTGAAATAATAACAACAAATTCCCCTCTTTCTTCTTTCATTTGGCCTATTATCTCATCAATGGTACCGCGATAAATAGTTTCAAATTGTTTGGTTAATTCACGACCTACCAAAAGTTGTTTTTTTGGATCAAGGTATTCTTTTAATTCATTTAGACATTTCAAAATACGATGACCGGATTCATAAAATCCAACTGTAAAATCATATTGTACCGCTTCTTTGAAAAACTTTTGGCGTTTATTTTTATGTGGAGGAAAACCTAGGAATAAATATTTGTCGGTTGGAAAACCGGATACACTTAATGCGGAAATAATAGCGGATGGTCCCGGAATAGGAATAATTTGGTTTACTCCGTGTTTTAATAAATCACTAATCAATATATTGCCAGGGTCGCTAATCCCAGGAGTGCCAGCGTCTGTGACCAGTGCCAAATTTTTGCCTTCGTTTAAAAGTGATTCAATTTGAATAGTTTTTTTGGCATCACTGTGTTGGTGGTAGCTGATTGTTGGGGTTTTTATTTCGTAATGATCCAACAATTTTCTGCTAACACGAGTATCTTCGCACAAAACATAATCTACGCTTTTGAGAGTTTCAATAGCGCGTAAAGTAATATCACCCAAATTGCCAATGGGTGTAGCCACAATATATAGTTTTCCAGAATTCATAATGGATGTATTCTAGCAAAATAATGCAAAAAAAACAACCCCACACCGGATTGGTGTAGGATTGAAAAGTCAACTAAATAACTTTATTGTTTTGGCTAAAAATTTGGTCCACCGTTTGTGTTAATTATTTGTTGTTGTGGTTGCATTTGCTGTGGTTGACTGATGAACTGATTCATACCAGTCGGCATCTGTAGTGTTTTGATTTGTGCTGGTCCTATAATATTTTGCATATCGTTGCCCTCATCACCTGTCAATTCAGCGACTTTATCGCTAAATTCGTTATTCAAATCCTGTAAATCCCCCATACTACTCATAATGGCATCTAAATCCACAGTTTTTTGCTTGATCAACACCAATATTTCCGCTCCTGTCGTTTTAGCGTCTGCCAAAATACTTACTAATTCTGCTGTGTCTATCTTTTGTTTTTTTAGGGAATTAATTTGTTTTTGTGCATTAGCTGTATCCTTTTTGAATTGGGAATTGAAAGTACCCAAATTACTCATTGTTTGGATGGTTTGTTGGTTTTCCATTATATCATCCATCTGGCCAAAGAAATCATCCTGCAAGAGGTCAAATGCACTTTGAAAATCATTGCTTTTCATTTTGGCTACGGCATCTTCACGGATAGCTTTCATTTTGGTCACTCCATCCTCAAAAGCGGCAAATGGCACGGATAAATCAACACCTTTGGTTGCCAATTTGGTGACTAGAGTTTTACTTTTTTTAACTTGAGTATTTAGGGTTTTTAATTGTTGGTCTACTTGCTTTAAAATTTGAGGCCAACGAGAGCAAGTGTCCAATTGTTCTCTGGAGTCATTTAAATCGTTAAATAAATCCCCCATATTATCTATGCCAGCCGCTTCTACTTCCTCCCAAGTTTTTGCATTTTTGATTGTGGCAATTGTTGTTTTTAGGGTTGCCAATTGTGTTTTTACTTCTTCTGTTACGCAATTTTTGCCTTTGGCTATCTGTTTTTCAAAAGATTTTACGGCCGTTTCCGCATTACGTATTTGTTGTTTTACTTGTTTTAGCTGTTGAGTTTGATTTTGAACATCACGACGATATTGTTCCAATTCCTGCGCAAGCTGGTTGGCTTCTCCCATGTCAAAATCTTGTAAATCTTCTGAAGTTTTGGCAGATTTGGCTTGTGCCATCATACCTCTGAGTTTATCAGCGCTTTCTTTCATTTCAGCTTTTACAGTACCCCCAGCTTTTTCTGTCGTTTTTATCAAGGTATCGAACTGGGTGAGACTGCGTTCCATTTGTTTTGCGCCTCTTTGTACATCTTGTAAAAAGTTTTTATTGTTTCCGTTCTCCCTGTTTCCTTGTTCATTTTGATTCATCTTTTGTTGATCGTTGTTTTGTTGAGGTTGATTCTGATTTTGTGGTTGTTGATTCATCATCTGTTGGTTATCATTCTGCTGCGGTTGATTTTGCTGTGGTTGTTGTTGACTATTGCTAGCGTCACACTCATCTTTGGTAGTTTGTTTGCCAAGTGCATCACAAAAAATAGAGGTGTTTCCAGGTTGTTGTCCACTAGCTACGCCACATTCTTCCATTGTTGTCTGTCTATTTAGTGCATTACAAAAAATAGTGCCAGCTGGTGGAGGCAACAAGTTTGATCCCTCCTGCGCTAATGTATTGGAAGTTTTTAAGGCAGAAATGGCGTCCTTTAAGATTTGTGGTATTTCAATGTAGAAGGCTTTGGCTGGCAATGCTGTACCAAACGCAAAAAATATTGCTAATGTTAAAATTAGAATTTTAAATTTGATTTTCATAAATATATTATTAAATTAAAATTTATATTCAACCCTCGGCCTTTTATAAGGGCTTTATAATTATACCACAACTCATATTGTTTTATCAACAAAACCCGCTTTTGGCGGGTTTGGATAATTCTATTCTATTATAATAGCTTTTGTCGGGCACGAATCACAACTCATCTGGATCATATCGTCTGGATCCCCGTTTGGATTAACAACAATCGCTTTACCATCGTCGTTCATATGAAAAGTATTGCTAGCGAGCGCCTCACATGTCCCACATCCGATACAAAGTTCCTTGTCCACTTTTGGATTCATATAATATATTTGAATTATGTATTGTTTAATAATTTAGATATCACCTAGGAAGTCGTTATTTAACACCTCTTCGACAGATGCGTCAATGATACCTGGATCCTGTGGTTCTCTAGTAGCCGCTTCTTCAATTTCTTTTAAGATAGTTTCTTCCTTGGCCTCGTGAATAAAATTGCCGTTAACTGCAACGATTGGAGCTAGATGACAGTTGCCAGTACAGCTACAAAAATTTAGATCAACCTTATCGTTTTTTTCACCGGCTTTCAAACCAGTATCACTTTCAATTTTACGCATCAATTTTCCCGAACCCATTACACCACACGTCATGCCGCAACAAACACGAATTTTCTTATCAACCATAGTATTTTTCTTGATAGAATCTGAGTAAATCTTCAATCATTGGAACATTTTCTTTGTTGATTATGCCGATTTTTAATTTCTTTTGCAAATCTTCTAATGTTGTGGCGCCTTCCAGTACCGCTTCTTCAATATCGTGGTCGGTAATGTGTAAATCTTTGTCAACTACTTTTGAACCAGCAGTAATAATGCGATCATGTTGACCAGTTGTGCGGAAAAAATCATTGATAGCGGCCTGTAGAGCTTTGTCTCCTAATACCGAGCAGTGTACTTTTCGATCTGGCAGACCACCTAATCTGTTTAGAATATCTTGTGGTTTTATTTTTAGTGCATCTTCTATCTTCATTCCGTCATTTTCTACGATCATTTCACTCAAGGCTGAGGTAGATGCGATAGCACTTCCACAACCAAAAGTGCGCCAACGACATTCAGAAATTTTTTCTGTTTTTGAATCAATGTTTAACCACAGTACCATTTCATCTCCACATGCTGGTGAGCCAACGCGACCCATAGCATTGTGTTTAAAATTTTCTTCTTCACCATAACGCATAAAATTGCGCGGATTAAAGAAGTGATCTTTCACAATATCGGTATACAACCAACCACCACCAGTAGTGGAACGAATATCCACCGGCTGTTTTAGATTTTCTTTTTTTTCTAATTTTTTTGTCATATTATTTTCTCTGTCATTCCCGCGAAAGCGGGAATCTATTTAATTTTGGATTCCCGCTTTCGCGGGAATGACAATTATTTTTTGTATTTAGCGTGTTTCACATTTCCCATGTTAACTGGGCTGATTTCGCGTAATTGTTTTATGATATCTGGTAAATATTCCATCATATAATCAATATCTTTTTTGGAATTGCAATGACCAAATGTAAAGCGTAGACTGCCGTGGGAATATTCATAAGGCAAACCCATAGCGAGCAAGACATGAGATGGATCAAGTGATTCACTAGTGCAAGCACTGCCAGTCGAACACATGATTCCGTATTCATCCAAATAAAGTAGCATGGCCTCCCCTTCTACATCAATAAAAGTTACGTTCAAATTATTTGGCAGGCGTCTGTCGCCTAATTCTGGGCCATTTAATTTTAGTTTGGGAATTTTGTTTTGCAATTCACTCCACATGTATTTTGTTAAATCGCCTACACGTTTTGTTTCGGAATCAATTCTTTGTTGAGCGAGCTCAAATGCTTTGGTAAAACCTACGATAGCCGGAACATTTTCAGTACCAGCACGTAGGCGACGTTCCTGTGTACCTCCGACTATCAGAGGCTTCAGGCGTACACCACGGCGTACATATAACATTCCGACACCTTTTGGTCCATACATTTTACTACCGTTAATAGTCATCAGGTCAACATGCAATTTCTCTACATCCAAATTCAGATATCCGGCGGCCTGACAAGCATCTGAATGAAAAAATGGATAGGGAGTATTATTTTCTTTACGATATTTTAAAATTTCTCTGCCAATTTCTGCAATTGGTTCGATAGTACCAACCTCATTGTTGGCGTACATTATTGATATTAATACCGTTTCTGGTCGAATGGCTTTTACTAAATCGTCAGTATTTATAAATCCTTGTTTGTCTACTTTTAAATAAGTCACTTCCCAGCCTTGTTTTTGTAAATCTTCAAGCGGATGTAATACCGCGTGGTGTTCTATCTCTGTAGTGATAATATGTTTCCCTTTGTGTTCGTGAGCTCTAGCCACGCCATAGATAGCCATATTGTCAGATTCACTTCCTCCACCAGTAAAAATAATATTTTCTGGTAAGGCGTTGATTAATTTGGCTACGGTGCGACGACTATCGTTTAAAACTCCGTTCGCTTCTCTGCCTTTGTGGTAGAGTGAAGATGGGTTGCCATAGATATCAGTGAAATACGGTAACATCGCTTTTACTACTTCCGGATCACAATAAGTGGTAGCGGCATGATCCAAATAAATTTCACGTTTAATTTTTGGTTTGGAAAACATAATTAGATATCAGATAATTTTACATCGTCTAAAATTTTAACAATTTTTTTATTTAATTTCCCCATTTTGGCTTTCAATTCACAATTTTTGGCCGGATTACAGCATTCAATTTTTTTGGAGGCGTCCAAACAACTTAAAATAAAGCATTGTCCTTCCATCGCTTCCACTACTTTTCGTAAAGTAACTTTTTTTGGGTCAACCACTAATTGATACCCACCATCCACCCCCTGATGAGCCTCAATAATTTTACCCAAACGTAATTTTCTGGCAATTTTTTGTAAAAATAAAAATGAGACTGTTGTTTTTTTGGAAATTTCATTTAACGACATTATCTTATTTTTGGATTTCCCTAATACCTTTAACATTTGTAAAGCATAGTCAGTTTCGCGACGAATAGTAAGCATATTAAAATGGTAAAGTGAAATTAATATTTTTGATTGCGATGTCACCGTTGGCAGTCAGTGGTTTTTCGTCTGGTTCAAAGTTGACTGCAAAAGGTAAAATCTCTCCAGTCAATGTTTTGTAAAATAATTGTTTGTTCTGACGTCCAAAATCGTACAGTTCTTTGGTCACTCGCACGTCCTGCTCGCAATATTTTTTTATTTCCTCGATCTTTCCTTCACGCCACCAGCGTACAGCTTGCAACCCATCAGCACTCTTGGTGACATTGTCTAATGTAGCTTCGGCTAGCGTAGAAAGTTTTAGCCTAATACCGAGGCTGTCTTTTACTTTTTTAATAATATCTAAATGTGGTAGCAACAACAGATCTCCCAAATAATAATTATTTAATACTGGTAAATCAAAGTGTTCACTATTAAAACCGATGATGCGCTGGGCTTTTTCAAATATTGGCCACACTTGATTCAGTTCACTTTCTGTATAACTGGAATAACTGTCAGTGTCGGAGCGATAAAGAGAAATGACAGAAACTTTTAATTTTTTAAAATCATTATCAACTTCAGCAAATGTATTTTGGGTTTCGATATCGAAGACAACTTCGTAGGACATATTTTATAGGTATGAATTATGCCCGTCATTGTATCAAATTTTTTATCGAAAAACAACTATTGGGCATTACATACCTATATGGTATGAAATATACTCTTGTTTGTCAATGGTGGATAAGTCCAGTCTGGATTCTAAATCCAACACCGTATCTAGTTTGGCTCTAGTTTGAGGATGTTTGGCCACAAACAAACTGCAACAATCTTCATATGGTCGGTTGGAGATATCAAGCGTACCCAACAGTCGAGCCAACGCAATGATTGTGCTTTTATTCTCTCCTATCAATGGTGACAGTTTCAACGTGTCTACTGATTGATAAACGGCCGATAAATTTTCTAATGTTTGTGATGCTACTTGCCCCAGTGAGTCACCAGTGACTAGAGCCAAACAATTTTGTTTTTTGGCAATATTATCCGCAATTTTAAACATAATTCGTCGAGTGGCCAACATACGATAATCTGATGGAATATTTATCACAATTTGTTTTTGCCATTCTGCAAATGGGACAATGTGTAAATTAATTTTCCCGTGATAGCGAGCTAACACCGCTGCCAAATCCATGATTTTTTGGGAGACTTCCTCTGTCACCTGTGTCTGATTTTGAAAATGTACGAGTTCGACTTCCGCCCCTCGGCACATCATTTTATAAGCCGCTACAGGACTATCTATGCCACCCGAGAGCAAACACATCACTTTTCCCGCTGTACCTATCGGTAAACCGCTGGCACCAGTCATGAGGTTTCCATATATTAGAGCGTGTTCACTAGCGATATCTACATGGATGGTGAGCTCTGGATTTTCTAGTTTTACTTTATAGCCAAATTTCTTATTAATCGCCGTTCCCAATTGTTTTTCTATTTGAACAGAATTCAACGGATAACGCTTGTCTGAACGCTCTGCTTTGATTCTAAAAGAAGTAATATTACTCCCCCATTCATAATTCGTTATCACTTCAGTAATTTTACTGATTTCGAGTTCACTTTTATAAGCAACACCAAAATTGGCAACGCCCGGCACAAGGGCCAGGCGCGCTAGATCTGATTGTTCGATATTCTCTATCCAAAGTCCACTTTCAACGCGCGTCACATTCGATCCTGCAAACAAACTTCGAATATTATTTTTCAAACAATCAATAAAAGTTTTTTGATTGTCGCCCTTGAGAAATATTTCATCAAAATGGGCAATTAAATTCATAGGTAGTTTTCAATTAATTCAAGTTCAGATTTATCACTGTTGCGTTTTTTTACTTCGACAGATTGTTTTTCAATAGTTTTTTTACTAACAATCATACGTACTGGGAGGCCGATCAAATCAGCGTCTGCAAATTTTGTACCGGCAGTAACGTCGCGACGATCGTCAAACAAAACTTCTGAACCGTTGGCAGTCATTTTGTTATAAATTTTTTGAGCCATTTCAAAAGTTTCCTCTTCTTTACCTAATACGATGAGGTGATATTTGAATGGTGCAATACTTTCTGGCCAAATTATACCTTTGTCATCATGAAATACTTCTACCAATGTTCCCATGATACGACTTGGCCCCATGCCATAGCATCCCATTTCTACCAACTGTTCCTGTCCGCTGTTATCAGAATATTTGAAACCAAAAGCTTCAGAAAATTTGGTGCGTAATTTGAAAATATTTCCCACCTCAATACCATTTTTTTCTATTAAATCAACATTGCCACATTCTGGACAGGAAGTTTGTTCAGTAATAATTTCTTTGTTAATACCAATATTACATTTTGTGCAAGTGTAAATAGTATCCTCACCTACAGCACACAAGGTTTGGAATTCGTGCGAGTAACGAGAGAAAGCACCACCAGCGGCGTATGTTAAAATTGTCAGCTCACCCAAACCTAGACGATCATAAACTTTGTGATAAACCTTTTTCATGACTTCATAATATTCATTCAAACTGTTTTCATCAGTGTGGAACGAATACAGATCTTTCATATTAAATTCTCGCCCACGCAAAATTCCAGATTTGGCGCGCGGTTCATTGCGATATTTATTTTGTATTTGAAAAACACCCACCGGTAAATCATTGTAAGAAAAAACAAATTTTTGTACTAGCGGAGTAACCACTTCTTCATGAGTTGGGTTGAGCACATATTTTGTTCCACCATGTCCTTCACATCGGAAAAGTACATCCATATTGTCGCGGCCGGTAATTTTGTAACTCTCTTCTTGAGTGAGCGAAGGCATGAGAACTTCGTTGGCACCAACCGCCAACATTTCCTCACGAATGATGTTTTGAATTTTCGTCAAGACACGCAACCCTAGCGGTAAATAATTATACACACCCGCCATTTGTTTATTGATAAAACCCCCGCGAATCAAATATTGAGCATTGATACTTTCTTCATCGGCAGACACGGATTTGATGGTTTTACCTAGTAATTTTGAATACAACATAATTTAGATTAAAAATACGCTAATATTATAGTAAAATCGTGAGTTTTTGTCAAAAGGAACTGATAAATAATAACAAAACAAGTATCTTACTAAATTTGGTTTTGAACATATTCTTGGAATTTCTTATATTTTAACAATACAAAACAAATCAAATATATCGGTACAGCCAACCAAATTAGTTTGTAATGTGGATAGAAAACCCATAACATCATGTCAATCACAATCCAATGTCCAATATATACGGAGAGTGTAAAGTCGCCCAAAAATCTGATTAAACTTAACTTGTATTTTATAATCTTATTTGGAATTTTTTCCAGCACATAGAATATATAGAAAAGCAGAGTCATCAATAATAATGAAGCAGACAGGTAGTAAGGTTTCAATGGATACATGAAATTTGATGGTTTTATTGGCAAACCAATTTTTGTTTGATAATAATACAAAATAGCAGTGAGTGGTAAAAATATTGCCAACCACCAATGTTTTTTTTCTTCAAACCCGAGTGAGGCTACCAAATAGCCAATCAGAAATGGAATAGACCATGTGGCCAACGGGAACATGACAAGATTGCGGGAGAACAAAAGATTGGATAGTGGCCCACTCCATGAGAAACCATAGACTGCCACCGCTATCACAACCAACAAACCAAAGATGATTGAATTTGAAAATTTTAATTTCCTAGTGATCAGTAGTAATAATGGCGAAAGGATTATGAGAGCACCAATTGTTAATAAGATTCCAATTGGTGAAGAAAATACCTGCAAAGATAAGATGTTTTGCCATGTCATCCGACCGTGTTCTGTATATTGCCAATAAAAGGGTTCTTTGGAAAAATCGTATGTAAATAATTTTATTATACTATATAAATAGTAGATCCCAATCAACTGCCAGCCACGTTTGAATAATTTCCAAGCAGGTTTGGTCCATGTTTCCGATTTTGCATAAGCAATATATACCACACTGCCCGCTGTCGACATAAAAAAGAAAACACCTGGATACAACAACTCCTTGAGCCAACTTCCAGTGGGGCTAACAATAATATTTGACCAGTCAATCAAATGAATAACAATTATGCTCAAGATCGCGTATCCTTTTATATAAGAAATAAAGTGGTTACGTTTTTTGGGAGTTATCGACTGCATACTAAATAATGTTTATATTCTTTTTTATTAAATTTCTCTACAGAGTAACGTAACATGGTGCGCGCCATTTGTTTGCAATGTTTGTCTAAAAACTCTTTTTCTTTTTTCTCGTTTCTTTTTCCTACCTCTCGCAACATCCAACCACAGGCTTTGTGGATGAGATCGTGTTTATCCTTCATTAACAGTTTGACAATCTTGAAAGTTTCATCAAAATTTCCTCCTCTAATAAAACTTAAAGTTGAGATAATGGCGACGCGTTTTTGCCAGAGGTTTTTTGATTTGGCTAATTTGTAGAGAATTTCCTTCGGCTTATCTTTGAGCCAACCCCCTACTATATTGGGAGCCGAAATATCTACCAGATCCCAATTATTAATATTTTTGTAATTTTTTAAATAAAGTTTAAAAATTTTATTTTTTTGGAACGTGTTACCTTTTTTAAATTGATCAATTAAAATAATTAAAGCAACTAGACGGTGTTCATGTATTTTACTTTTTAATAGAGTAATAATATCGGAAAGAGACAATTGCAAATATGTTTTGGCAATTTTACGTTGAATTGGTACTTTTATTCCCCAAAAAATATCTCCATGTCCATATTGGCCTTTTCCGGTTTTAAAAAAACTACTCAAGTTTTTGGCTTGTAGTGGATCTGAGGCTAATGTCAAATCACTCATCAAATTCTCAAGCTGGTCAAGCATAATCAAGTAGTTCCCTTTGTCTCTAATTATACAAAAAAATACGCTTTTTGACAAATAAAAATAAAGCTGGTTAGAGCTTTATTTTTTGATCTTGTTTTTAACGAGAACGACGAAATCCAGGACGACTACTGCCGCGAGATTTGAAATCACGACTAGGAGTGCGGTTGTTGGCAGTGCGTGGTCTGAATCCTCTGTCTCTAAAACCACCACTAAATCTACTTTCTTCTGTACTAGAGCTGGCCGCCATAGCACGTCTAGGCGGAAGTTCTGGAAGAATTGTTTTGATTGGTAAGACTTTACGGATCAATCTTTCGATACTGCGAATGTCATTGCGTTGATCTGGAGTGGCAAAAGAAATAGCGCGTCCAGCATAGCCCGCACGACCAGTACGGCCAATACGGTGAACATAATCTTCAGAATTTTCTGGTAAATCAAAGTTGATTACCACTTCAATGCCGTTGACATCAATACCGCGAGCGGCGATGTCTGTGGCTACTAACACTCTGTATTTGCCTGATTTGAAACCATCCAAAGCTTCACGGCGTTGAGCCAAGGAGCGATTGGAATGAATTTCCGCAGCCTTGTGTCCCATTTGGCGACAAGTAGCGGCTATTTTTTTGGCACTATGTTTTGTTCTAGTGAACACCAAAATTATTCCTTTGTAATCTGATAATATTTTTTCCAGTAATTGGACTTTTACGTCTCTATTAACCATATATATTTCTTGTTCTACTCTGGCTGCGGCAGTACCAGATGGAGCTACTTCAATACGAAGTGGCAACTTCATATGACTAGCGGCCAGGCGCACAATTTCTTGTGGCATCGTAGCAGAAAATAACATAATCTGACGTTCCTTGGAAATTAGTCCAAGAATTTGTTGAATTTGTTGAGCAAAACCGATATCAAGCATGCGGTCGGCTTCATCTAAAACGCAGATGCGGACATTGTTCAATCGAACATTGCCTTGTCTGAGATGGTCAACCAAACGTCCTGGAGTAGCGATAATAACATGCGGTCCACGGCGAATCGCCTGGATTTGCATAAACATGGAAGCACCACCAATCAAACAGGCAGTCTTGAGACCACTACTGCGACCGATTTTTTGTAAAGTCTCGGCAACCTGTAATGCAAGTTCACGAGTTGGTAGCAAAACCAAACCTTGACCATGAGAATTGCCAAGGTTTTGAACCATTGGAATACCAAAAGCGAGGGTTTTGCCTGTCCCTGTTTGAGCAACTCCGATAATATCTTTACCTTCCAAACCGGCTGGAATGGATTGATGTTGAATTGGAGTTGGCTGAGTAAATTTTAACTGTTCTAAAACCTCAAGCAATCTAGGTGAAATACCTAAACCTTGAAAACCGGAAGAAACCGGTTGAGGAGTATGTGACATATAGTCTATTTAGCACCACCGAAATAAAATTCTTTAAGCTGTTCGGTGGTAGTAAATATACTATAACAGACCAAAGATAAGTAATAAATTTTCAAATAAAATCCCCCTTATAAAATAATAAGGGGGAGATTATTTTTGAAATTGGTATTAAGCCAATACAACATTGATAGCGCGAGGGCCTTTGTCAGACTGCTCGACATCAAATGAAGTTTTGTCGCCGACGTGCAATTGGCTGAATTCTACGCCACCAGTAAGACCAGAAGCGTGAAAAAATACATCTTTACCGCCATCTTCTGGGGTAATGAAGCCAAAATTCTTGTCAACGATCAAACTTTTAATAGTTCCGTTCATAGAAAGAAATATAGGATGAATAAAATACAATTGTATATCACCGCTGAAATTCGACTATATTTCTAGCTGGGATCTGTATGTCAAACACTATAGCATAAAATCGGGAGAAAGTCAAGCCCTCTGTGCAATATTTTCACCAACTGCTCTTCCAGTGGCCCATGAAGCCTGTAGATTAAACCCCCCAGTAAAGCCATCAATATTCATAATTTCGCCTGCAAAATACAATCCTGGGCAGATTTTGGACTCCATAGTACGGGGATCAATTTCTTTTCTTTCCACTCCTCCGGCGGTAACAAATTCATCTCCAGAGCCGCGACTGATAGCCACTAACGGTACTTTTTTTAACAATGTAGCAGCGGTTCCAATTTCAGTTTTACTCATTTCCCCATTTCTTTTATTACCGTAAATTTTTGAATACTCACACAATGCTTCACAAAGATTGAGAGGCAAATAATGATGTAAAGTATTTTTGAAAATCTTTTTTGGATTTTCCTTCGCAATGCTTTGAAGTGTCTCGGAAATTTCTTCGATACTATTATCCGGAAGAAAATCTATGAAAAGTTTTAGTGGTTTTTTTTGTCCAACCGAATTGAAGGCTACCAGAGCGGAGAGTGCAAAAACAGCAGGTCCACTAATACCAGAGTGTGTAAATAAAAATGGACCGGTACGAGTATTTGGCTTGATGCAGTCGGCGCTAATAGTGGCTTTGTTAAATGACATCCCAGCTAGTGTGCCAGGCCATTTTTCGGCAGTAATAAAAGAGTGCAAACTGGGAACCAACGCAGTGACAGTGTGGCCTAGCGATTCCGCTAGTGTATATCCGTCTCCATTTGATCCGGTTTGACGGTAGGCTTGACCACCTAGAGCTAATACCACCTTCTCTACGATTATTGGCGGATGATCACTAAAACTAATCTGAAATCCTTTTTCAGTTTTTTCTATTTTGGTGACCGCGTGTTTGAAAAGTATTTCGGTATTTGAGTTTTGAAATATTTTGATAAAAGTGTTGACTACGTCTTCGCCGTTATTGGATACCGGAAAAACTCGCATGTCTTTTTCGCATTTCAATGGAACTCCGTGCGACTCAAACCAAGCACGTACTGCCATAGGTGAAAAACGATGCATAGTAGAAATCAAAAATTTATTACCTCTGGGGTAATTTTCTAAAACCGCCTTGACGTCTTCTAGACCGGTAGTGACATTACAACGACCACCGCCGGAGATGATAACTTTTTTACCAAGTGAGTCGTTTTTTTCAATCAAAAAAATCTTTGTTCTTGGGGATAATTCATTGATTGTAGCAGTGGCCATCATACCTGCGGCTCCACCTCCGATTACGGCTATTTTCATAATTATTTTGATTCTTCTTGTGTTCTTTTATAGAGTATATCATAATTCCAGTGTTTTTCCAGCCCATCTCTTGCTTTTTTTATAAATTTGTTGTATAGTAGTGCCTGTCACTTATACATTAATAAAATTTTTATGAACGGAGCATTAAGAGCTAGACTAAGACAGGCCAAGAAAAATACTAAGGTTGGCGCATATTTACGCAAAACAACCAGACATTTGAGTGCCAAAAAAACTAGATAATATTTTATAATAATAGAATATCAAAAATCCTTCGTCTGTACGAAGGATTTTTTGTTTTTATACCTTCTTTTCTAAGTTTGAAGAGAGGCTATCTTTTCTAGAGCTTCCTTTAAGCTCATATCTGGACCCAGTTCGGTGCGTACAGTAAAATGGTCATCTACTTCTGTCATCACAAAATCTTTTAAACTTCCAGCTAGGGCAATTGCAGACTCATTATCGGGATGTGATTTGATAAATTTGTCTAATTGACGGAGGGCATTTTCAACCTGTTTGGCCTGATTGGTACCTTCCTCAGCATTTTTTAGTGCTTTCAGATGTTCTTTTGTTCTTTCAATCATATCCGCGGAAGTTGAATTGCGGCGACTTTCGGCTATCACTGTTTTTACGACACGGCTATTAGTTTCCCTCCTTAATTGGAGAATTAATTTATTTAATTTTTTATCTCCATCATCAAAAATTTTTCTTCCATCTTCATCTACAACATCTAAATCAATTGCTAAAGTCAATTCATCCCCGCCGACTAGACCATTCATACGCTCATTTTGAGTAATCCCAAATCTTTTACAAATCTCATAAGCCTGGCCTCTCATTAAACGTAGTTTTTTGGTCATCAAATCTCCCGCCTCTAACGAAGCTTGAGCAAAAGACATGTCTTTGTTTCCAACCGCTTGAACACGTTGTTCGAAATCTAATAGTTGATCTATCCCAACATCCAATACATCCAAACTCAGATAGGCACAATTTTTTATTTTTACTGCTTCGGCATGAAATCGAGCCTCAGATGTAAATCGTTCGTCCTTTTCATTTCTATCCAAAGTCTCAACAGCTTGCCTACAATTTTGTGCATCTTTGCGACGCACCCCAGACGTGATGGTATCAATTGAGTCTGTCTCATCTTTTATCTTTCCAACCTCATCGGCAGTAAAAGGCTTAACAACATCAAAAATATTTAAACCTTTTACATAAGCCTTCAAATCATTCCAAATTTCCTCGTGCCCTGTTTGAGGTCTAAATTTGTCCTTTCTCACTTCCCTCAGCAAGTCCCTGTTTAACTCGAATATACCAGAATTTTCCCCATATATTTCATAAATGACCCCATCTATTCCAGTAATTCTATTTCCACTTTGAAAAATTTTATTTCGTAATTCATTTATTTGATCAATTTTGGCTATCATTTTTTCAGGCGAAAATGCTTCTCCATAATCTTTGGAGTTATCAAAAGTAGTAGCGCGTGCAGTTTGCAAAGAGCCATTGACCGCCAAAATTATATCTTCCAAACCGTCGGACTCTACCTTTGCTGCTCCAAAAGTCATTTTGTATCCTTCTGAATTAACAGCTAATCTAAAGTTTTGAAAACTTGCTCTCTTGTTTGGAAATTTTGACTCTTCTTCATCTGCCAAACGGATAATAAATTTTTTCATTTCTCTATCTACTTCGGCACACGCTTGGTTGGCAATAGCGACCGCATCTATTTTGTATTTACCAGGAATTTTAAAAACTCCAAATTTATAATTTTGTTCCAAACTTGCATGTTCCAAATCTGCCGTGTCTACACCAGCCAAACTTAACGCGCGATTAAATATTGTTTCAGTCAATTGGCGTCGTTTCGCAATTATAATATCTGTAGTTTGAGGTCCAAAAACGTTGTCATTCAAATTTTTTATGGATAATAAATCGGAAGTTGCAGACAAGATTGAAATTACTGTGTCTTCCCTTTCCAAATTTCTCAAAATTCCGCCCCACCTTCTTCGTTCTAATGAATTTGTGATTTGTTGTTGTTCGATCGGCGATAATAAATTACCCATATCTCTGGCGGAATCTAATAAATTGGCATACCGAAGATCACGCATCACGCGATCTACATCAGCCAAATCTTCATCCCGCTCAAGATGTGGGTCATAAAGTTCACCGGGAACGCTAGGCTGAACTACACGTTCAGAGCTAGAAACTGCCACTGGTTTTTTGGCTTCTGATTTTGGCATATTTTTTGTATCAATTTTAAATCTAAAACCACTATGATCGTCACCTGTTGGTTCGCTTCCTAATGTCATAATTTAACAAATTAAATTTATTATATATATTATATACTTTTTTAGTCATATTTAGCAAGGATAACCATAATTTACGTTGACAAAAAGACTTTTTTTATATAGGATATAGCCACTATGCAAAAAATAGAAATCATGTCACCAGCGGGGTCGTTTGCCTCACTTCATACTGCTGTTAAGGCTGGAGCCAATTCGGTTTACTTTGGTATTGAACAACTCAACATGCGCGCTCGGTCTGCAAATAATTTTAAAACTTCCGATTTGCCAGAAATTGTAAAAATTTGTAAAGAAAATAATGTTCGAACGTATCTGACGGTTAATACTATTCTTTATGATCACGATTTGGTATTGATGAGAAAAATTTGTGATGCCGCCAAAGAAAATAATATTTCTGCTGTTATCGCTTCTGATATCGCCGCTATCCAATATGCTCATTCCATTGGATTGGAAGTTCATATTTCCACCCAACAGAATGTAAGCAATATTGAAGCGGTACGATTTTTTGCTCAATATGCGGACGTAATTGTCTTGGCTAGAGAATTAAATTTAAAACAAATACAAGATATTATCGAACAGATAAAAAAAGAAAAAATTACTGGTCCTAGTGACAAACTGGTGCAAATCGAACTGTTTGCTCACGGCGCATTGTGTGTGAGCATCTCTGGAAAATGTCATATGAGTTTGTCATCACAGAATGCTTCGGCCAATCGTGGTGCCTGTATTCAGAATTGTCGTCGAAGTTATCGTGTGATTGATGAAGAAAATGGCGAAGAATTAGTTTTGGAGAATAAATATATTATGTCACCAAAAGATTTGTGTACTATTGGATTTCTGGATGAAATTATTGGTGCTGGCGTGAGTGTTCTAAAATTAGAGGGTCGCGGACGGTCGGCAGATTATGTACATACCGTTACAAAATGCTATTGTGAGGCGGCCGACGCGATTGAAAATAATTCTTATACTGAAGAAAAAATTGAAAATTGGACAAAAGAATTGGCCAGTGTTTTTAATCGTGGATTTTGGCAAGGTGGATATTATCTAGGTAAACAACTTGGTGAATGGAGTGGCAAACATGGTTCGCAGGCAACCAAACAAAATGAATACATCGGACGTGTGACAAATTATTTTAGAAAAAATAATATTGGAGAATTTATTATAGAAACAGGTGAAATCAATATTGGCGATGATTTGTTCGTTACCGGTGATAATACTGGCGTGATTAAATTAAAACTGGAAAATTTTTATCTAAACGATATGCCTGGAACGGTTGCAAAAAAAGGAGATGTCATTACTATCCCCTTTTCCGAAAGAATACGAATAAACGATAAATTGTTTTTATCAAAGGATAGAATATCAAAACAGATATAAAATTAATATTTTAAAATGCGCACTCTAGATAGAAAACCCACAGCTAATTCTCGAATTATTTTTGATCCAATGATGACTCAAGATAAATTTGACGAACTCGAAGATAAACTTAGTCAGCTGATGGAACGCAGTCAACCTAGAGCCGCGGCGGAGGTAAGTAGATTGGCGGAATTGGGAGATTTTTCGGAGAACACGGAATATCAGATGGCCAAAGGAAAATTGAGAGGTATGAATAATGCAATTTTGCGTTTGAGTAATCAGATTGAGCAAGCGATAATTATTCCGGCGAATTTAAAAAAAGATACTGTTCAAATTGGTTCAAATATTGTTGTGGAAAGTGATGATAAACAAACTACTTATCAAATTCTTGGATCCTCCCAAACAGATCCATCAAAAGGAATAATTTCTCACACCTCTCCTATTGGCTCGGCTTTGCTTGGACATAAAACTGGAGATGTCGTAGATATTCAGTTGGTCAACAAGATAGTGCAATATAAAATCGTCAGGATATTTTAAAATATAACTAAATAAAAAAACAACTCCATAATAGGGGTTGTTTTTAAAATATTTATTTTATTTAATAAAAATAAAACCAACAAAACTGCTAGCAATAATTACCAAGGCAGATAAAAAGAAGTTTAGGGCAAATTTGCGATTGCCTTGCATGAATGAAAATACAGATTTGCTCATCAGATTGGTGGCATTCACCAATAAGAACGTAATGGTAGCAAATTTAAAAGTAATAGCAACACCGGCCATTTCTGCTAAGTTGACGAGTACAGCATCTAGCCCGGCCAGCGAGGCGATAAGCGAACTTATCACAAAACCAGATTGACCAAATAAAATTAAACAAATTTTTGTTATAAGCTTTATAAATACGAGTAGAACGGCAAATTTTAATGCTGGTACCAAGGAAAACATTTTCCCTTCTTTTGTTTCATTGACTTCACCATCAACATTGCTAACAACAATTTCTTTTTTCTTTAAAAATAACGCAGATAAAATAGCGGCCGATAAAATCATTATCAATATACTTGGTAATAAAAAAACCAACCAACGCCCATTGAGTGGTCCTACCAAAAGAAAGATTTGGAAAAAACTAGACATGTTGGCAAGTAGCGCGGCCCCAACCAATGAATTTACCAATCTATTTTTTTTACTTTTTTGTGCCAAGGATTGGGTGGTAGAAGTAGAAGAAATAAATCCGGCTACAAAACTAGTCAATGTAAATCCACCCTTTTGACCAATAATCTTGCCGATTATATATCCAAATACATCAATGCCAGTAATTAATGCCACTACTAACCAAACTTTTTGCGGGTTGATTAATTCCAAATTAGCAAACTGTCCCAAATTTATATTAAAATTACTAAAAATTGATGCTAGGAACGGGATGTCTAATAATTTGTACCCGACGTTTGGTAAAAATGGCATTATTACCAAAGCAATAATCGCGTAGCTAATAAATGAATTTACTTCCTGAGTTGAAATTCCCGCTACCAACGCTTTTGTTTTGGCTTTTATAGACAACAACAGAACTAACACCACAAACAATGCGACGACTATCTGCATAGGCATAATTTCCAATACAGTTAGTAAACCAATCACAAATGTAAACAATACTGCCAACTCACTAGTGATACCAAAATCTTTTGTGGTATATGAACCGAGCGCATAATAAATGAGCGTCAAGGCAACAAACGCAACCGCTATCACGATTGAAAAAATCGAAAGATTATTGATGTAAAAAATTCCACACAATGCCCCCAACAAACTAATAAGTGAATAGGTACGAATACCTCCAATCGATCCTTCACCTTGTTTGCTACTCTCGCGTTCCAATCCAACCGCGGCACCAAACAATAATGCAACCACTAATTTAAAAATTAATCCTGAAATCATATGCTAATTTAATTATATTTTTTTTGGAAAAATTACTGATAAAATCATTGAGGCAGCTAGGGCTAAACTTATCACTCCAAATGATGCCAATGAAGACATATGAAAGCCAAAAATACCGGACAACATTTTTCCACCAATGAATAGCAAAATGAAAGATAACCCTTTTTGCAAATGATGAAAGCGATGCAAAAAACTTTCAATCAAAAAGAATAATGCCCTTAGACCCATGATGGCAAAAATATTGGATGTAAACACTATAAATAAATTCTGAGAAATGGAAAAAACCGCAGGGATAGAATCGAACGCAAAAATTATGTCCGTACCCTCAATCAATAACACTATCAAAAATAATGAGGTAAAGAAAAACTTGCCATTTTCTCTGAAGAAAAACTTGCCATTATGGTGACTAGCAGTAAACGGTAGAAATTTATGGGCTAAACGAATTATTCTATTGTGCTTGAAATCTACGTGTTCCTCTTTTTTGTCTTTTAAGAGTTTAATCCCAGTATAAACTAATATAGCACCAAATATGTATAACACCCAATAAAACTGATGAATTACATAAGCTCCTGCAGTAATAAATATGGCACGAAATACAATCGCACCCAAAATGCCCCAGAACAAAACTCGATGATGATATTTTTCATCTAAATTGAAATAACTAAATATCAACATAATAACAAAGAGATTGTCTACCGAAAGCATTTTTTCGGTCACATAAGCGCTCATAAACTCTGCCGCCACTTCCTTCCCCATGAGCCAGAATATCAAACCACCAAAAACGCAAGAAATCGTAATCCAAAATAGTGATTGAATTAAAGCGCTTTTTGGTTCAATACGGTGGTTTGTTTTATTAAAGTACCCAAGATCGGCTATCAAAAAACCAACTACCACCACACTAAATAGTATAAACAAATAATTTTGCATTACCATAAAATATATTCTCAGCCCGTTTAAAGTGCTTAGTATAGTTTATCAATTTTTATGCCAAAGGGCAAGACGGTTGACTTTGTTTATTGAAGTATTATATTGAATATGTACTCGGGCATGATCATCAAACGGTATATCCAGTAAGAAGTGCGGGATTAAAATAAAAAAACAACGGCTATTATGATGCCGTTGTTTTTAGTTTAGAAGTATTTATTTCTTTTTGCCTTTTGCTTTTTTTACTGGAGCGGCTTTATTAGCAACTTTTTTATCAATTTTAACTTCTGATAAATCTGCCTTTAGAGTCTCTCTTTTTGTCTCTTTTGGAGCTGGAATTTCTTCATCCATTTGAGCGGCAATCAAGATATCTAAAATTCTATCTACCTTGTTACTTAAAGCTTCAAATTGAGCTTTGGAAATAGAACTAACCGGTGTCATTGGGACAGAACTGCCAGCATTACCACCAAATTTGCTTCCAATATTACGATCGCCAAAACTCTTTGGAGCAAATCTTGGAGCCCCCATAGATCTAGCATTATCGCCACCCTGATTTTTGAAACAAGTTCTGCAAAATACTGGATGCATGCCAGTTGGTTTGAATGGAACTTCGCAATTTTCTCCGCAAGTACCACAAACAGCTGGGAACATTTCTCTTGGACCGTCACTGCGTCCACCACCTGAACGTCCACCACCAAAACCGCCACCTGAGCGACCGCCGCCGAAGCCTCGATCACCACCTGGACGACCGCCAAATTTGCGATCACCACCGCCAAAACTGCGTCCACCGCCAGAATCTCGGCCACCGCGGCCCTTGTCGAATTTGTTAAAGTCTCCCATATATATACTATTTATTTAATAAAATTTGAATAGAAAAACCAGTATAGCACAGTATGAAAGAAAAATCAATGGCTACAGGGCAAAATTTGGCTAAAATTAGAAAATGTCTGTTTTTTTACGATTGCGGTTCATTTCGGCTACAGGATTTTTGAAGGTGTGTTTGTTCCCTTTTATCTTACTTGGATCAAAAACATGACCAATCGATTTTTTGGAGGTTTCCTTTTTTGAGTTCTTGTCTTCATTTTTTTTCAATTTTTCTGTTAATTGCTTTTTGTACCAGGCCATATATATTTTTTATTCTTAAATCAAGCTAAGTAGCGCTTTCTATGTTTCTGTAAAACTGGAAAAATTATTTAAGAATAGAGCTGAGAATATTGTTCAATTCTGAAACAAATTCATTATCAATATTAATCTTTAGAAAAAATGTATCACCCAGTTTTTTAATCAAAACAAAATTCACCATCGATCCGATCGCTTTCTTATCCATTTTTAACAAATCGGCGATTTTTTCGGTCTTCAAATTTCTCAAACTATCTTTAATTTCATCGCTTAGTAAACCCACTAGTGGTTTCTGTATTTCCCCAGCCAGTTCATTATTCAAATCGCCTCTTTTCATTGCCAATGTATTAACAACAATAACCCCAATAGCTACAGCTTGTCCGTGTGGAATTACATAGTCGCTAAGAACTTCGATTGCATGCCCGACTGTATGGCCATAATTCATACTTCGGCGATAATTCAAATCAAACTCGTCAACCTCGACGACCGCTTTTTTAACTGCTAGGGCGGCAATTATCAAATTTCGAAAAGCATCAAACGTCGTTACTTTACCATTCGTCGTATTGTCAGTGTAAATTTTCCAAAAATAATCCCCGCCAGTAATACACAATTTGCTGATCTCACCAAGTCCAGAAGAAATTTCACGTCCGTCCAATGTTTTCAGGAATCCTGCATTAATAACGACTCCCGATGGAGCAGAAAACAACCCCAATTGATTTTTTGCTGCTTTATAATTTATACCAGTTTTGCCGCCGATACAACTATCACACATTGCCAGCAACGTAGTAGGAAAATGTACCCAAGTTATTCCTCTCTTGTATATCGCCCCAACGAAAGCACCGACATCTTGAATAGTCCCGCCACCGACTACTATTAATTTTTCACCCTTACCAAAAGAATTTTTCTTTAGAAAATCTACTACTTGCATCACCCATTCGATTGTTTTAAAATTTTCGTTTGCATCAGCCAAAAAAACTCTGTCCGGTGATATTTGAGTATCACCCTTATACAAATCATAAACTTTTCTATCAATCAGCATTAAATTTTTGGGGTTTTCCTCAAATAATTTTATTACCGACGTCATTGGATCATCATGAGTTTCAAAAACTACCCCATAATCGCGTGGAGTGGATTTGATAATAAATGAATCAGCACCAAAAATTGAATCTGGAACGGTAAAATTTTTATCTTCGATTTTAAAATCTATATTCATACTTTTTTAAATAATCACTTTTAATTAATCCAATAGATGCTGTGCAATTTTCACTACGATTTTTCGAGTCAGCTGAAAAAATATTAACACACACAATCAATTAAGTCAAAAATGGCTTTTGCCTTTATTTTAATTTCATAACTTCGGATACACCCTATAATATTTGGTATCTCTTTGAAAACAACTATTAATAACGGAAACGGTTAAATCATAATAGGAGTTCCTCACGTTATATTTATGCGTGGCTGTAAAATTGTTATTACCATCTAAAGAAGGAAGAGTATCCACTTGCCCCCAAGCGACAAGAATTGGATCAAAGTAGCGCGGCTCGGTACAACCTTTGTATGTGCCATAATAATCAAGGTGGGCAGAAACAGTATAGGTCGCTAAACCATCATTAGTAAGTTCAACTGTCATCCTAGGTTTGCGATCACCAGTGTCGGTTGGCACAACTGTCGCCACTGGTTCAGCAACAACTGGAGCTGGGGCGACAACGGTGGGTTCTGGTTTCGGCACAACTACTGGTGGAGAAACTATTACTGGTACATCCACTATTACCGGTACATCCACCACTGTTGGTGGTGAATTCACTACTGCTGGTACGTCCACTTTTGGTGGCAAAACCAGTGTATCTGGCTCTCTGTTCGCCATATTAGTGATCGCTTGGATTGTCTCGGCAGAAACGGTGGTTTTGTGACGACCTGGGATGGGTGATTTTAAACTATTATTCCCTTCATTCGCTTCAACCAATTCTGATATTTTTACTTCCCCACTACCGACATCTGCCGTAGCCTTAAATTCATAAGCCAAGGCATAGGTATTTTCATTGCCACACAATGGATTAGTTATTTTGGCAGTTTTATTTTTTTCTAAATTAGGAATTTCACCAGAACAACTACCTAATTTTTGACCATTACCATCAAACCACTCATAAGTGGCTTTTACTTTTTTTCCAGTAGCTATCTTACCAACATTTTGAAAAGTTATTTCCGGTAATTTGGCAGAACCGCGAAAATTCATACCTAATACCTTTAAATCTGGTCGCGGAATAGCGCCTGACCAACTATTATTTCTTTCGTTGGTTTCAGCAATATCCGAAGTATTTTCTTCACCACTGCCCGCGTCCGCGGTTACTTTAAATCGCACTGCACCAGCATAAGATTCTTCATTACCACAAAAAACATTGCCTTCCGAATATTTTTTGGACATAAGTGGCACAGGTTCAATATTTTTTTTACATCCACCTAGCTTAGTGCCATCTGCAGAAAACCACTCATATGCAACTTTAAACAAACCATAAATATTCTGAGGATTTTTATTTACAAGCATCACCATTGGTTTTTGAGTACTCGCGTCGAAAGTAACATTGAAAATAGCTAAATCTGGTAAAGGAATCCTTCCAATCCATACCTTTCTACCAGTTGTACCTTCGGCAATGCCATGATTAAAATTTTCGCTTATTTTCAATTTTGACGCTTTGTAAAGAATAGGAAAAACCTCTTCTTGCATTTGATTCGATTGCCAAAAACGACACGGATCATTTACTACTTGTGATCGTCCTATTCCTAAAATAATATCAGGGTGTCCTGTTTCGCAAGTATAAAGAACGTTATTTTCTGAATCCAACCATTCAAAACTAGTGCGCGCAGCTTCTTGTCCACTAATACCAGCTCGCGCCCGCCCCAAATTGGTGAAAGTTGCGATAGGACCAGTGGCACCGGAACGGGCAAAAGCGCCAGACACCATAATATCCGACAAGGAGACACCGACTGTCTTCACATTATTATCCCGTCGCTGTTCTTTAAATGGTTCATCTACGTTGAGAGAAACTCTAAATTTGGTAGCTTTATACATTTTTGGCAAAGGTTCTTCCCCAGCTGGCGTTCCGTACGCTTTAAGTACGCTACACGGATCGGTGATAGTCCGCGTCATCCCTTTACCCAAAACGATTTCACTCGGGTGGCTATATGAATCACTATAACAAGAATACAAAACCGAGCCATCCGGCGCGATCCATTCATAAAAATTTCTGTGTTCTCGGCCCGTAACCATGGAGGCGTTGCCTAAATTTACGATAGTAATCTGAGGATCAATTCCACCATCAATACCAAAGGAAACTGCCGACACCGCTAAATCCGGTAAAGGAATATTTCCCTCCCAAATATTACCAGCACTCGGATCCTCCAAATCGCCATCGGGGTTATAAACAACCCGTAAACGAGAGGCCTTAAGTATTCCCGGCATCTCGTCCTTAATTGACCATATACCACAGGGATTTTCCACTACTTGCTTAGTGATAATGCCGCGAATTAGAGGTATGCTAGGATGTGCTGATTGACACGAACCTAATTCAGTGCCGTCAGAACCAAGCCAAGTATATTTTACTTTACCTGGCGGAACATATGCTCCCCTACCAGAATTAACAAAAGTTACCTTGGGGTGATAACCGGCAGTGTCAAAGGTAACGGATTGAATTCTAATGTCGGAGGTATTTTCGACGGCACGAGTTGTCTGTGTAAATAAAAACCCAGCTACAACAAAAAACAAAACATAAATTAGTTTATATACTTTCATATAAATAATCCAAATTAATAATAATTTTTATAATTATACCATTTTTTATATAAAGTATCAAAAATCTTTGACTAAGAAAAATACTACTTCGTCGTCATGAAATTATACCAAGGGAGATTTTCCGATAATGCATTGCCATTTTCGGCATCCGCGGTGATGATCCTTTGACTATTAATTGGAATAAATCCAAATAGTTTTCGGCGTTCCTCAATTTTCATATCATAGACCGCTTTCGAGTTTTCTTCTTTTAATTCAATTGTTTTTGGCGCCAAACCAAGTTTCTCCGTCACCTCACTGGCCGACATCATTACATCAACACCACCAACGCTTAATACATTTTCTTTAATCATAACGGCCTCCGTATTCACTTCCAATCCTTTATCCCGAATAAGCACTTGGCTTTTTGTTGGCTCAACACTTACCGGTCTATCTCCAACATTGACAAGTAATTTTTTTTCCGTAGTTTTTACAGAAATATCATCGGCTTTAATTTCTCCACGACTTACTTTTACTTCTTTTACTAAGGTATTCAACTCGCTTACCTCCAACTCTTTTCTGCTTTTTATCAGATTTGAAATTAGGCCGTCTATTTCATCCCTTAATGTTTTGAGTTCCTGTATTTGTTTTTCTTCCCCTTTTACGGAAACGGCTTTTTCGATTCTGGATTTATAATATGCATTAATTTCCGCTCCTGACTCAACCACCACCGGTTTTGTTGTTTCTGCGATAGACGCCGATCCTGTTATAGTAGTAATTCTCGGCATGATAGGAGTATTTTCCCGACCAGCACATTGTCCTCTTACATTTTCAATACCGAGAGAAAGTTCCTGCAAGATTTTGCTAATATCTTCTCGCGAAAAACCACTTTTCTTTAGCTCATCATTACTTAATCCACTAATTTTTTTATAATAGGCAATTTTAGTTTCCCATTGCGCGACTTCGTTGCAGTGATTTATTGATACGGCAACTGGTATATTTTTTATCACTATCGGCTGGGATGTTGGCGTTGGCTGGGGAGCTGGTGTTGGAGCCGACCACGGAACTACCTTCGGGGTTGGTTGTGGAGCACTACGAACGCATTGATTTTGTTGTGTCGCAATCTGTTGTTTAAGCTCGGCCATTTCTTTGTTTATCAGTTCCGTTCTAACTTTGTCTGATTCTGATTTTTGCAACTCAATAATAAGTTGACTATATTTCTGCATTAAACTATCGCTGATATAGCATACTGGAGTTGCCTTCGTCGTTTCTACAGGTTTTATTGATATTGGTGGAAGAGGTGTGGGGATATTGCCATCCCCTTCGACACAAACAATAGGAGCTGATGTAACATCTGACCAGTTACCCCATCCTCCGCTTGAACAGTGAGTTGCACACGCCTCTTTTGCGTATTGCTTCCATAGATCAATGGGTTTGCATGAACTCGCTACCCCCAAAGTAACTTCCGAACCATCAGAACATTTAACAAAAACATTTTTGTACACGCCGGCGCCACATTCATTACAAAACTTAGTCGCGCTCACCCCACATTTTATGTATGGCGATGGAGCGACGGTGGTTGGTGTGGACGCTGAGGCCGGCACAGTTGTGGATTTAGGACAATCATGCGGACAATTCCAATCTGTTTCAGTGCCACCACAAATTCCGTCCCCACAAACCCATGGATATCCGCAATCAACCGAACAAGAACTTTTGCTTTCTGTTGGTTGGCAAATTTTATCTCCACATGTGTCCCACCGTAAGGGTGTTGGTTCTGGGCAATCTTTTTCACAAATGGCGGTCGTTTCACCCATGCTGGTATCACATTTACCATCACCACAATAATATGTTGTATTTGGATTAACGGTTGTAGGAGTAGAAGAAGCTGTTTGTGGAGCAGTAACGGTTTGCGCGAGCCCGACAACGGGAAACATTATCAAAAAAGCGACAGATAAAATCGATGCGATTTTCATAGTATTATTAAAATAA